>Ga0316205_10000445_pt1 | contig 77639 bp, 80 predicted proteins | sample 3monthpyrite_MG_FD_204941 | JGI IMG/M metagenome (GOLD analysis project Ga0316205, IMG submission 204941) | Microbial mat bacterial communities from mineral coupon in-situ incubated in ocean water Damariscotta River, Maine, United States -... | ecosystem: Environmental > Aquatic > Marine >...
ATGGTCATGTCCAAGATCTACTATTTTTTTTAAAGGAAAAGATTGTCCGCTGTAATAATTGGTGCTTCCAATCATTAGCAACGCAATTTCATCTCCTTGTTCAGCCATGATAGCCTGCAAATCTTCAAACCTACAGAGGTCTTCTCCCTCCCTTGGCGCCCACAAAATAAGGCCGTCTTCAGGGTCAAAGCCATGAAATTTTAGCTGGCTTTCTACGGCATATTTATCAGATGGAAACGCGTCGCTTTCAATAACAATTTTGTATCGAGATGCTGAAGGCTGGTAGAATGAGACCATCATTAAATGAAGGTTGGTGGTCAGGGTATTCATAATAACCACTTCGCTTGGCTTGGCGCCTACAATCTTGGCCATACTTACAGTTAAAAACTCGTGATACGGAAGCCATGGGTGCTTTGCTTCTGTATGTCCTTCAACACCTAAGTTAGCCCAGTCTTCTAATTCTAAACGGATATATTCTGAAGTATTTTTGGGCTGTAACCCTAATGAGTTTCCACACAAATAGACGAGTTCTTCGCCTGCTTGATTGGTTGGGATAAAAAATTTATTTCGAAATGATGCCAACGGATCAGTGGCATCGCATTTTTTTGCATACTCTAGGGTGTTTTCGAACATTGGGTAGCTGATTTTACTCCTAACAAAAATAGGAATTAAAATTCGTTTCGCATAGTATCACGAAAAGGCCCTAAAACCTCTGGGATTGCATCAAGAAAATCGCAATTATTTGTTGCTCAAATTTAACTGCGCGACAGATAATTATGTGTGTTTTCTCTGGCAATAAGGTCGAAACTTTCTTCATCCAATACGGCCTTGGTTTCTATGAACAGATCCTTGTCTGACTTGTGATTACGAACCACATAGAAATCGGTGCCAAACAAAACACGACTTCGTAGTTTATTTTTACCGGTATAATGAGTTGCTTTTTTGTTCACCGAAGGCTCGGCTAAGTAGTTTTTATGTTCCGCTTCAAAGGACTCACTTTTTTCTAAAGTGTATTGCAACAATGGATAGATAGATGGTTTGCTTATAATGTAACTTAGATCTGCATAGATATTTTCATAATCAATCATCATACTACATATAATTGAATACCAATCGGCTTTATTCCAAAGATCATTTATTTTATACCATGAAAATTTACCTTTTGTCTTACCACTGCCAGAAGTCGTCATGAAATTAATCGCTTCTTCCGGATTACGCATTAAACGCTGACTATAATTTTGCCGATCTTGTTCCATATAGCGGGTCCATTCTTCTTCTCCACCGTAATGTGCGAGACATACTTTTAAATTAGAAAGATTATGTTGGATGCTATCTTCTTCTTCCGAGTAACCGAAAAGTTGGCGTACTTCACTATTCTCCGCAGTGTTTTGTATTACTATTTTCAGAAACTTCTCTTCTACGAGACATAGGTAATTTAAAGGGTGTGTAAAATTGTTCTGAAAATCGACATTCTTTGCCTGTGGTAATAGTTGTGGCTCGAATTCGCCGTCCATGGTATATTTTTCTTTAAACACGGGATGGAAGTTCCATTCTTTTTGCTTGGCGCCCCGATAGAAGATGGTCCCATGCACACAATGTGTCATAATAGGAATATTATTCTCTGACGCATATCTCCAAATTGGTAGTAAATGCTCATCGAAAGGGTAATATCCCAAGGCTGGATAAATTTTGAATCCGCTAAAATTGCGATCCTCCATATAGGTTTTTACAAAACAATCACCCAGAGACATTTTATTGTTTTTGATGGTATAATTAAAGAAGGAGGCACCCTCTTCAGCCACGCGGCGAGGATCGACAAAAAGGAAGGGGTAATATGCCTCTTTAGGCCTTTCAATTTCGATTTCGGTTGTAACACCATTTTCAATGATTTCTTTCGTGATGGTTTCTTTTATGAAATCCCAAAGTTCTCGCATCTGATATTTGTAGACATCACTAAAGTCATACTGGGTCCAACCTTTTTTAAGAAGTTTTGGCTTTGAATCGAGTACGCCTTTGGTCAGTTTTGTCTTTCCGGCACCCATGTACTCCATATCCATGGGCAAGATCACAATACTAGAGTCTGGAGGCAATTGACTCAATGCTCGTGAGGCCACACGACTTTGTTTTTCATAAAACGCAAAACGACCCAGTAGGTAGTACCGATCAATAAGATTGAGGGTGTTTTTACTCAGTAATTTTTTTAGTAGCGGAAAGAAGCTTTTCAATATAAAAAGTATCAGTTTCCGACTCCATTTTACAAACCAAATAACCACCACCACCCATACTATTTTAAAGATAAGAGGAAGTTCGTAATACAGGTAGTATTTGGACAACTGTTTTTTAAAGGCTTCTACTTTTTCAATAGTGTCAGGGTCTATTGTAATCAAACTTGCGAGGAACTCTAGAAAAAATAGGGCAGCGACTACCGAGAGCCACAATCCTATGATACGCAAGGGTAACTTAAGATACCAACGTTTGCTAATATAGAACTGTCTTTTGGTTTTGGTCCGTTCAAGTTGTCTATAGTTGTACTTTTCTTCCCCAAATCTCTTTTTGTTTTTACGTTTATGATACGCCTTAAATCGATTCATCATCCAACCAGTGTGTATTAAATAATAAAATGGCCAAGGAAGGATGGTTTTGGCCAAATATGGAGGTACAAAGTTACCTGTGAACACATGGGTATGAGCATTGATAATGTTCTTTTTCTTGTCAGTAGTTGGCATAACTCTTACGTATTTGATGTCTTAAATTACTGAAAATATAACTGGGGAAGATATTGTAATATACAAATAAAATAAGAAGGCCCTGACGCGAGCTGCTCAGAAAGTGCTACATGCTATTGTTTATGAAGCTATGTGATTAGATATGCATACCATACCGATTTCGACAAGAAAGAAAGACGTTATTCAATAGATATGCTCGAGAAGTATAATTTGAAACCACCAGTGCTGTCTTGATGCATTTTTGAGATGGTAATACCTTTAAAAGTTTCATAGTCCTCCCAGGTATTTATCAAACGAGCGATACTATCATTGCCTTCTCTAAACCCCCATTCTTCGATAACAAAATCTTTAGAGTAGTAGAAATCATACGCGTCTCCTGGGGTATAACCACCTTCGTTTCCATATACAACCGTCAATAGGTTAAGTGTGTCTTTAGAAATAGGTGCAATGACATTTTGTTTTTCTGAAAAAGTCGTTCCCTCGTCCCAAACAAGGTTGAACGGAGCTAGTAACCAATATGTATCATTAATAAATGAAGCATCAGCTCTTTGCGTTGTGCTATCCACTTTTTTATGATTAAAATGTACTGTGTCCGCACCCGATACGAGAGTAACATCATTGCTTTTTGGATTCCATGTCCATGAACGTTCAAAATGACCTTCTCCACGATCTACGTTAAATGTAAACCGAAGGGTGGAAACATCTTTCCAGTTATCGTACCCATTTTTGTTAGCGATGGCTTCTGCAGTACTTAGAACACTAACATCGGTAGCATCCTGTTCTATTTTATCAAGCTCGCTTGATTCATTCGACTTTGAATCACTTTTACACCCAATTAAAAGCGTAAGACCAATCAAAAAAAGAAATCCAGTTTTCATGAAGTAATATTTTCAGTAAAAGTACGGAAAGATGGGATTAGCTAATACTATAATTTGCTATTTGAACCGAATAGAAACAAAAAAGGCCCTTTTTTGATAAAGGGCCTCAATTGTGGAGATGTTGATATTACTCAACTACCAATGTATATTGTGGCGTTGGGTTAAGAGGACAGAAATATACATATTCTCCTTTTGTAAGAGTAACTTCCTTAGAAGTCTCTTTTGTTCCAGTAGCTACAGGACTAGTTACATAAGCGTTTTTAATATGAGCATCGGGATTACTTTTAGGAGCTAAAACAAATCCTACATTATGATCTACATTGCTATTGGCAATTTCAAACACATATGTACCTGCAGATAGTGTTATTTGTTTTTGAGTAAACTCACCTGTGGTTTGTTCCAGTGATACGGTTTTAACTTCTTTTTTCATCATTTTGTCTTGTGCATTTGCGGTTGTGAATAACCCAAACATTACTACGACAAGGAGTGCTAATTTTTTCATTTTTCTATTATTTATATGGTTTATATTTTAATGTCATATATAATTCATATTGACAAGGCAAAGATGCGATAGGAATATGCATACTGAGTTGTTTCTTTTTCCCGAGGGCTTGTCTTTTTTTCCTGAAAGAGGTATATTTTCACCTTAAATTGATGTTATGGACGTTAATAAGGCTTTTGAGATTAATAAGGATACATGGAATAAAAAGGTGGCCATTCATGCCGCTAGTGATTTTTATGACTTAGAAAATTTTAAAAAAGGAGTGTCTTCTTTGAACAAATATGAACTCGAAGCCCTTGGCGATGTTCGCGAAAAGTCTCTACTACATTTGCAATGCCACTTTGGACAAGATACATTAAGTTGGAGCAGAATGGGAGCTCGATGTACTGGAGTTGATATCTCCACGGAATCTATCAAATTGGCACGTGAATTAACAACAGAACTTGATCTGGATGCTCGGTTTGTATGCTGTAATGTGTTAGATACCTCTAAGCACGTTTCAGAAAAATTTGACATTGCTATTACAAGTTATGGTACCATTGGCTGGTTGCCTGAGTTGAAAGGTTGGGCACAAATGATCGCTGAACGTCTCAATGATAACGGTGTTTTTTATATGGTTGAATTTCATCCCATTGTCTGGATGTTTGATTATACACAAAAGTCTCCCCAAATGGTGTATGGATATCACCAAAAGGATGTGATCTATGAGGAGTATACGGGAACCTATGCAGATCCCTCATCAAATATGATAAGTAAGGAGTATGGTTGGAATCACGGTTTGGGAGATGTAATTACTGCCTTGGCGGAAGCGGGATTGCAAATAGAATATTTGAACGAATTGGATGAGTCTCCGTATAATGTTTTTCCTGGTTTGATAGAGAATGAAGAAGGAATGTTTGAACTTCCGGGTAAAATGTATCCACTGCTGTTTGAGCTTTCTGCGCGTAAAATATAGCCTTTGTCTAAAAATAAACAAAGTGGAATAGGCACACTCGTTGGTCGCTTAACCCGCATTGTCTTACGACCTTCTTTTTACAGTCCCTGAGTGTGCCTATTCCACGATGATTATCTATGCCATGCGCTTATAATTTTGTAAAAAATGAACCACCTTATGTTGTGGCATTTCGCATGGTTTCAAGTATTGATCATGTAGGGTGATATAGTAGTTTAAACTAATGAAATTAGAGTCACCCAATTCTTTAGCAAAAACTTTAATACTATCTCCACCATTGAAATCTGTTCTTGTTACTCCATACTTTTTGTTCTTATACAAAACCTCGCCATAACCAAGATCAAATTGTTTGATCTTGGTTAATAAAGAGTTGTTATCGAGGCTTTTCTTCAAGGACATATGCTATTATACGGTTACCTTTAATTTGTCCGAGTGAAGTGTTCTTAACTTAGCAATCTTCGGAGAAATAACAACACGGCAATATCCTTGTTCACTATTATTTCTGTAATAATCTTGGTGATGATCTTCAGCTTCAAAGAACTCCTTCAAAGCACTTACTTCGGTCACGATTTCTGTTTCAAAGTATGGCATCATTTCTTTGATAACTACTTCAGCTATTTCTTTTTGAGTATCGTTATGATAATAAATAACCGACCTGTATTGAGTTCCTCGATCTGCACCTTGTTTGTTTAGGGTGGTAGGATCGTGGCTCGTCATGAAAATAACAAGTAGCTCTTCATAAGAAATATGGTTAGGGTCAAATGTGATTTGAACCACTTCGGCGTGTCCCGTCAAACCAGAACATACTTCTCTATATGTAGGTTTTCCAGGGGCATCGCCGCCACTATACCCAGATACTATTTTTTCAACTCCATTTATTTCTTGAAAAACGGCTTCAATGCACCAAAAGCAACCACCACCTATGGTAGCAACTTCATAGTTATTCATTTTATCTTTAGTTTTCATCTCTTTCAATTTTTATAGATTCAGAATTTATGCAATACCTCAAACCACTAGGTTCGGGGCCATCAGGAAACACATGACCTAAATGTGCATCACAGGTGTTACATACTGTCTCAATTCGTACCATTCCAAAAGAACCGTCTTTTATATATTTAATAGCGTTCTCTTTTATTGGCTGCGTGAAGCTAGGCCAACCTGATCCTGAGTTAAACTTAATGCTCGAATCGAACAGAGGTGTGTTACAACAGAGGCAATTGTATTTTCCTGCGTCATAAATACTACATAGTGCACCACTGTGAGGAGCTTCTGTTCCCTTTAGTCGAGTAATGTTATACTGACTTGACGTTAAAAGCTCTTTCCATTCTAATTCGGTTTTTTCTACACGTCGATCGGGTTCCGGATTACCGTTAACCGTATACCCCATTACATCTTTCCATGTTAACATAATTTATCCTTTCTTTTATTTCTTACTATGCAAAAGTATGCCTTCCCCTAAAATCAGAATAGGACATATTTCCCTATTATATACCTGTTTTTCCCTTTGAAATTTCTTACCATTGTACATGCATATTTTGATGAGTAAACTTGAGGTGATTTCTAGATTATGTAAATACATGTGATCTCCGGTGAATTAATATATTTTTGTAAATTCGACCTATCAGCCAACCATCTTTATAATGAATTATACTTTCTCAAATTTTTTTCATAATAGTCATTTTTCATTGACCGACTTTAATTGTGCAAATTTTGACCAAAAGGAGGGAGAAAGATCTTATTACAAAATCATATGGGCAAAAGACAATGACGTAATGGTCGGGGTAGATGGATATCATGTTACTATCATGAAAGACCATATAGGCTATTTTACCCCGCTAAATATCTTACGGGTGGAACCTTATACCAAGGGAGCCGTTTCCTATAGTTTTAATCGCGAATTCTATTGCATCAGAGATCATGATAAAGAAGTTTCCTGTAATGGTTTTTTGTTTTTTGGATCTTCTTTACCTCCTATGTTAAAACTGGACGAAAAAGAGAAGGAGAGTTTTGATCTACTGTTACGTTTCTTTATTGAAGAGTTCGAAAATAAAGATCATATTCAAGGTGAAATGTTAATGGTGCTGCTGAAGCGGTTCTTGTTAAAGTCTACCAGACTCATGAAGGAGAATTTAATTGACCCAGGACTTAAGGACGATAAGTTAGATATTATAAGGCAGTATAATTTATTGGTAGAAACGCACTTTCGAGAAAAACATCGTGTTGCAGACTATGCCGATCTTTTGTATAAATCTCCCAAGACTTTAGCCAATTTGTTTGCAAAGTTTAATAACTTATCTCCCTCCATGGTGATTAATCAAAGAATCATTCTTGAAACGAAGCGATTGCTTCGGTTTTCCGATAAGCATCTAAGTGAAATTTCGGAGGAGCTAGGTTTTGCTGAAACCTCTCATTTTTCCAAATTCTTCAAAAAACAAGTGGGAATATCTCCCAGAGAATACAAAAATTCTCAACCGTAAATAGAATTATTTTCTACTCGTATTTCATTAATTTTTAAGGAAGATTAGTCCTTTTTTAGGGAAAAAAGACCTCTTTTTTAAGCACCCTCCTGCGCTATTTTTGCCTTGTTCATTTGATACAACAGACACGATTCTTGTTAATCTGTGATGTTTTGCATTTAACAGACGTGAATATTAAATATAATTTGAATTTGTGGAATAAAGAGATAACATAAGACATCATTGTTATCATGTATGTGCACAAACCAAAAAAGTAGAAAATGTCCAATTGATTAAGATATGATGATTCTAACTTTACTAAGTGAAAAATTGCGAATTATTAAAGTAATAACATAATAGTATGAACAGTTTTTTACAATACGAATCGCACATACTTTTTCTTCATAAAACAATAACCATCTATTAGAAGTATACTGTATGCATTTTGACGAATCCTTAAAAGATTTCATTTTAACTGCTGATGTTTATAAAAACCAACCTATAGAGGTGGTTAACCTGCATTCAAATTATATTATTTGGATTAAGGAAAAGGGATGTACCTGTAGTGTAAACTTTAAAGAGGAAACATTCAAAGGAAACACACTTCTATTTTTAAATCGGGGAGAGATTTTTGAATGTGATATTGATGATTATCAAGAAATAGTTGTCATTCATTTTAATCCGCTTTTCTTCAACTCGGCAACGTTCATTTGTAAGTTCTGTTTTAATTCACTGGTATATGTTGATGCTGCCGCTGTCTCTTTTACAGAAGCTGACGGTAAAAAAGTTGAACGAGCTCTTGATACAATAATACAGATACATGACGATCCATCACATGCTACTTTAATGCAATTGGACGAATCTCTGAGTCAGATATTAATTCAAGGTTTGGCGGTTAAATTAAGAAAGCAATATCCATATGTTATTGGATTCATTGAAAATGTTGAAGAGGTTTATAAAGAAGAACATGTGATTTCGGAATATGCTTCAAAGTTGAGTGTTGATCCCAAAACATTGCTTCAAAAATTTAGAAAACTCGAAATGAAGAACCCGGGAGGGGTTGTAAAAGCAAGAGTGCTTATTGAGGCGAAACGATTACTTGCCTACACCGATATGACAACAAGAAAAATTTGTTATGAGATAGGGTTTGATGATCCGGCCTATTTTTCGCGATTTTTTAAAAAAAATACCTCCATGACACCCTTGGAGTTTCGAGGAAAATTTGCAAAGAAAAATATAGAAACTTGATTTACAGGAAGCTGTCACGATAAAAAGAAGAAAAATGTCCAATCAATTCAGAAATGAGGCTTCTACATTTGTTAATAATGATTGCTGATACTTGAAAGGTTACTAAAAACATGAATAATTTTTTACACTTATTAAAGCAATTACATCTGGAAGAAGCCATGATGAAATCCATTCATCCTAATGTTAATATTATCCTTAACGGCAAGGAGCGAAGAAGTTCAAAGAATGAATGGATGCGATATATTAAAACGAAGGTTTTAAATCGCTTCAATCGGGTGGTTCAATTTGATATTACCAATGTAGAGATAGACAAACAAAATATGTCTTTTCACATTTTCATGGCCTGTAGAAAATATAATGGAGAATGGTTTTTTACAGAAATACATGTAAATAACATTTGGAAGAACAACCGAATAATACAAACTGAATATAAAACAATCAACTTTTAATCTAGAAAATATGTTAAGACTAATTACAACTCGATTTTGTCTGCCGGTTATTTTAATAATAGCGCTGGTTTCATGTAACAATGAAGTAAAAGAAACTTACAAAGACATTAGTTATTTCACAATCAATGAGTCAGGAGATCTTGAAAGACCACAAGATTATCGAACTTGGATATATGTGGGTACTCCCGTAACTCCAAATGACATGAATAACGGGAAAGCTGCCTTCCCTGAATTCCATAATGTGTATATGGACCCTGTGAGCTATGACTACTGGAAAGAGAATGGAACTTGGAGAGAAGGAACTATTCTTATTAAGGAACTTATTGGAGTAGGAAGTAAAGCCGCTGTAAGTGGTAATGGATACTTCATGGGCGAATTTATTGGCTTGGAAGCTACTATTAAAAGTAAAAAACATTTTCCAGACGAACCTGGAAATTGGGCATACTTTAGTTTTACTAATCCAACAGAAGGAACATTAGCAGAAACAGGAAAAGCATTTAAAACAAATCAATGTAACGCTTGCCACGATGCGAGTGCTGCAGATGACTTTGTATTTACACAATATTACCCTGTTTTAGCTGCGGCAAAAGGAGTTGGTAAAGATGTTACTCCTGAAGATGCTGCACGAAGAGTAGCTGCTGCTGCATCCATGGAAGCGAAAAAAGAAGTAGGAGAGTGGGAAGCTGGTGCTCCTACACCTGATAATTTAACGTTAGATATTCCTTTAGATAAGGAAACACTTTTTACTTATTTAAAAGAAGGAAAGTATAAGAGCTTTAGCAATAAGGAAAAAGAAATGCACGCTTCTTTGGGACCCCACCAGAAACTTGGGTTGCCAGTTCGTGTATTCATGAATGATCTTATCGCTGAATCTCTGGAAAATGGGAATGATGAACATCCGTTAGGTTCCATAATCGTAAAAGAAATGTTTGCTGAAGATAAAAGCCCTTATGGATGGGCAGTAATGGTAAAAACCCAGGATAAATCAGATAATGGTAATGGTTGGTTTTGGTACGAAGTAACAGACGATAATGACGCTTCAAAAATAGCGGCCATAGGAAATGGAGTTGAGGGCTGCTATAGCTGTCATGCCATTGGCGAAGACATGGTTAGAACCGCTTTCCCTTTACAATAAACAATAAGATAGTAATATAATAACTTAACACTAAAATGTAAATAATGATAAAGCAACTTAGATTAGTAATGATGGCCTTGGCATCTTTAGCCATACTATCCTCTTGTTCGGGTACGCAACAAGGTGATAGCAATTACAAAGATGCTAGTTTTTTCAGCATGAATGATGCTGGTGAATTGAATCGCCCTAAAGGGTTCAGAAGTTGGGTATATGTTGGTACCCCATTGACACCAAATGATATGAATAACGGAAAAGCAGCTTTTCCTGAATTCCATAACGTTTACATAGATCCTGTGAGTTACGATCACTACAAAAAAACAGGAACTTGGAGAGAAGGAACAATCCTTATTAAAGAACTAGTGAGTGTTGGAAGTAAGGCAGCCGTGAGTGGAAATGGTTATTTTATGGGAGATTTCATTGGCTTGGAGGCAACTATTAAAAGCAAGAAACATTTTCCAAATGAGCCAGGAAACTGGGCTTATTTTAGCTTTACCAACCCTACAGAAGGAACGTTAGCAGAGACAGGAAAGGCTTTTGAAACTAATCAATGTAATGCGTGTCATAATGCCAGTGCTGGTGATGACTTTGTATTTACACAATATTACCCGGTTTTAAGTGCAGCTAAAAATGCTGGAGAAAATGTAGCTCCAGAGAATACAGCAAAAAGGGCGGCAGCAGCAGGGAATTAAAAAGAATAATCATTTTTTCTAGATGATTTATTAGTGGTTGAGCCCAGGTATGTTTTTCGATGTTCGCTCGAAAAATTGCTTGGGCTTTTTAGTATTAATATACTTACAAATCTATTTTATTAATGATACTGAATAGAAAATTAAGCACTGTGTTTTTAATAACAATGGTGCTATTTGTTTTTGTCATAGGAACTGCACAAACCAATAAAGATGGGCATGAAATAGAAACATCTCATGAAAACGCGTCAGGTGAAGCTGGTATTTTTGAAACGGTAGTTTCTGGGTTGTTCTTTTATACACCGGAACATGATAATGTGGATTTAGCCACTGAAATTCACGTAACCTATTGGGTTACGCACACATGGGCTTTTGGTGTTGGATATACGTTGATCTTTGAAGAAGAAAATCGTATTGGACACGAACTGGCAGCTTTGACGAGTACAAAACCTTGGCCTTTTCTTACGGTGAACTTTGGACCAAGCTTTACGCTGCCTAATTCTGAAGAAGACTTTGCGGTGTCAGGCTATGTGGAAGGAGAATTCAATATAACTATAGGTAAGTTACACGGGGGCCCCGTAATTGGAACATTAGTTGGAGAAGAGTTCACATTGTTTGGAGGCCTTCACTTGGCACACGAATTTTAACCTTAAACTATAAAGTTGTCTAACATTCGAAAATATCTCATTTTTTGAAAAACTAACCCGCATAAAAAGAATATGAAGAAAAGAAATATACTAATTGGCATTGTAGTTATTTTTATTGCAATGCAATTTTATCGTCCCAATAAACCAGTTTTTGTAAATGCTACTTTAGATGATTTCCTTTTATATGAAAAGGCGCCCAAAGAAGTGGCTAATCTCTTCAAAACCTCATGCTATAATTGTCATTCAGATCAAACGGAAACCTTTTGGCATAATACCATTGCACCCGTCTCTTGGTGGACAGACGGCCATGTAAAAGAGGCAAGATCCAACCTTAACTTTTCAAATTGGGCAACTTACGATACGCGTGATAAAAGAGCAAAATTATCGGCTATTGCCGTGAACATTAAAGAAAACACGATGCCATTAAAATCTTATGTTTTAGCCCATTCTGAGGCTAAACTTTCAGAAGAAGAAAAGAAGAAAATCATGGATTGGTTATTTACGGTAGATACAGAGTAACTACTAATGCTCTGCAGTGTCCTTCAACAAATGAGGGAATTTTTTCTGAAAGCGTCGTAACCTTGGTATAGATACATTCTGAATATATGGATTTCCAGGATTTAGTTTTTCATAATCTTGATGGTAGTCTTCACCTACCCAAAATTTCTGAAAGGGCAATACCTGGGCGGCGACTTTATCTCCGCCTAATTCGGCATTGAGTAATTTAATCTTTTCATCAATAATCTGCTTTTCGGCTGCATTTTGATAAAAGAGAATAGATCGATACTGAGAACCCCTATCTGGTCCCTGACCATTTACTTGTGTTACGTTTTGCGAACCGAAGTAAACATCCACAAGATCGCTAAAACTAATCACAGAAGCGTCGTATATGATCTCTACGGCTTCAGCATGGCCGGTAAGTCCTGTATTACTACTTCTGTATGTTGGGTTTTCTGTGTGGCCACCACTATATCCAGAAATAGATTCTTTAACTCCTTTAACACTTTCATAGACTGCTTCCACGCACCAGAAGCATCCACTGGCAAAATAAGCGCGAGAAAGACCATCTGTACTTTTAACTTGCACAGGTGCTTGTTCTTTTTGAGCAATGGTTTCTGCTTCTTTGTTTTTTTGATTACCCGGTTGACATGATCCTTGAACTACTAATAGTAGTGAAACTGCAACAAATACAATGTGTTTTTTCATCGTGCGCTAGTATTGATTAATCTGCCAAATAGGTCGAAATTTTGTAAAAACCCTTTCAAAAAGATATAAAAAAAGCCTTCACAGATTGGAAGGCTTTTACAGATGTTTTCTTGAAAGAGTTTATTTTATTTTTTTAAATAAACTTTCCATTTTTTCACGCTCTTCACTGGCCAAATCTGGATCTACCAAAATTCTACCACTGTGTTCATCGGTGATTATTTTTTTACGTGAGGCGATTTCCATTTGTACTTGCGGCGGAATCGTAAAGAAAGATCCCCCAGAAGCACCACGCTCTACAGGAACCACGGCTAAGCCATTTTTTACATTGGTACGAATCCGTTTATAGGCATTTACCAAACGCTCCTCTATTTTCTTTTCGAAGTTTTCAGAATGTTTGATCAACGATTGTTCCTCTTTGTCTGTTTCAGCAAGAATTTCATCCAATTCACCTTGCTTATGCTTCAAGTGCTCTTCGCGTTCAGCAACGCGTTCTTTGGTCTCGTCAATTACTTGACCCTTAATCTCAATCTGAGCCTTATGTTCTTTAATATGCTTTTCAGCCAATTGAATTTCCAATTCTTGATATTCAATTTCCTTACTTAAAGAATTGTATTCTCTATTGTTACGAACATTGTCTTGTTGTCCCGTATATTTTTTGATAAGTGCCTTAGCTTCTTCAATAAGGTTTTTGCGGTCCTTGATGTTATCTTCAATAACCTTAAGATCGCTTTTCAGTTTGTCAAGGCGAGTGTTCATCCCGGCAACCTCATCTTCCAAGTCTTCAACTTCCAAAGGAAGTTCTCCACGAACATTTCTGATTTCATCAATTCTCGAGTCGATCAATTGAAGATCGAACAATGCTCTTAACTTCTCTTCTACAGTATTTTCGCTTTTTGCAGCCATATTTTAAAAATAGGTAATAGGATTCGTGTTTATTTGTGATAAAACGACCTCGCCTGCCGGCAAGGCAGGTGCAAAATTAGTGATTTTTTTGCTAAGGAAAGAAACTAATAGCTCTTTTGTGTATTGTTCGCTTTCATAATGACCAATGTCTGCGAGAACGATGGCCTTTTCTGCTTTGAAAAAGTCGTGATATTTGAAGTCGGATGAAACAAAGATATCCGCGCCAGCTCCTTTGGCTGCTTCAATGGCAAAGCTACCGCTTCCTCCCAAAACTGCTACCTTTTTTATGGGAGAACCCAATAAGCCAGAGTGTCGTATACATTCTGTTTGCATAGTCCCTTTGAGCTGAGTGAGAAAATCTTTTTCAGATACGGCAGTTTCGAGTTCTCCTATCATGCCCATTCCTATATGTTGATTCGTGTTTTCAAGCGTGGTTATTTCATAGGCTACTTCCTCGTAGGGATGGGATTCGAACAAAGCTTTGAGAATGTTACTTTTTTTATGTTTTTGAAAGGTAATACCAATTTGGATTTCATCTTCATAATGAGTCTCTCCTTTACTCCCTATTACAGGGTTTGCATCTTCTGTTGCATGAAAACTACCCGAACCTGATATATTAAAGCTACAATTTTTGTAGTTTCCTATAGTGCCTGCCTCAGCTGCAAACAGAGCCTCTCGCACTTTTTGGGCATCAGTAACTGGTACAAAAGTGGTGAGCTTTTGAATGGTTCCCGATTGCGGAATTAAAATTTGTCGGTTTTTAAGATGAAGCTTTTGACATATCATTGCATTTACACCATTCCAGGCATTATCTAGTGCGGTATGAATCGCAAAAATGGAAATATTATGTTGTATTGCTTTAAGTACAACCCGCTCCACATAGGTTTTACCAGTAATTTTCTTTAAACCTGAAAAAATAATGGGATGAAAACTCACAATGAAATTACAGTTGTTTTCGATAGCTTCGTCAACAACTGCCTCTAGAGTGTCTAATGTTACCAATATCCCGGTTATATCATTATTAATATCACCTACTAACAAGCCAGTATTGTCAAAATCTTCGGAATAGGATAGCGGAGCCAACTCTTCCAATATATGTATTACATCTTTTACCTTCATTGTGCTACAATTTGCGTAAAGATAAACGATTCCTATTTTTTGAAATGTAAAAGGGCTAAATTATATAAGCTATTCTGAAAAGTGAATAAACAGATTTGTGTTTTCAATGGAATTAGTACTTTCGTTGAATGAAGTTATTACGGAAGATACTGTTTCCTTTTTCCATATTGTATGGTTGTATTATAGTGATACGTAATTTTTTGTATAACAAAGGTTGGTTGGAAAGCCGAAACTACGACATTCCTATTATTTGTATTGGTAATTTGTCTACAGGAGGTACTGGGAAATCACCCATGACCGAATATTTGATTGATTTTCTTCAGAATGATTATAAAGTGGCGGTTTTGAGCCGTGGATATAAAAGAAAGACTAAAGGTTTTGTCGAGGTATTAGAAAATAGTATCGTACAAGAAGTGGGTGATGAACCCCTTCAGTTTAAGCAGAACTTCCCGAATATTGCCGTCGCTGTTTGTGAAGATAGAAGAAAAGGTATAGAAGTACTTAAAAAGAATGCAGAAGTAATTTTATTGGATGATGCCTTTCAGCATAGAAAAGTAAAGGCCGATACCAACATTCTGCTCACTCCTTTTAATGACCTCTATATTGATGATTTTATGCTGCCCACGGGAAACTTACGCGAACCTAGTAGCGGAGTGCAAAGGGCAGACATAGTGATCGTGACCAAATGTCCTAAAGGTGTTGCCTATGCCAGCTTGCAAGAAATTCAATTTAGACTGGGATTACGGCGAGATCAGAAACTGTATTTTTCACGAATTGGATATGATCACTCCATTTATGGAATTTCCGAAACACAGCCTCTTGAATATTTAATGGATAAACCCTTTACGTTGGTTACTGGAATTGCCAATCCAACACCTTTGGTAGATTATCTTAAAGGAAAACAATATCATTTTGAACATGAAAAATATCCTGATCATCATGATTTTTCGGTTTCTGAAATTGAGGAACTAAAAAAGAAAGAAATCATTTTGACTACAGAAAAGGATTTCATGCGTTTACAAAACAAACTTCAGAAGTTCGCTGTCTATTATCTTCCCATAAAAACGGTGCTATTGAATGAGCAGGGTCGCTTTTTCAAAGCATTGATCAAAGATAGAATCACTTATAAGAATCAGTAATTAAACAGGTAGTTTTCTGTTTTCGAGCGTGCGATAGATTTTCTCAAAGAATTCCTCCGTTTTAAACGGCTTCGGAATAATTTCATTAAAACCAGCTCTGTAAAAATCGTCAAGATTTTCATCAATAGTAACAGCTGTGAGCGCAATTATAGGAATTAATTTATCAAATTCTCGTATCTTCTGTGTGGCTTGTATTCCACTAATACCAGGCATGTGGATGTCCATCAAAATTACATCAAAGGAATTTTCTTTTACTATTTTGATGGCATCGATACCGTTGTCCGCCACCATACATTTCATCTTGTTTTTTTCGAGGATCTTTTTGGTAATCATTTGATTGATCTTGTTGTCCTCAACGATCAGGATGTTACGGTTTTCCAAGGCAACATAATCCACATCGTAAGTAATGTTGATTGGGTTATTTTCTTCGTTAAATTCTTCTGAAATGTCAAAGTTAATATTGAATGAGAACTTAGAGCCCTTTCCTAATTGGCTCTCCAATTGAATTCTACTTCCCATGAGCTCCAAGAGATTTTTTACAATGGAAAGCCCAAGCCCTGTACCACCAAATTTTCTGTTTATTTGAAGTGAAGCTTGTGAGAAGGTCTCAAAAATACTTTTCTGTTTTTTCTTAGAAATACCCACGCCATTGTCTTCGATCTCAAAATGAAGAACAACCTTGTTGGCTACTTCGTCTAGCTTAGATACCCGTACAAAAACGTCACCGTTTTGTGTGAATTTCACAGAATTACCTACAAGATTAATAAGAATCTGAGACAGTTTCAATGGATCACCTACGAGCTTGTTTGGAATGGTTTCATCAAACTCAAAACGTAGATTATTCTTACGGTCTTCTGCCGACTTTTTCAAAGCGATTAACACATCGTTGATACGCTTTTTGAGATTGAATGTCGTTTTTTCTACTTCTACTTTGTTGGCTTCAAGCTTATTGAGATCAAGAATGTTATTGATGAGTGATAGTAGATATTCTCCAGAAAATTTGAGGGAATTTAAGTGTTCTTTTTGATCCGGCTTGGGGTCCTCCTCTAGCAAAAGATGGGTGAGACCAGTTACTGCATAAAGGGGCGTTCTAAGCTCGTGTGTTATCGTAGATAAAAATTGCGCTTTGGCAAGCGATGCTTTTTCTGCTTTCTCCTTGGCAAGCTGCAATTCGTTGTTCTTGTCTTGAAGGAGCTCATTGGCTTTAGCTCTTAAATTGTTGTTCTTATATAAAGAGAGTGTAAGGAGTGATAAAATAACAATAAGCGCAATACTCAAACCCGTAGTCATTTTACCAAAATTGATTGACTTTTGCTTTTTGTCTAAGTCATCTTTTTGCTCTGTAATAATCTTTGTGAGGTCAATCACATTCGATTCGGCATCAACTCCTTTGGAAATGGCTTCTGCATAGATCTGAAAAATAGAGTCTCTTTTCTGGTCGTATATCTCAATAAAACTTTCGGCTTCGCCATAGCTGTTTTCTCGTATTTTCACATAGGAAGAAAGAAGATAGCTATCTATCTTTAGAATACTATAAGACTTAGCGTCAATAATGTCAATTCCATTTTGCAATGAAATTTTTGCCTGTCTTAGATAGTTGGCAGTAGGATTGCGGTCATGAAGAGGCAACAAGGCCTGTGCTTTATTTAGATACGAAAAGGCCTCCTGATGTGGCAGCTCATGTGCATTAAAGAGAGGAATAGCAGCATCAAAATAATTGACAGCGACTGTAAAATTTTCTTTCTTTAATTCGAGGATTCCCAAGCCCAAAATCACATTGGCCTGATTCTTCTCGTCATTTAGTAACGTAAAGATTTCATCTGCATCCTTCAAATATTGCTCAGCTTCGGGATATTGGTCCATTTGGGTTAATATTAACCCATATAATGTATATGCTTTACCTAGTTCTTTTTGATCCCCTGATTTTTTGAGCAGGTGAATTGCAATATCCGTTTCAGTAGCAGCTTTCTTATAATTTCGGAGATTATAATGCAGTTCAGCTACATTAAGCTGAACATCAACCTTGAGTTTGTTGTCGTCTATGGAAGAGGCAAACTTATTGGCCTTGACCAGTGTATGGATGGCCGTATTAAAATCCTGAGTAATAATTGCGTTTTTAGCCTCTTGTTGAAGACCTAGAATTTGGGAAATAGTATCCTGCTTGGTTTGTTGAGCGCGAAGGCCAAAAGACACAATGACACAGACCAAAAAAAGAATTAAATGCTTGTATTTTACTATGATACCACTCATCTATCCTACGTACTTCAGCGATAAATATAGTTATTTCCTCGATATTTGTAGGATTAAATCTACAATTCTTGAGGAATACCCAACTTCATTATCATACCACCCTATGATTTTTACCATCTTTCCAATAACCGAGGTCATGCCAGCATCAAGAATGCATGAATGGGGGTTTCCGACAATATCTATAGATACTATTGGATCTTCTGTGTATTGAAGAATACCTTGTAGATTTCCTTGAGAGGCGACTCTAAATGCTTCATTAACAGCTTCAATACTAACTGGCTTTGTGACGTTAAAAGTGATATCTGTCAAAGATCCGTTAGCCACTGGTACTCTGATGCCGCAACCTCCAATAACTTCGGCCAATTCAGGAAATATCTTAGTGAGAGCTTTCGCTGCTCCCGTTGTAGTTGGTACAATGGATTGCCCAGCGGCTCTCGCCCTACGAAGATCTCTATGGGGTTGATCGTGTAGGCTTTGATCTGTTGTATAAGAGTGTACGGTTGTAATATAGGCTTGTTCTATACCACACAAATCATGAATTATCTTAAGCATTGGAGCCGCATTGTTTGTGGTGCAGGAAGCGTTGGAAATGATAGTATCCTCGGGTGATAGCGTGTCTTCATTTACTCCCAAAACAATAGTCTTAATATCATCATCTACTGGTGGCACGGCTAATATCACTTTCTGAACTCCATGTTTGAGATGACCGCTAAGTCTTTGGCGTGTTTTATGTTTTCCGGAAGATTCAATAACAATGTCTACACCATTCCAATCAATATCCTCAATATTTTTTTCAGAAGAAAATCGTACACAACGCCCTGACGTGCATATAGAGTCTTCTGAAGTCGACACCTCCTGATTTAGAACACCATGAATGCTATCATATTTGAGCAAGTGTCCTAATGTTTTTGCATCAGAAATGTCATTTACGGCCACTACTTCAACCTTTGGATGTTCCAGAAGTAGTCTAAAGAGGGTTCTTCCAATACGACCAAACCCATTGATCCCTATTTTTATTGTTTGCCCCATGTGTTATAGGTGTTAGGTGAGATGCTTTTGGGCTTTGTATGAAGAACGAACCAAAGCACCACTTTCTACATGTCTAAACCCCATTTCTAAGCCAATCTTTTCATACTTCTCAAATTGCTCTGGAAGAATAAATTCTTTCACTGGTAGGTGTCTTTTAGAGGGCTGTAGATATTGACCTATGGTAACAATGTCCAAGCCCACATTGCGCAGATCTTTCATTGTTTGTAAGACCTCTTCTTCGGTTTCTCCTAATCCAAGCATGATCCCGCTTTTTGTGCGTTCAATACCTTGATCTTTTAAGTATCGCAACACTTCTAAACTACGTTCATACTTCGCCTGAATTCGAACTTCACGTGTCAACCTTTTTACGGTTTCCATATTGTGAGATACTACTTCAGGTTTTACATCAATAATGCGATCTATATTTCGTGTAACACCCTGAAAATCGGGAATGAGTGTTTCTAAGGTAGTTTCTGGGTTCATTCTGCGAATGGCCTTTACTGTTTCGGCCCAGATAATAGATCCCATGTCTTTTAAATCATCTCTATCGACTGAAGTAACGACGGCGTGTTTAATGTTCATTATTTTAATAGAACGGGCCACTTTCTCTGGTTCATCCCAATCAACAGTTTCGGGACGCCCAGTTTTTACACCACAAAAACCACAAGAACGAGTACAAATATTACCCAAGATCATAAAAGTGGCGGTACCTTCGGTCCAACACTCTCCCATGTTTGGACAGCTTCCCGAAGTACAAATGGTGTGTAGGTTGTATTTGTCTACCAAACCCCTTAATTCGGTATACTTTTTACCGGTGGGCAATTTCACCCTAAGCCATTTTGGCTTCGGTGCGGGCTTTTTTATATCTACTGTTTGTGAATCCATAGCTAACAACAAAGGTACAAAGAATAACCAAAATCAATACTACAAAGTGGTAAGATACCAAATACTAAATGCAATCAAAATAACAATACTTGTAAGGCTATATATGCGCATAAGTTTTGAAGGCCTTGCCTCTTTAGGTGTGTGCTTTCCAGAGAGCAGCATAAAGCTTATTATGGCATAAAAGGGCGCTGTAAGGAATGACAATATGGTTGCAATTTTGATGAGGAGTCCCATTTCAGATATAAAAAAGAAGAAAATGGAAAGTGTTCCAGCCATAAGCACTAACAACCAAAAGAGATACCCTTTTTTTCGAGCTTTGTTCGTTAATATTTCAGTAGTCGAACTCATAACCCTTGGCGATGCATCTAAGGTGGTTAGGGTTGTGCTAAACATGGTTGTTAAAGCGGCAATACCAATAATGATTTTGGCACTGTCACCTAGACTAAATGTATACATTGATATTAATTGGTTGGCAAACTCTCCTCCTGATGAAGAAAAACTTTCTCCACTACCGAACATTACCAAAGCACCCAAAGCAACAAATCCAATGGCCAAAACAGTAGTCGTTACATAGCCTACATTAAAGTCAAAACGAGATTGCTTTGGTGTAATGGACGGGTCTATTTTTTTCTTTTCAACCGTCCATATAGAATGCCATATGGAGATGTCTAAGGGAGCTGGCATCCATCCCATAAATGCAATAAGAAATGCAATAGAGATGGCGTCCTCAGGGATTATTTGAGCGAAACTGGGTGCATCACTAGGGTTTATAGCCAAAATAACTGCCAAAATAGTGCTCAGTGTTAGGCAAATAACAATCACCTTCATTAAGGAATCCAATATCTTATATCTCCCAATAATAAGTATGGAAAAACAAATTCCTGTGATAATTGCCGTCCACATTACCGCAGACCCTCCTCCAAATAAAGAAGAAGCAATTCCTGCAGTTACTATGGTCACTGCAGTTTGAATAGTGAACATTGTGGCAAACGTGATTATGAAATAGGCTACCAAGACACCTTTTCCCAATTTTCGATAGCCCTGTAAAAGACTTTCTCCAGTAGCACTTGCGTAGCGTGGGCCAAATTCAAAAAATGGATACTTTATCAAGTTTATCAATAGCAATGCCCATAAAAGACCAAAGCCAAAATCTGCCCCTGCACGTGTAGATTGTACTAAATGTGATACTCCGATTGCTGCTCCGGCAAATAGAAACCCTGGGCCTAATTTTTTAAGGGATAATTTCAACTATGAAGATTTTTGCGTTATTATTTCGGCTAAAAGCTTTCGTGCCCTTAGCAGTCTAACTTTTACATTATTTAGTGGTTCTTTCAGCGCTTCTGAAATTTCATTATAACTCATTTCATGAAAATACCGAAGATTAATTACTTCTTGATAATAGGGTTTGAGTTGTTTTATATACCTGAGTAATTCGGCTAAATTCTGCTCGGTAATCAATTTGTCTTCAGGAGTGGGAGAATGGTCTGCTATTTTTTTCACCTGTTCGTCTGAAGCATCCGTTGTTTGCGCATAAATAGAAGCATTTTTCTTGCGTGTTTTGTCAATCTGAATGTTTTTAGAAATGGTAATAAGCCACGTTTTAAAGGTGTACTTTTTGTCGAAAGAGTCAATCTTGTCGAAGGCTTTAGAGAAGGTCTCTATGGTGATGTCTTCGGCCTCATACTCATCTTTGACCCGTTTTAGCTGAAAACTATATACGTCATTCCAGAAGTAATCCAATAGAAAATTAAAGGCACTTTGTTTTCCTTTTTTGGCATTTTCAATGTGCTGTAAAATCTCGGATTTAGTTATTTCCAACGTGTTGGTTTTGATGCGCTATTGGAAATAAAGATACTCATTTGAAGGAATACTAAAAATATTTCATAAAAAGGGAGGAAAATAATGAGGTTTCTCTCATTTAATTTCAAAGCAGCTTTCCCAACAACAACACCTTGTAACAACAGTCTAAATACTACTAAAATCAGAGGAATTTTCCAGTCTAAAAGAAAGAAGGTCAACGGAGCTATAATCCAAAAGGCAAGCGTGCAAAAATAATATAGCCCTAACATTAATTTATGATGTGGTTTGTACAATTTGGATGTTGTCACATGTCTTCTTTTCTGTAAAAACCAATCGCTCCAGCTTTTTTTTGGGACGGAATAGGTAAATGCATTTTTTGAAATGCATATGGCGGTATTTTTTGATGTGGCCGCCTCATTGACAAAGAGGTCATCATCTCCCGAGGCTACCTTTATATGCGACATAAAACCATTGTTATCGTAATACAAAGAACTGGTATAGCCGAGGTTTCGACCAACCCCCATATAAGGCATTCCAATTTTTGCGTACGAAAAATACTGGAGCGCTGTTACTAATGTTTCATATCGAATTAGGGCATTCAATAGTCCAGATGTCTTTTGGTAACCACCATATCCTAAGACTAACTGTTTTTCAACAGAAAAATGAGAAGTCATTTCTGAAATCCATTGATCACTACTCGGTGTACAGTCTGCATCTGTAAAGATCATTCTTTTGCTTCGGGCCTTCTTAATGCCTAATGTCAACGCATATTTTTTATTTCCCCAAAAGGCTTCGTTATTTTCAACATCTACAACTTGTATGCGCGGATCTTCTTTGGCAAATGATTCCATAATCTCCAAAGTATCATCTGTTGATGCATCATTGATGAGAATGATTTCAAAATTTGAATATTCTTGTCGTTGCCAATGCGGGATGTGTTTCTGAAGATTCTCTGCTTCATTTTTTGCACATACTATGAGAGAGACCCAATAGGTTTCAGCTGGAGATTTTTCTTTCGGAGTTGAAAATGAAAAGTTGGCAAAAAGAAAATAAAAGATACAATTACAAAGTATTACGGCCGCAAAAATGTAAAGTAATACCATGTTAAAGATTGAAAATCAAGATTGAAAGGTTAACAGCTTCCTTTTTATATAGTAGGGGAAATACAGGTCTTTCAAAATACAAATTTCTATGATTTATGTCCCGTTTCGGCACATGTATCAAATTGGTCGGGAGTCTTTCCGCAGAATCCACATGCTTCACCATCCTTATTGAGAAAGGGACTTTGACTAGCGCAAGTGCCTGCAAATTCACCATCTTTCTTACCCCATATTTTTATGGCAATACCAGCAAAGGCCAGAAGTAAAAGGACTATAGTTATAATGAAAATTTCCATAACAAATATTTGAGCTACAAAAATACAATCTTTCTTGGGGATATGCAGTTAAATTGGTTAATTTTAGCAGCGATAATTAAGATTTCAATTATGAAAAATATGTATAAGTCGTTATTAGTTTTGGTGGTTAGTATCTCACTATTCTCATGCAAAGACGACACAAAAAAGGAAACTGTTGCAGATGAAGAAGGAACCAAAACAGAGGTTGTTCAAGAAGTAACTAAAGCCGAAAAGAAGACATTGACCGAAGCCGATGACAAAATTGTAAATAGTGTTTTGACCAGATCAATGATGACTCAAGAATTAGCTACTTTTTCAAGTGCCTTGGTAAGTGCTGGACTCACAGACATGTTGGCTAATGAGGAAGGTCCGTTCACTATTTTGGCGCCCTCATCTGAGGCTTTTGCAAAAATTCCTTCGGATAAAATGAATACTCTGTTAAACACGTCAAACAAGGAAGATTTACAGCAATTATTAAAAAACCACATGGTAGAAGGAAATATGGATTCCGCAGCGCTAACGCAGCGCGCCAATAAAAGTGGTAATGGTCGCACGTTGACGACATTGTCTGGTGCAAAATTAACAGTGAAAATGGAAGGTGATAACATTGTTATAACTGATGCGTCTGGAAACAAAGCAACAGTTGGAAAAAGTGACATTAGCGGATCTAATGGCGTTGTACACGTAGTAGATGCTGTATTGGAAGGAAATTAGACAACGTTTACTTCAGGTTCTATTGTAATATCAAACATTTCTTTGACCTTCCCTTGGATGGTTAGAGCCAATTCCCAGAGTTGAGTACCAGTGGCATTCCCGTAATTAACCAATACTAAAGCTTGGTTTTTATGAACACCAGCATCTCCAAAACGGGATCCTTTAAAACCCGCTTGTTCAATTAACCAACCTGCAGGAATCTTAACTTCCGACGGAGAGATTTCATAATATGGAGCATCAGGCCATTGTTCTTGAAATTCGATAAATGTATTGCGACTCACAACCGGATTTTTAAAGAAACTACCACTGTTTCCTAATTCTTTAGGATCTGGCAGTTTTGATTTACGTATCGCAATTACTACATCCGAAATATCACCTATTGAAGGGTTTTCAATATTTTTTTTGACTAGTTCTTGCTGAATAGCACCATAAGAAACACTCTTTTTATGATTGGATTTTGTGAGTTTTAACCGTACATGGGTGATCACAAATTGCCCCTTGACAGAGCTTTTAAAAATAGAGTTGCGGTAGGTGAAGTTGCAATCTTCATTAGAAAATTCCCTTTCATCATGATCTTGAACATGAATCGCACGACAGCTTACAAAAACATCTTTTAATTCAACACCATAAGCACCAATGTTTTGAATGGGTGCCGTACCCACATTTCCAGGAATAAGTGATAGGTTTTCAATGCCACCATAACCATTGGTAACACAATAGAGAACCAATTCATGCCAATTCTCTCCTGCCATAACCTCTAAACAAATGGAATGATCATTCTCCGAAATAACATTGATTCCCTTGAGGTTCACATGAATCACCAAAGCATCAATATCTTTGGTTAGTAGCATATTACTTCCGCCACCTAAAATAAAATGTTTTGTGTGAATCGTAGAAGACAATGCCTCTTTTAATTCTTGGAGGGTAGTGACCGAAATAAAGTAACGAGCACGACAGTCTATACCAAAGGTATTGAATTCTTGAAGTGATTTGTTTTCTTCAAAACGCATTATCCTGGATATTGCTGCAGGGCAGTCTTTAGGATCTCTACAGCGCGTATCAAGCTTTCTTTATTGAGCACATACGCAATTCGAACTTGATTCAATCCCATGCCTGGAGAAGAATAGAATCCACCAGCTGGAGCTACCATGATAGTTTCATTATCAAGGTCAAATTCTTCCAAAAGCCATTGGGCGAAATCATCACTATTTGTAACTGGTAGCTGGGCAATACAATAAAATGCGCCTTTAGGATGACCTACTTGTACCCCTGGAATTTCTTGTAAATGTTTTACCAATATATCTCTTCGATCCTTATATTCCTCAATCACTTCGTCAAAATAACTTTGCGGAGTGTCTAGGGCAGCTTCACTTGCAATTTGAGCAAAGGTTGGTGGACTTAAACGCGCTTGGGCAAATTTAAGTGCCGCGGCAATTACTTCTTTGTTTTTGGATACCAAACAACCAATACGAGCACCACACATGCTATAGCGTTTGGAGACGGAATCAATAATAATTCCGTTCTCTGTCATGCTGGGCTCTTCTAGAATAGAATAATGACCTGTACCATCGTAGGTGAATTCACGATAGACCTCATCTGCTACCAAAAACAAATCATGCTTTTTAACAATAGAGGCCAGCTTTTGAATTTCTTCTTTCGAATATAAATACCCAGTGGGGTTTCCAGGGTTACAAATTAAGATAGCCTTAGTCTTTGGAGTAATTAGTTTTTCAAATTCTGAAATAGGAGGAAGGGCAAAATTGTCTTCAATCTTAGAAATTACGGGAACAATGTTAATACCCGATGCCGTAGCAAAACCATTATAGTTGGCGTAAAAAGGTTCCGGAATGATTACTTCATCTCCTTGATCTGCTATGGTGCCCATAGCAAACAATAAGGCTTCACTACCTCCAGTGGTTACAATAATGTCATCTGCTCCAACCGGAATATTGTTATTATTGTAATAGCGAGCTATTTTTTCTCGATATTCTTCTGAACCTTCAGAGCGTGAATAGGCTAGAATATCGACACCGTGTTTTGCAACAGCTTCCATCGCAATCTTAGGCGATTTGATATCAGGCTGTCCAATATTGAGGTGATATATTTTTTTATTTTGCTTAAGGGCTTTTTCGGCAAATGGTACCAATTTTCTAATTGGAGATTCTGGCATATTGGTACCTTTTGATGATATAGAAGGCATACGAATTGGATTTAGAAACAAAGTTGCAAAATAAATCTTAAAATTAGCCCAGTAAACAAGGAGTTTTTAGTATTTTTTATATCTTGAATGGTGTTGATGGAAAATGAAATGATATTGTGCGTATTGTAAAGATCTTAACCCTTCTTTTGTTTGTTTCTTCGGCTGTATATACGCAGACTGGATTTATCCTACCCCATAAAGTAGCAAGTGATAAAATTCCCTTTAAGTTGGTTAATAACCTTGTTGTGGTTCCTGTTGTGATTAATGGGACGGAATTATCTTTTATACTGGACACGGGAGTGAAAACTACCATTTTATTTGGCAGTGCGCAACAAGATACGGTCGAGGTGAAAAATGTCAAGCCTATTAAGCTACGCGGCTTGGGCGAGGGGGGTAGCATAAATGCACTGCGAAGTGAAAGTAATGTAATGCGCATTGGAGATGCCGTTGACTGGAATCATACCGTATATGTTGTCTTTGAAGAATCTCTCAATTTCTCTCCAAGAATGGGGATTCCAGTGCATGGAATTGTTGGCTACGATTTTTTTAAAAACTTTGTAGTGAAAACTAATTATGCTTCCAAGCGTTTGACGGCCTATGCTCCAGAGTATTACTCTGAAAGAAAATGCAGATCGTGTCAGGAATTTAAGCTTGTCATTAATAAAAGTAAGCCATACATCCGTTCAAGTTTGGTTACCTCTGCGGGGACAAAAGAGGTTACACTGCTTGTAGATTCTGGATCCAGTGATGCACTATGGCTTTTTGAAGAAAGTTATGCCATCACTGAGGATCCTGTAAATTATTTTGTTGACTTTCTTGGTTTGGGGTTGAGTGGAAACATCTTTGGAAAAAGATCAAAATTAGAATCGTTGGTCATTGGAGAATATGTATTAAAGGATGTGAATGTTGCTTTTCCAGATAGGAATGCCTTAGGAAACATGCAAATTAACGAACAACGGGCGGGTAGTATAGGAGGAGATGTGCTTAAACGATTTACAGTCATTATGGACTATCCTAACAGAAAAATGATCTTACGGAAAAACAGCAATTTTAAAGACCCTTTTTACTATAATATGAGTGGCTTAACCATTGAACATGATGGAGTTGTTATGGTAGAAGATGAAAAAAAGTTGGTTAACAATCCTCTTTCGTTTGATACTTCTGATATTAATAAATTTGCTTTTGAGGTTATAAAGAAATCCGCTGCAAATCTAATGCTGGCTCCAAAATTGGTTGTTGCAGAAATTAGAGAAGGATCCCCGGCTGCATTAGAAGATATTCGAAAAGGAGATGAAATAAAACATGTAAACGGGAAGCCAGCACATAAGTATACACTGTATGACTTGATGGATCTTTTTACATCTAAAGCGGGAAAACGAATCTCTATGGATATAGAACGTGATGGCGTTATCCTTAAAAAGCAGTTTGTGCTTACCAAAGTAATCTAACGAAGCATTATTTACAATAGGTATTGTAGCGTACTACAACTTGAAAGAGGTCTTTCCTTTTGTACTCTTTGTTCTTAATTTTTGAAGAAATCTCCGGACAATCTTTGAAATATTCGGCTCCTGTCTTTTTAAATTTTCGTTGAATCAACCAGGTAGGAACTATTTCTTCATATCCATTCGGCAATGTTCTTTTCAGAAAATAAATAGGATTATTGTGCCCATAGAAAGATTTGGTGAAAACCGAGCGATAGGTGCTAATGCGACCAACAATTAATTCCTCCAATACAAGCGTATGATCATATTCTAATACATCCCTGAAAATATAAGTTCGCTCTTTACCCTTAACCGTAATCACTAATTTATCGAGCTCATTTACCGAGTATTTCTCTGGCTTGCTATCTTCGGTTTCCCAGTATTTAAGATTTGTAGCAAAACCCGGATATCTGGTATACCCTTCTTTAATAGTACCGTCAAACAGATAAAAAGTGGCCTTGTGTTTCTGTGCGGTTACATTTAGAACGATTAATGAAAATAGTACAAAGATTATGGCTTTCATAGAATGGCTAAGGACCTCGTTATTTTAAAGAAAAAAACAGGAAAACTTAAGTTTTCCTGTTTTTTTGCCTTATTAGTATACTAACTATTTGGTCTTTTCAAGGACGCTTTTGCCATCAGCAAGCACCTCTCCCTTAATTTTTAATGCTTTTATGGGTTCGTCTGCGTTAGAATACACGGTCACGGTTTTTCTAATAGGTCCAACGCGATTTGTGTCATACTTAACGCGAATTTGACTTGATTCTCCCGGCTTAATAGGTCCTTTTGGTTTCTCTGGCACTGTGCATCCACAGCTCGATTTAACATCTGTTACAATGAGCGGGACATCTCCAGCATTGGTGAATTTGAATACGCGAACGCCATCATCACCTTTTGCAATTTGGCCATAGTCTATAGTTTCGGCCTCGAATTTGAACTTCGCCTGTGCATTTACAGCAAAGCCTATAAACGCCACTAAAACAAATAAAATACTCTTTTTCATGGTTTCTAACTTTTAATTAATGCTAATGTAGGTAACTTTTGACCTCCTTGCAAAATAAGTTATTCACTTTTATAATCTTGAAGTTATACCTACTTTTGCAGATTACTTTTCAAAAATCAGACCAAATTATGGCATTAGAGGCAAAATATATTGCTCAGGACGTTGAAGACAAGTGGTATAGCTACTGGATGGAACATGATTATTTTCATTCTAATGTAGATGATAGAGAGCCCTATACCATTGTCATACCACCTCCCAATGTTACGGGAGTGCTTCATATGGGGCATATGCTTAACAATACATTGCAGGATGTATTGATCCGTAGAGCACGTCTCAAGGGCTATAATGCTTGCTGGGTGCCGGGTACTGATCATGCTTCCATTGCTACTGAAGCGAAGGTTGTGGCTAAGCTTAAAAAGGAAGGTATTCAGAAATTAGACCTCTCCAGAGAGGCTTTTTTAGAGCATGCTTGGGAATGGACCCATAAACATGGTGGGATTATTTTAGAGCAATTAAAAAAACTAGGAGCTTCTTGTGACTGGAACAGAACGAAGTTCACAATGGATGACGATATGTCTGCTTCTGTCATAAAAGTGTTTGTAGACCTATATAATAAAGGCAATATCTATCGTGGATATAGAATGGTAAATTGGGACCCATCTGCCAAAACAACCTTGTCCGATGAAGAAGTTATTTATGAAGAAAAACAAGGGAATCTCTATTATCTAAAATATCAAATTGAAGGAGAAGAAGGATATGTTACCATTGCTACCACACGTCCAGAAACTATTTTAGGTGATACAGCAGTTTGTATTAACCCTAATGACGAACGCTATACAAAACTTAAGGGTAAAAAGGTAATCGTTCCAGTTTGTGATCGAGTGATTCCAATTATAGAAGATGAATACGTAACCATGGATTTTGGTACGGGATGCCTGAAAGTAACTCCTGCGCATGATGAAAACGATAAAGTGCTAGGTGACAAACACGGATTAGAAGTTATCGATATTTTGAATGAAGATGGGAGCTTAAATAGCTTCGGAATGCATTATCAAGGTATGGATCGTTTTGTAGCCCGAGAAGCGATTGTAAAGGAATTAGACACGCTGGGTGTTATTACCAAAATAGAGACGCATATTAACAAAGTAGGTACAAGTGAGCGTACAGGTGCTGTCATTGAACCCAGATTGAGTGATCAATGGTTTTTACAAATGAAAGACCTAGCCCAACCAGCCTTGGATGCCGTTTTGGAGAAAGACGTTAAATTGGTGCCTGAGAAATTCGTGAACACCTACCGCCACTGGATGGAGAATGTGCGAGACTGGAATATTAGTCGTCAACTTTGGTGGGGACATCAAATACCGGCCTACTTTTATGGCGATGGAAAAGAAGACTTTGTGGTGGCCGAAACTCCAGAAGAGGCCCTATCAATGGCTCGTACCAAAAGTGAAAATCCAAACCTGACAATTGCAGACCTTAAACAAGATTCGGACGTATTGGACACATGGTTTTCGGCCTGGTTATGGCCTATAAGTGTTTTTAATGGGATTTTGGAACCTGACAATGCTGAAATAAATTATTACTACCCAACCAACGATCTGGTAACGGCTCCAGAAATTTTGTTTTTCTGGGTGGCAAGAATGATGATCGCTGGCTATGAATATCGAGGAAAAAAGCCCTTCTCTAATGTATACTTAACAGGTATTGTGAGGGATAAACAACGCCGAAAAATGAGTAAGCAGCTGGGGAATTCGCCAGACCCTATTGATCTTATGAAGCAATATGGTGCAGATGGTGTGCGTGTTGGGATGTTGTTAAGTTCGCCTGCGGGGAATGACCTTATGTTTGAGGAAGACCTTTGTAGACAGGGAAGCGGATTTGTAAATAAAATATGGAATGCCTATCGCTTAATCGATGGTTGGAACATAGATACCAGTTTGGAAGCAAGTGAAACCGACCTTATTGCCATTAAATGGTATCAGAATAAATTTCAAAAAACTCTGGCAGAGATTGAAGATCACTATAGTAAGTACCGTATAAGTGATGCGCTTATGACCACTTACAAACTTATTTGGGATGATTTCTGTTCTTGGTTATTGGAAATGGTGAAGCCAGCTTACGGAATGCCCATTGCCGAAAAAACATTCTCTAAAGTAATTGCCATTTTGGAGGATAATCTTAAAATATTACATCCTTTTGTGCCCTTTGTTTCTGAAGAAATTTGGCAACATATTTCTGAAAGAACACCAGAACAGGCACTAATCGTTGCCTCATGGCCTAAATCAGAAGCTGTTGATGATTCACTAATTGCTGGATTTGAATTTGCTTCGGAAGTAATTTCTGGGATAAGAACAATTCGAAAAGAGAAAAATATTTCGTTTAAAGAGAGTATTGATTTATCTATAATTAATTCAGAGAAAATAGATACATCTTTTGATGTAGTAATACAGAAATTAGGAAAGGTTTCAGCGCTAAATTATATTTCTGAAAAACTAAATGGAGCCCTGACATTCCGGGTTAAATCGAACGAATACTTTATACCCGTTTCTGGAGCCATCGATGTAGCCGATGAAATTGAAAAGCTCACAGAAGAATTGGCCTATACCGAAGGCTTTTTGAAGAGTGTTCAGAAAAAACTGAGTAACGAACGTTTTGTAAACAATGCCCCTGACCAGGTGATAGCTAATGAGCGCAAAAAGGAATCGGACGCTTTGGCACGCATTGAAACCATAAAGGCAAGTTTGGAAGGACTACAGTGATTACTTTCTATATAAAAAGTAATGATTGACAGCTTCAATATATAGTTTTTTGGCTTTTTTAGCGCTTAAACTTTTGGTTTGAAATAAGGCATTTGTTTTAAATGCACTAATTAAGGGGTTGCTACTTTTAGGAGATTCTTGATTGTTGGTAGCTCGTTTGTAATACGCATACAGCCTAAGAAGAAAATCTGCAGGAAAAGGTTCGCTGTGCTCGTTGATACTATCCACAGCATTGTTAAAGGCCTTATCTAATTCTTTGGAGTTCATCTTTCTGCTAATACGGTCTCTCCGCCTTTTACTTTTTGATTGATCGATACATTAATTTTGGCATCCAATGGCAAAAAGACATCAACCCTAGATCCAAATTTTATAAATCCACTTTCCGAAGCCTGGTTTACATAATCGTGTTCTGTAGCGTAATTTACAATACGTTTAGCTAAGGCTCCCGCTATTTGACGATGAAGAACATCTCCAAAACCAGATGAGTTCACAACAACTGTTGTTCTTTCATTTTCTTCAGAAGATTTTGGGTGCCAAGCTACTAGGTATTTACCTGGATGATATTTGCTATAAACAACTTCACCCCCTACTGGGTAACGCGTTACATGCACATTTAGTGGAGACATAAACACAGAAACCTGTATCCTTTTCTCTTTAAAGTATTCTTTTTCAAATACTTCTTCAATGACTACAACTTTACCATCGACTGGGGAAAGTGCATAATTTTCATCATGGGTGCCTCGCCGTTTAGGGTTTCTGAAGAATTGTAGAATAAGAACAAGGAACACGATTAAAAGAAGAACTATACTTCCTTTAATAATCCTGTTCTGAATAAAATAATCTGCTATCAGACTAAACACTATGCAAATAGCAAATGTTATAAAAATGATTTTATGGCCTTCTTTATGAAACATAGTCTACAATTTCGAGAAAAGCGTAAATAAAAGGACTGGTATATATAATGCTATCTAATCTGTCATATAAGCCACCATGTCCCGGCATGAGTGATCCACTATCTTTAACACCTGCCTGCCGTTTAAATTTCGATTGTATTAAATCACCTACGGTACCAAAAAAGGTGACAATCACTGCTAGGCTTAACCAAATGTTTAAATCGAACAATTCAGTGTATTTAAAGATAACAAAACTTGCTAAGATGGTTCCACAAAGCCCGCCTAAAAAACCTTCTATCGTTTTTTTCGGAGAAATACGTTCAAACAATTTTCTCTTTCCGAAGTTTTTTCCAATTAAATAAGCAAAGGTATCATTGGCCCATACTAACATAAAAACACCAATTATAATGTTGGGAACAAACGTACCTTCTCTAAAAGGAATAAGGGTTAGAAAAACAAACCCCCCAATAATATAGAATAAAATGACGATGTATTTTTTCTTTTCAAACATAGGGATCTTATGAACTGTTATAAGATCTTTAAAAAGAAAAAGGTTTACAAATCCGGTTAGAATGAGTAGTAAATGCACGGCATTCATGTCAAATACTTTATAGCCAATAAAATATAAGGCAAGCGCTAATAATACGTAAGAGACGTAACTTTTTAGATGAACCAGTTTTAAAAACTCATGAAGTGTAAGGAGAGCTAGAATAAAAAATAGTGAAATAAATAATTCACGCGATGCAAACATAGAAAAAATGACTATCGAAATGTATAGGACACCCGATATAGATCGCACAATAATTTCCTTCATATTATAGGTCTTCCAGAAGCAACAAATATAGGTTTTTTGTGCTACTTCCATAGCTCATAAAATCCTTTTCTTTATCTGTTTCGAAGTCTTGAATGGTAGTAATATTGCTGGGGATATAATTTTTACTTTGATTTTTGATAATGCGAAGGCCCTCACTAATGGTATCTACCAACTGACTTGTAGTGGCAAAAATGATGAAATTTGAAGGGAGCTCGTTTAACTTCTTTTCTTTAATTTGATGAGAGCAAAGCAAAATAGAACCGTTGGTAGCAACTAAGGATTCACAGGTAGAAAGAAAGAAAGTGGATTCTGAGGCGATGGTAAAGTTAAGATTGAAACCATCGAATCTAGATATTAATTGTTCATTGGTGCAAAACGCATCTCTTTCATACCAATCGTTTTCAAGAAGGATATTATCAAAAGCCTCTAAAACTTCCTCTAAATTTTCACAGTATAAAAATTTACCTCCATTTTTATTGAAGTTATAAGTGAATTTTTCATCAATGGGAAGCTTTTCTTCTGGGAAATATTTACTCCGGTCAGATTGTTTGGCTTTTTCGTCTGACTTGTAATTCGGGTTCAAAAGTCTTTTAAAGAGACTCATCTATTCAATATTGAGGAGTTTTTTACGCGTTAATCTCCAAATATATAAAATCTCTCTCTAAGAACCCGTATTTAGAATCCAACTTTACGTTAAAAATTAGAAAAGCGGTGCCCTTATGTGGTCGCCACTTTTTCTTTATCTTCTTCTTCTGGTTTTTGAAAAGGTCTTGATCCGAAGATTTTCTCTAAACTTTCTTTAAAGATTACCTCCTTTTCCAATAACTCATTGGCGAGCTCTGTTAACTTGTCTTTATATTTCTCTAAAAGATCTAGTGCACGTTTGTATTGCTCTTCAATAATATTTGATATTTCCTTATCGATCATTTCGGCAGTCTTTTCACTATAGGGTTTTGAAAAACCATAATCCGTCTGTCCTGAAGAATCGTAATATGTAAGATTTCCAATCTTGCTGTTAAGACCGTATATGGTCACCATGGCCCGTGCTTGTTTGGTCACTTTTTCGAGATCACTCAGGGCACCTGTTGAAATTTTATTGAATATGACTTGCTCAGCGGCACGACCTCCAAGGGCTGCACACATTTCGTCAAGCATTTGCTCTGGTCTAACAATAAGGCGTTCCTCTGGCAAGTACCATGCGGCTCCTAAAGATTGACCACGAGGAACAATTGTAACTTTTACCAATGGTGCGGCGTGTTCAAGCATCCAGCTCACGGTAGCATGCCCAGCTTCATGAAAAGCAATGGCCTTTTTCTCATCGGGTGTTATGATCTTATTCTTTTTCTCTAAACCACCTACAATTCTATCCACGGCATCCAAGAAATCCTGTTTTCCAACAGCCTTCTTTTCTTTTCGAGCCGCAATCAAGGCAGCTTCGTTACATACGTTTGCAATGTCTGCGCCAGAGAATCCTGGTGTTTGTTTAGCTAGAAAGTCGGTGTTTAAGGTTTTGTCTTTCTTTAAAGGACGTAAGTGTACTTCAAATATTTCTTTTCGTTCCCGTATGTCGGGTAAGTCTACATAGATTTGACGATCAAATCGACCAGCCCGCATTAAGGCTTTATCAAGTACGTCGGCTCTGTTGGTTGCTGCAATTACAATCACATTGGTGTTTGTGCCAAACCCATCCATTTCTGTAAGGAGTTGGTTGAGTGTGTTTTCGCGTTCGTCATTGGATCCTGAGAAATTGTTTTTTCCTCTAGCTCTACCTATGGCATCAATTTCATCTATAAAAATAATGGAAGGAGATTTTTCTTTTGCCTGTTTGAAAAGATCCCGTACACGAGAAGCACCTACACCTACGAACATTTCAACAAAATCTGATCCAGATAAAGAAAAGAACGGCACTTTTGCTTCTCCGGCCACGGCTTTTGCTAATAAGGTTTTACCTGTACCTGGAGGGCCAACCAATATTGCTCCTTTAGGAATCTTACCTCCAAGGGCGGTATACTTATTTGGGTTTTTTAGGAAGTCCACAATTTCCTGAACTTCTTCTTTAGCACCTTCTAGACCAGCAACATCTTTGAATGAGGTTTTAACATCCGTCTTTTCATCAAATAATTTTGCCTTTGATTTTCCGATGTTAAAAATTTGCCCTCCTGCACCGCCACCAGCACCTGAAGACATACGGCGCATAATAAAGATCCATATCCCAATAATAACAATAAAGGGAAGAAGGGTAAGGAAAAGGTCACCTATCATGTTGGAATCTGTTTCCCAAACCACCTTTGTGTCTAAATTGTTTTCCTGCTTTATTTGATAAACACTGTTTTCAAAATTTTGAAGGTCTCCAAATTCAAATTGATATGCGGGACCGTCAGGACTAGATAGAAAGTTTGTTGGGCTCTTCTTATCGCTATGGATACTCTTGCCTTCTGCTTCTGGGGTAAGATATACTTTGGCAATTTTTTTATTGACAATTTCTATCTTTTCAACGTCTCCATCTCTGAGGAACGTTTGAAACTCGCCTTGTGTTGTTTGTTCGGGTTGGGACCAGCTGTTTCCTCCAAAAAATTGGATTCCCAAAAACACTAGAATAATGGCTGCGTATATCCAGTAAGCATTAAATTTAGGCTTTTTCGCTTCAGGTTTTTTATTTTCTTTCGCCATGTGGCTTTTTTGTTTTAATAAGTGGTTTCTACTTTAACAGATTTGGCATCCCCCCATAATCCTTCGATATCATAAAATTCTCTAATATGCTTTTGAAAAACATGAACTACAACATGGACGTAATCCATCAAGACCCATTCGGCATTATCACTTCCTTCAACATGCCAAGGTTTCTCTTTTAAAGTCTTTCCTACTAGTTTTTGTATTGAGTTAACAATGGCATTTACTTGGGTGTTTGAAGTACCATTGCAAATGATAAAATAGTCACACACCGTGTTTTCTATCTCTCTAAGGTCTAGAATTTCTATTCCTTGACCCTTTACTTCTTCTATTCCTTTTACAATTTGTGTTAAAAGTTGGTCTGTTCCTATTTCTTTTTTAGACATTAATTTTTTTAATTTCATCCATATTTGCAATTGTTCAAATTTCAGTGCGATAGAATGCCTATCCATCATCCTGATTTTTAATTCAAAAAATTACCTCCATTGGCATTTCGCAAAGTTATTACTTTTTTGTTTCTTGATGCCCTTTGATTCCTTAACATTAACAGAATCTTAGTTACCTTGAAAATAATCAAACTTAATGCCATTGATTCCACCAACTCCTATCTTAAAAAATTAAATAAGAAAGAGCGATTGGATGATGGACTAATTGTAGTAGCTCAAAGCCAAACAAAAGGGCGAGGTCAAATGGGATCAACTTGGGAGTCTCGTCCTTCGCAAGGCCTTACGTTTAGTATGTTTAAACGTTTTGACAACCTTGCAATAGAAGATCAATTTTATATTACAATTGCCGTGTCGCTTGGAGTGAAAAAAGCGCTGGAAGAATGCAATATTCAGGGGATTAAAATAAAATGGCCAAACGACATATTGTCATACTCTAAGAAGCTTGTGGGAATTCTTGTGGAAAATAGTATACTGGCTGGAAAAGTTTCTACCTCGGTGATTGGCCTGGGAATCAATGTAAACGAAACCGAATTCAAGCAACTACCTAGTGCAACATCCATGTGTCTATCTACTGGTGTTACATTTAATCTTGACGAAGTTCTTACTGTTGTGGCTTCTCATGTGCATGAACAGTTAGAACGTATTGAAGGTGGAGACCTTTTGAACCTTAAAGAAGCGTATGAAACTGCTTTATTTAAAAAAGGAGAAGTTTCTGTTTTTGAAAATACCAACGGTCGTCGTTTTAATGGGATTGTTGTTGGTGTTAACCCAATAGGGGAACTGCTTTTAGAAATTGAAAATGGTTTCCTTGAGTCCTATCAGTTAAAAGAACTGAAAATGCACTATTAGAGTTGCTCCATGTTTGAAACTAAGGTCTCTAGAAATTTTGTAATGGGTCCTTTGATCATCATTGCCATCATAGAATTAAAATCTCCTTGAAATACGAGTTGTACTTCTGAGGTATCCTCATTTGTGCTTTCTATATCTCCAATGAGCGTAAACGGAATTTTGTCACTAATTGCTCCTAGTACAATCCGAGAAGGGGCGTCCACTTCCTTAACTTCAAGCGCTATATCTGGCATCCCTTTTAAAGCAAAAACAAAAGCATCATCCCTAAGAACTTCAAACTTACTAATGTTTTCAGGCATTAAATGCTCGAAATTACTTACTTCACTCAAGTAGCTGCACAGTGCTTCGGCAGATTTTTTTACGGATACTTTTTTGCTTTTTAATTCCATGAAATTCGTGGTCGTATATTTATTTGAGGGTTTTTAATAACCCTAGTGTTTAAACAATTTTTGGATCCCAATTACCTGGATCTTCGCGCCATGTACCCAAGAGAGTAGATTCTTCAGAAGAAATATAGTTTGCTTTTTCTGCTTGTTCTAATAGGTTTTCATAATCACTTAACGTATTAAGCGCCACATTGGCCTTATTAAAATTTTCTTCAGCTACTGCAAATCCATAAGTAAAAATAGCTACCATTCCTTTCACGGAAGCATTCGCCTCCTTAAGTGCTTCAACGGCCAACAAACTACTTTTTCCTGTGCTAATAAGGTCTTCAACCACAACTACATTTTGATGTGCTTCAAGGTATCCTTCAATTTTATTTTGACGACCATGCTTTTTTGCCTGGGGTCTAACATAACAAAACGGTACATTAAGATAATCTGCCACTAGAGCGCCAATACCAATAGCTCCTGTGGCCACCCCAGCAATAATATCTGGCTTTCCATAAAGACTATCAATTTGATTCGCTAGATGCTCTCTAAGAAAGTTTCGTATGGGTGGATACGACAAAGTAATTCTATTATCACAATAGATAGGAGACTTCCATCCCGAAGCCCACGTAAAAGGGTTTTGTGGTTGCAATTTAATTGCATTAATTTGTAATAATAATTCAGCAGTTTTTTGCGCTGTTTCCTTGTTTAAAATCATACTGCAAATGTATAAAGTTTTTGTTAAAGATATTCCCATAATTCTAACGACTAGAAAAAATATTGGGAAGCAGTATACAGCCATTCCTTTGAAAATGGCGCGCTTCAAATATCTTATCAAGCAAATCATTGCCGGAAAGCTGTTATACGTGAATGTATATCATAAAAATGAAGAAAAATTAGAGCGTTTTCTTCGGAAAAAATTACCTGTTGTTGAAGCCGCTGGAGGATTGGTTTACAATAATAAACGGAAAGTTCTTTTTATTCGCCGAAATAATAAGTGGGACCTTCCCAAAGGAAAGATCGAAAAAGGGGAGGGCTATGAAGCTGCGGCTATTCGAGAAGTAGAAGAAGAAACAGGCGTCCGTGATCTTGAAATTCGAAAATTTATAAGTAAGACATACCATGTGTTTAAACGAAACGATAAGTTTAAACTCAAGATTACGTATTGGTATGAGATGTATACAGAATATGATGGACCCTTAGTTCCTCAATCTGATGAAGGGATCAAAAAAGTGAAATGGAAGAATTTTGAAAAAACTCAAAAGGCACTAAAAGACTCTTACGAAAATATCAAATTACTATTTCCAAAAGAATATCTAACCACCCACCCGAATGATAGGGTATCTAAGATGTGATTTTTCATAATTAGGTGATTTTTTATGAATCCAATCCAATTGGGCATACCAATTATTGGCAAAGCTTGGTTCTGCTAATTTTTTGGCTTCAAACTCCTTTTTTATCTCAGGATTCTCATTTAGAAATGCTTCGGCCTTTTCCTCCCAGACATAGGGTGAAAATCCTTCTTTTTGCTGTAAAATTGAATCAAAGAAATTCCAGTTAAAAAAAGAATCTCGGGCCGATGGCTCCAATGCTTCTATAATAAAACGAATCCCGTCTTGATCTAGATTTACCACATAGTCACCTTCTTTAATTAGCACCTCTTCCAAAGTCGTCTCGATGGTGGTATTATAATGTAAATAATGCCCTTCATATGGGCGGCGCACAGATTCGTAATTCGATATTTTATATACTTCTGCGGTGAGGATTGTATCTTTTTCAAGTCGGTTTACACGTATTTTATGAGAGCGAAGCGCGTTAACAATATTCCACCAACCCTGTGGTATGATGTATTGTTTGGGAATCTTTATCGAGTCTAAAGCCTTATAATGGTTAAAATACGTAACATCTTTAGTAAAGGGTTGTTCGCGGTCATATTTTAATCGTTGTGCACCTGTAATATTACTAGGAATCATTACTCCTTCATATCCTTTGAAAGATAAGGTCGAAGTTTTTGTACTATCAATACCCCAATTTATTGGGTAATATGATCCTGTTTTATATTCTTGGAGGGCCTTTTCTCGAAGTGATTTTATTTTTTCATGATCGGCATCCGCTATTTCAATGAAACTTTTCATTAATTGATACGTTCCAGTTACCCGATCTTTATAGGGTTTTAGCATATGAGTTTCTACCATCATCCCCAAGGTGTTAAATAAGGTAGTATAGCCAGTAGAATACCTTGGAGAGTCCAAAAATTGAGAAAACCCACTTTCTGGAGTTCTATTAAAAACATTCACATAAGGCGTGATGTCCCAATTATTTTGTACCAAAGAATCTTCGAGCTGAGGCATCAGAGATTGATGAAGATATTTGCCCAATTCTCCACCTAATTTATTATGTTGTGTGAAGAGATGAGTAAGCACATATTGATAGTCTGCTCCGTTGCTGACATGGTTGTCAATAAATAGATCGGGTTTTACAGTGGTAAATAGATCAGCAAAGGCTCTCGCATTTCGAGTATCTGCTTTTATAAAATCCCTATTGAGGTCATAATTGCGAGCATTGCCTCTAAACCCGTATTCAAGAGGGCCGTTTTGATTGGTTCGGGTGGTGCTATTTCTATTTAATGCCCCACCAATATTGTATACCGGAATTACAGCAATGATCATATGCTGTGGTGCTTCTATTTTTCCTTCTGCTAGATCTCTCATTAACATCATAGACGCGTCGATTCCATCACTTTCCCCAGGATGAATACCATTATTAACAAGTAAAATATTCTTATCCCTTTTTTTAGAAAATTCTGAATCAAAATTTCGATCCGGGTTATAAGTGACCAAATGAAGAGGTTTCCCACTATCTGTACGATCCATCTCATAGATAGCCACTGAAGTATGAAGTTCTGCTAAGTCTTGATAAAAAGAGATTACCTGCTCATAGGAAGCGGTTTCCATTCCGTCAGATTTTTCAAAGACCGTTTCAAAATCGTAGGATTCTGGCTCCTTTTTGGAAGAGCATGCCGTGAATAAAACAATGCAAATGAGGGATAAAATAGCTCTTTTCATAGAGGTAGAATTTTAGCAAATATATAACATATTGAAAGCGATTTTCCCAATTAACAGGGGTTTTAAGTGTTTTTTAAGATTAGTTTATTATCTTTTATTATCTTTGAATCACATCATTAATTAATAACTAAAGAAAAGATTATGAAAAAAATTACTTTATTAAGTTTTTTAGTGGCTGCTTTTGCCTTTGCACAGCAACCACAAAGTTTCGCTGAACTGGATGTATCTAACCTTGATACTAACGGAGTTATTTCTCAAGGAACTACTATCGTAAACGGCGCTAACAAAGGAGCAACATCAACGTATACAGATCGTGCTACATGGCAAGCAGATTATACGGCCGGATGTGGAGGAGCAACACTTACACTAGAAGATTTTGCTGGACTACCTGGAGGTGTAACAACTTGTGGAGCTATTATTAGCGATGCTGGTGATGGATGTTTCGCTGCTGGAGAAATTGTTGCTGGTATTTCAATTGAGCCTACTATTGTTAATGGAGGTGATGGAAATGCGGTTGGAATTTCTGCGGGTACTATTGGTAACACAATCGATGTTGTTGGAGCCAACAGTTTTGGTGAGTCTACTGTTGTAAACTTTAGCGTGGATGTTTTTGCTGTTGGAGTTGATATCTGGAACAACTCAGATCCATCTACTGAGGTAAGATTGTATGACGCTGGAGGAGTTCTTTTTGAAACCTTTACATTGGCAAATACAGTAGGTGCTGAAGATTTCTTCGGATTTATCGCACTTGAACCAGTTAGTAGAATAGAAATTCAAGAGGCTGCTGATGGTGGAGATCTTATTGGTAACTTAGAGTTTGGAGATTGTACACTTTCTGTAGATGATGTTTTATTATCTCAAATCTCTTTATTCCCTAACCCAGCTTCTGATATCTTGAACGTAAAATTACCTATTGGTGTAGAAGTTGAGTCTGCTATTATGTATGACGTTCTTGGAAAGAATGTTGGAGTTACTATCTCTAATGGAGAAATCAATGTTTCTGAATTATCTAGAGGTGTTTACATTTTAAGTCTTAAAACGTCAGTAGGAACTCTTACTGAAAAAATTGTGAAGAGATAATCGATCTAAAATCGATACTCAATAAAAAGCCCCTTGCATATGCAAGGGGCTTTTGTTTTATACTATCCTAGGTTGCTGCCCATTGGTGTAACGTAGAAGTCGTGTTTGTAATTATGTATGAAGTCCTAGGAAAGCAAGGTGGAGTTGCCATCTCTAATGGAGAAATCAACGTTTCTGAATTCTCTAAAGGCATTTACATTTTACGTCTTGATAAGGTCAGTAAGATCTTCTACTGAAATAATTGTGAAGAGATAATCGATTTAAAATCGATGCGTGCTAAAAAGCCCCTTGCATATGCAAGGGGCTTTTTGTTTTTTATTCTATGTGAAGGTTGCTTAATTACCCATTCATTGAGATTAAGAACTCTTCATTACTACGGGTCTGCTTCACACGATCATTTATAAATTCCATAGCCTCTACAGGATTCATATCGGCCAAGTATTTACGCATTACCCACATACGTTGGATAGTGTTTTCATCGAGCAGAAGATCATCTCTACGTGTACTTGAAGACGTAAGGTCAATAGCTGGGAAGATACGTCGGTTAGATATTTTTCTATCCAACTGAAGCTCCATATTACCAGTACCTTTAAATTCTTCAAAGATCACTTCGTCCATTTTGGATCCAGTTTCAGTAAGTGCTGTTGCAATAATACTTAAGGATCCTCCATTTTCAATATTACGAGCAGCACCAAAGAAACGTTTTGGTTTGTGAAGCGCATTGGCATCAACACCACCACTCAATATTTTTCCACTAGCGGGTTGTACTGTATTATAAGCTCGTGCTAGACGTGTGATGGAATCCAAAAGGATAACAACATCATGACCACATTCTACCAAGCGCTTAGCCTTATCAATAACAATATTGGCAATACGTACATGCTCACTAGCTTCTTTGTCAAAGGTAGAGGCGACTACTTCCCCTCTTACGTTACGCTGCATATCTGTTACTTCTTCCGGACGTTCGTCAATAAGAAGAATAATTTGATATACCTCGGGATGGTTTGCCGCAATTCCGTTGGCAATATCCTTTAAGAGCATCGTTTTACCCGTTTTTGGCTGTGCCACAATCATCCCACGTTGCCCTTTTCCAATAGGCGTAAACATGTCAATAATTCGTGTAGAAACGGTACTTTGACGATCTGCAATATTAAATTTTTCCTGAGGAAACAAAGGTGTCAAGTGTTCAAATGCAATTCGATCACGAACTACATTGGGGTTAAGACCATTAATTTTGTTCACCTTAATAAGAGGAAAATACTTTTCACCTTCTTTTGGAGGTCGTACTTCTCCCAACACCGTGTCTCCGGTTTTTAGGCCAAATAATCTAATTTGAGATTGCGATACATAAATATCATCTGGAGACGATAAGTAGTTATAATCACTGGATCTAAGAAAACCATATCCATCCTGCATGATGTCAAGAACACCTTCGCTTTCTATAATACCATCAAATTCGAAATCTGGTTCGCGATATCTGTTTCGAGTATCTTTATTACCATTTTTCTTATCCTTGTTATCTCGATCTCTGTCCCCTCCTTGTTTATTAGCATCTTTTTGATTGCGGTGTTGTCTGTTGTCAGAATTATTTCCGCCTTCGTTTTTGGTTTGCTTTTCTTCGGTTTCACCTTTCTGCTGTTGAGCTGCAGCTTTTTGGTGATTCGGTTGCTTTTGCTGAGGAGTGGGTTTTGGTTGTCCCTGCTGTTTTTGTTGATGTGCAGGTTTTGACTGATTGCTCTTAGGGTTATTTCTAGGAGCGCGATTGTCTTTTCGCTGTGGAGCCTGAGGCTTTTCTTCTTTGGCCTGTACCGCTTGATCTTTTTCGACTGGAGCCGACTTTTCTTCCACTACGACCGCTTTTACGGCGTTAGGGTTTGCTGCCTGGTAATCTAAGATTTGATAGACCAGATCTAATTTTTTTAAGCTTCTAAATTTGGGAACACCCAAGGTTTTAGCGAGCTCCTGAAGTTCAGGGAGCTTCTTTGCTTTTAATTCTGAAATTTCGAACATTTAAAATTTAAATAGGTTAAAATGATATTTTAATAAAGTAGGTGAATTTGTTGAAAACTGTGTTGAAGACTTAAGTAACCTTTGTTGAGATGGTTACGAATTGATATTGCAAGTATACGATAATAATTTAAATTTTGCGTTTAATTTTTTAAAAAGAAACAGTATTTTTGCCTCCTAGATTACACGTGTTCTATGTTACAACGTATACAAACGATTTATCTTATTATTTCAATCCTAATTATGGGTTGTCTGTATCTTTGGTTTCCATTGGTGCATGATGAATCGGGTGCAGTGGTGATCTCAAGGGATGAACCCTTGGTTATGGGGTTAATTTTTGGCTCTGTAGGTTTGGCTCTTGTTTCTATTTTTAATTTTAAAAAACGACAATTACAATTTGTACTGAATCGTTTAAACATCATATTGAATTTTGTATTACTGGGAGTTTTCGTATACAGATCGCTAAGCTTGCCCGGAGAGACTTTGGTTTCGGAGAAGGGTATTGGGGTTTTACTTCCTATCATTTCTATCGTTTTTTTAGTGTTGGCCAATAAGGCCATTAAAAAGGATGAAGACCTCGTAAAATCAGTAGATCGATTACGCTAAACCTTATATCTTAGTATAATTAGTGCAAAACCCTCAAAGAATGCCATCTTTGAGGGTTTTTTGGTAACAATTAGTTTGGGTGTTAATTTGTTTATCGTTCAAATTCAATCACCGCGAGATTTTTAATGTCAGACCCATCAATCTCAAAACGCAGCATAGTGCGCACCTTGTGAAATCCATGTTTTCCTACTGCGCCTGGATTCATATGTAATACACCTAACTTCTTATCATTCATTACCTTTAATATATGAGAGTGTCCTGTTATGAACAAGCGAGGAGGGTTTGCCTTAATTTCATCTCTAATAGCTGGACTGTATCTACCTGGATAACCTCCTATATGGGTTATCCATACATCAACCTTTTCGCATAGAAATCGATTGTGCAATGGGAATTCGGCCCTAGCTTCGGCATTATCTATATTGCCAAATACAGCCCGTAGCGGTTTTAGTTTTGTGATCGCATCTGTTACTGAAAGATCTCCAATATCGCCTGCGTGCCATACTTCATCTGCCTCACGAACATGGGCTAAAATCTTGTCATCTATATAGCTATGAGTATCGCTAAGGAGTAGAATTTTTTTCATTTAAAAAGTAGATGTCCATTGTTAAGAGAAAGCAAAGTAACCATGGTAAATATTTGAGTTTGTGTATCTTTGTTTTCATTCAAAAATACATTATTCCTTGCGATATTTTATTGAAATAGCATATAACGGAAAGCATTATCATGGATGGCAAATTCAACCTAACGCTATAAGTGTTCAGGAAGTGATAGAGCGCACCTTAACCACATTACTTAAAGAAGAAATAAAAGTAATGGGGGCGGGACGTACGGATACTGGAGTTCATGCAAAACAGCTATTTGCTCATTTTGAATGTGAGACATTGAATGATATCGAGGAGATGGTATTTAGGTGCAATTCATTTTTGCCTAAGGACATATCAGTAAAAACTATTTTTAAGGTTCATGAAGAAGCACATGCAAGATTTGATGCAACCGAACGAGAGTACGAATACGTTATTTCGCTCAAGAAAGACCCATTTTTAGTTGATACGGCATATCTTATTCACCAAATGCCTGATATAGAACGTATGAATAAAGCAGCACAAACGTTATTGAACTATAACGATTTTCAATGCTTTTCTCGTTCCAAAACCGATGTAAAAACGTATCATTGTAGTATTAAAAAAGCGAGCTGGAAACAGGACGGAACGAAGTTAGTCTTTACCATATCAGCAGATCGATTTCTCCGGAATATGGTACGTGCAATCGTTGGAACTTTACTTGATGTAGGGTTCGGAAAAACGTCTTTGGAAGAGTTGCATAAACTCATACAAAGTAAGAATAGAAGCAATGCTGGCGCATCTGCTCCGGCGCAGGGCCTGTTCTTAACAAAAATTATTTATCCTGAAACAATAGTACATTAATGGCGGACTCGGGAAAAGCATTTGATTTTAAGCTATTTAGACGGTTGTTAGAGTATACCAACACCTACCGTTGGATATTCTATTCTGTTGCATTTGCTGCTATGGCTATGTCTGGTTTGGCGATACTACGTCCTGAGTTATTGCAGCGAGCCATAGATATTTCTATTGTCCCAAAAGATGGCGAGGGTTTTCTATTCTATGTGATTTTGATGATTGGGGTTTTGGTCTTGGAAGTGTTGTTCCAGTTGGCTTTTATATACTATGCCAATTGGCTTGGACAAAATGTGATTAGGGACATACGTGTAAAACTTTTTGAATTAATGCTGAGCTTTAAAATGCAGTATTATGATAAGAGCGCGGTTGGGAGATTAACCACACGGGCTGTAAATGATATTGAAACAATTTCATCCATCTTTAGTCAAGGACTGTTTATGATCATAAGCGATTTGCTTAAAATGTTTGTAATTGCTGGGTTTATGCTTTTCAAGAGTTGGGAACTGGCCTTAATTGTCTTTTCAATTTTACCTATAATTTTATATGCAACTCGCGTTTTTCAGCGTGCCATGAAGACTGCTTTTGAAGAAGTAAGGAATCAAGTGGCAAACCTAAATTCTTTTGTTCAGGAGAGACTTACAGGGATGAAAATTGTTCAAATTTTTACCCGAGAGGATACGGAGTATAAGGAATTCAAAGAAATTAATGAAAAACATAAAAAGGCTTGGGTGAAAACCGTGTGGTACAACTCCATTTTCTTTCCCATTGCTGAAATGTCATCTTCTGTAGCCATAGGTTTAGTGGTTTGGTATGGAGGGCTCAATGCAACCGTTGATGGAGCGATAACTCTAGGAACCCTAGTTATATTTATTGAATTGGCTCAGATGCTATTTAGACCCTTGCGCCAAATAGCCGATAAGTTCAATACTCTTCAAATGGGGATGGTTGCAGCCAATAGAGTATTTGAAATTTTGGATACCAAATCTCATATTGTTGATACGGGAGAAAAAGAACTGCAAGAAACCAAAGGATTGATTGAATTCGAGAATGTTCATTTTGGCTATATTGAAGATGAAGAAGTCATTAAAAATATTTCCTTTACAGTTTCCCCAGGAGAAACTGTTGCCATTGTAGGAGCTACTGGAGCGGGTAAGTCTACCATTATTAATTTATTATCTCGCTTTTATGAAATAAACTCGGGTGCTATTTTAATTGATACAATTTCTGTTAAAGAATATACCTTGGCTTCATTGCGTAAGAATATTGCTGTAGTACTTCAGGATGTGTTTTTGTTTGCAGATACCATATTTAATAATATTACACTAAACGATCCTGATATTTCTGAAGCCCAGGTTATTGCCGCTGCCAAGGAAATTGGAGTACACAAATTTATAACGTCACTGCCCGATGGATATCATTATAACGTAAAAGAACGAGGTTCTATGCTGTCTTCTGGACAACGTCAACTAATTGCTTTTTTGAGGGCGTATGTGAGCAACCCGAGCATTCTTATCTTAGATGAAGCAACGTCTTCGGTCGATACATATTCCGAAGAAATGATTCAGAATGCTACTGAAAAAATTACCTGGGGAAGGACATCTATTGTCATTGCTCATCGATTGGCTACGATTAAAAAAGCAGACAAGATATTGGTTATGGATGCCGGTAAAATTGTAGAAATGGGAACCCACAAAGAGCTATTGCAAAAAGAAAATGGCTATTACAAAAATCTTTATGAGGTCCAGTTTCTTGCTGAAGAAACAATATAAGAAACACCTTGCTTTGCCTTTTCCGCATCAATAACCTCTTGCATACCTCCAGAAGCAAACATAATTATCACCATAATTATAATGAGTACGATATACACGAGAATTGCATAGCCTAAGAAAACAAATGTCTTACCTATAATCCTTTTCATACTCATTTTGTAAATACTTCTATAACAATACCCCATATACAGAATGGTCACTATTATAGTAATATAGCTAACGGAGTAAATACTTATACCCATCGCAGAAACGATAAGCATAGGGATAAACATAGTGAGTGATAGCTGGGCTTGGGCATATCCCATAATCACAATATGTTCTACATAATTATACTTCTTAATATTAATAAATACCAAATGTCCTATAAACGCATACACTGGTATGAGTATGAGGTACCAAATAGATTGATACTCGAAAAAAGAGTTCATAAAGTTATCTCCCAGAGCGTTTGGTTGGCTGCGCATAAATTCGGGAAGTTCCAATGCCTTAGGAAAGAAGCGCTGCATAATAAATAACTGTAATCCAGTAACAGTTAGCGCTAGTGCCAGATAGTTTGCGATTCCAATATACCGCTTTCGTACACCATTGATGAATCCATCAATTACATCTGCGGGATTCATGAACATATTTTTGTATGTTCTTGCTATTAGGTTGTTTTCAATATTTAAAAATCGTTCTGTGAATTCAGAAAAGAGATATCCAAAGGTAAGCTTGTTGTCAATTACTTTTGCTCCGCAGTTGTTGCAGTAGTGGTCGCTTTCCTGAAGGGAATTGTTGCAGTTTTTACAGCTCATATGTTAGTAACTAAGGTCTTCTTCCAATTGTTTTGTTAGATCATCCAATCCATCAAACAATACAAAGTCCCCTTCTTTAAAATAGGATATTTGACCATTTTCTTCGGAAATAACCAAGCAAACGGCATCGGTCTTTTCTGTAATTCCAATAGCCGCTCTGTGACGAAGTCCGAAGCGTAATGGAATACTTTTATCGTTAGAAACCGGTAATATAACACGGGTAGCAGTAATGATATTTTCTTCAATGATCATGGCACCGTCATGAAGTGTGCTGTTCTTGAAAAAAATACTCTCTATGATGGGTTGGTTAACTTCTAATTTCATTTCGTCTCCAGTAGTCTTCACAAAATCGAGACTATTATTACGCTGAAAAACAATGATAGCTCCTGTTCTGTTCTCAGACATTTTTTTACTTGCTGCTAAAACAGCATCAATATCAACAACGGCAATTGTTTCTTTAGATAGCAGACGAAATTGTCGTAAGAAACGTTTTCTAGCTCGAAAATTGGTGGACCCTAGCATGAGAAGAAACTTTCGAATTTCTTGCTGAAAAACAACAATTAATGCAAACATTCCTACACCTAGAAAACCACCTAGTATTTTACTAAGCAGTTCCATCTCTAGTAATTCTGTTAGCTTCCAGATGCCATAAACAATGACAATTCCAACAAAAATATTAATTGCTACAGTCCCTTTTACCAGTTTGTAGAGGTAGTATAACAAGAAGGCTACGAGAACAATATCAACAATGTCTATGATTCTTATGTCGAAAAATTCCAAGGGATTACTGATTTCTGTAAATGTACTTTAAAATTTTAAAAGATTACACCTTGCCATCAAGGTTTTGAATGAGTTGAATGCATTCCATGGCTTCTTTCACATCATGAACTCTAAGAATAGAAGCTCCTTTCAACACTGCAATGGTATGAAGTACTGTGGTTCCATTTAATGCTTCCTGCGGCGAAATTTTTAAGGTTTTGTAGACTGTAGATTTCCTAGATAAACCCACTAGAAGGGGAACACTTAAAGAATCAAAAAGTTCTAGTTTGTTGAGTAATTCAAAATTTTGCGCTCTTGTTTTAGAGAAACCAAAGCCCGGATCGGCAATAATATCATTGATTCCAAGAGATCTAGCATGCGCATTTTTTTCAGAAAAATAAAAAAGAACTTCCTTAGAAAGATTATCATATTGCGTGAGGCCTGCCATAGTTTGGGGCGTCCCTCTCATATGCATCATTATATATGGAACCTGTAATTGGGCCGCAATTGGCATCATATCAAGATCTAAAGTTCCTCCCGAAATATCATTGATTATAGCAGCGCCCATTTCAATACATTTTTTTGCCACATTACTTCTGAAGGTATCTACCGAAATTAGAGCCTCAGGAAAGCGCTGTAAAATAACCTCAATAGCAGTAGTGAGTCGTTTCAATTCTTCATGTTCCGAGACGTCTTTGGCTCCGGGACGGGAGCTATAGCCACCAACATCCAGAAAGGTGGCCCCTTCATTAAGCATGGTTTCTGCCTGAAATAGTATTTCTGAAGAAGACACTGTCTTACCCCCATCGTAAAACGAATCTGGTGTTACGTTGATAATTCCCATTACTTTGGGAGAACTAAGGTCAATGAGAGTACCTTTACAATTGATTGTTTTCAATTTTTTAAATTGATTTATTTAAGCGAAATTTACGCAAAATCTTAGAGAACCTATGTTCGATACATCAAAACAGTACGATTCTGTTATTGAAACTTGCCGAGCGCTGTTTATCAATAAAATGAAAGACTATGGTAGTGCATGGCGCATTCTTAGATTGCCTTCGCTTACCGATCAAATATTTATAAAAGCCCAACGAATACGTGGACTTCAGCAAAATTCTGAAAGAAAAGTAGACGAAGGAGAGGCTAGTGAGTTTATTGGAATCATTAATTATTCAATCATGGCGCTTGTGCAATTAGAGCGAGGCGTGGTGGAACAACCAGATTTATCCATGGAAGAGGCCATTCAATTATACGATGAAAAGGTGGGCCTTACCAAACAACTTATGATGGATAAAAATCATGACTATGGAGAGGCATGGAGAGATATGCGCGTTAGCTCCCTGACCGATCTTATTTTGCAAAAGTTACTTAGGGTAAAGCAAATAGAGGACAATCAAGGAAAAACATTGGTTTCGGAAGGCATCGACGCCAATTATCAAGATATGATCAATTATGCTGTTTTTGCCTTAATTCATTTAAATTAATAATATGAAATTTTTAGTTGGACTTTCAAGAATTTTCGTTGGAGCTTTGTTCATTTTTAGTGGGCTTATCAAATTGAACGACCCTGTTGGGTTTTCATTTAAGCTGAAGGATTATTTTGCGCCTGAAGTACTCAATCTCGAGTTTTTAGTGCCTTATGCCCTGTTAATAGCAATTGTGGTTGTAATCTATGAAGTGCTTTTAGGAGTTATGATCCTCATTGGTTATGCAAGAAAGTTCACCCTGTGGAGCTTGTTGTTAATGATTATTTTCTTTACGTTTTTAACGTTCTACTCAGCCTACTTTAACAAGGTGACAGATTGCGGTTGCTTTGGGGATGCGATCAAACTTACTCCTTGGGAATCCTTTTATAAGGATATTATACTATTAGTTCTTATTCTTATTTTATTCTTCGGAAAAAAATACATTCAACCTATATTTTCCAGAGGGATTCGTGGCATTATTATTATTGTTTCTTTTGCTTTTTGTTTAGGAATCACCTACCACGTGCTCAACCATTTACCAATATTGGATTTCAGACCTTATAAAATAAGCGCCAATATTACCGAAGGAATGACTATACCTCCAGACGCCCCCAAACCCATTTATGAATATAAGTGGACATTTACCAATAATGGAGTTGAAAAAGTGGTGACTACTAATGGGGAATTCCCTAACGAAGAAGGAGAATATACGGTGGAAACAGTGGAGGTTCAAGAAGGATATGAAGCACCTATCCATGACTTTACGATGGAACGCGATGATGTTGACTATACCACCCAATTTATGGAAGAGGATAATTTGCTGATTGTCATAGCCTATAGTTTGAGCAATAGTGAGAAAGACGGGTTTATGCCTGTTCGAGAAATCACCAATGAAGCCCTACGAAAGGGATACAAAGTAATCGGCTTGTCTGCATCAAGCCCAGAATTAACAGGCCAGCTTGTAGAAGACTATGAACTCAATTTTAAATTTTATTTCTGTGATGAGACAACTCTTAAAACCATAGTAAGAAGTAATCCAGGAATTCTTGAGCTTCAGAACGGGACGATCATGCAGAAAGTGCATTGGAATGATGTAGATAAAATACAGTTGGAAACCTTGGAGAATGCAAATCCTAACTTGGATTTTGGGTTGAAGCAACGCTTAGATAGTATTGCAGTTCTGGATCAACGATTCCGGAAATTAATGTATGCTGAAACTCCCGAAGCAAGAAAAGAAATGGGAGAAGCTATGGGATTAACCGAAGAAGAATACAATGGTGATTTATGGTCCTTTCAGAATACCATTGATAGTAGCAACATCACCTTTGTGGAAGAGATCTTTAAAGAAAATGGCTATCCCGGAAAATCTGTAGTTGGAGAGCCCACCAACACCGCAGCTTGGTATGTGCTGCAACATAACCCAGATAAAATTCCTGAGTATCTTCCACTTATTAAAAAAGCGGGTGAAGATGGTGAGATACCATTTCGTTTGGTCGCCATGATGGAAGATCGTTTTTTGACGAACGAAGATAAGCCCCAAGTGTATGGCACACAGGGGATGAGTTATGACGATGAAAGAGGTTCGTTTATTTGGCCTATTGAAGACCCAGAAACAGTCAATGAACGTAGAGCCGCAGCAGGGTTTACACAAACTATTGAAGAATATGCCAAAGACTTATTTGGTGTCGATTTTGAATATAAAGTTCTAACTATGGAGGACATAAAACAATAAACAGTGACGGGATATGTACTTCAAAAATTAGGTTATGCATTCCTTACTTTACTTGGAGTAGTTACTATTATTTTTATGTTATTTACCATTCTTCCAGGAGACCCAGCCCGAATGATGTTGGGCCAAAATGAAAACGCCGAACAAATAGCTATTGTAAAAAAGAAATATGGTTTTGATAAGCCTTTGGCAGTTCAATACGTTCATTATTTAAATGACCTATCACCTGTGTCTTTCCATAGTACCAAAGAGGAAAATTACACCTACCTGTCTCAAGACAAATATAGCGCGGCTTCGTTGTTTACTATAGGGAATACCCAGGTAGTCCTAAAGTTTCCATTTTTACGTGAGTCCTTTCAGAAGAATGGGAAAAAAGTAAGTCAGGTTATTAGTGAAGCCTTGCCAAACACTGTGGTGTTAGCAATTTCGGCCATATGTATTGCTATTGTACTTGGTGTTTTACTTGGAATTATTTCTGTGCTGTTCAAAGATGGATGGGTAGATAAATTGATACAGTTGATAAGTACATTTGGAATGAGCGTGCCTTCTTTTTTTAGCGCTATTATCTTTGCATGGTTGTTTGGATACTTACTTAACGAATATACAGGATTGAATATGACTGGCAGTTTGTATGAGGTAGACGATTTTGGAGAAGGACGCTACATACAATGGAAAAACATAATTTTACCAGCCATTGTTTTGGGAATTAGACCTCTGGCGGTTGTGAGTCAACTTATGAGAAATTCATTGTTAGAGGTGCTTGGCCAGGACTATATCCGAACGGCTCGAGCAAAAGGATTGTCTTTCTTTACAGTAATTTGGAGGCATGCGTTAAAAAATGCATTAAACCCTGTCGTGACCGCTGTATCTGGATGGTTTGCATCCATGTTAGCCGGGGCTGTTTTTGTAGAATATATTTTTGGATGGAATGGTTTAGGTAAAGAGATCGTTGATGCCTTGAACACCTTGGACCTTCCTATTATTATGGGTGCAGTGTTGGTCATTGCAACGCTATTTATACTAATAAACATTCTTGTTGATATTATTTACGGTTGGTTAGATCCAAAAATTAGCACCTAGGCTGTAGACGGTTATACGAAAACGCCCCAAAATTAATATACCACAGATTAATAGAAGAATATGAGACATAAAATAGTAGCAGGAAACTGGAAAATGAACAATGGTTTGATGGAAACCGAATTGTTATTGACTCAATTAAAAAAAGAAACATTGCCTAGTAATGTTACGGTAATGGTAGCTCCAGCTGCCACTAACTTATTTCCTGCAGTGCAGTTATTGATGGAAAGTACCATTGGAGTGGCGAGTCAGAACATGCACCAATCAGAGAAAGGAGCCTTCACAGGAGAAGTGTCTGCTTCCATGCTTAAAAGTATTGGAGTAACTACGGTGATCTTAGGCCATAGCGAACGACGGGCCATCTTTCATGAAGATGATGCATTACTGTCCAAAAAAGTGACCACGGCGCTCGTACATAATATGACGGCTATTTTCTGTATAGGAGAAGAATTGGACGATCGGAAAAAGAACGCGCATTTTGATGTTGTGGGAAAACAATTGAATGATGGATTATTTCACATCTCTGAAAGTGATTGGTCCAATATTGTTATTGCCTATGAACCCGTTTGGGCTATAGGAACAGGAGAAACGGCATCTCCAGATCAAGCTCAGGAAATGCATAAATATATTCGTGAAACCATCGCAGCTAACTATTCACAAGAGATAGCGAATGCTGTATCCATTTTATATGGGGGAAGTGTCAAACCGGAGAACGCGGTAGAGATCTTTGCGAAAGAAGATGTAGATGGTGGACTTATTGGTGGTGCCGCGCTAAACTCTGAAAGTTTTATGGCAATTGTAAATGCTTTTTAAATGCCGCAGATATATACAGAATATCAGTTTAGCGTAACTCCCTTACAACCGGGCACCGAAATTTTGATAGCAGAACTTGGGTATGCCGGATTTGAAAGTTTTGTAGAAACTCCAGTAGGAGTTACGGCCTACATTCAAAAAGACGAATGGAATGAGAACATATTAGAAGATATTCAAGTGCTTTCTTCTTCCGAATTCAGTATTGAGTATACCATAGCTGAAATTGAACAAACCAATTGGAATGAAGAATGGGAGAAGAACTTTAATCCTATAGAGGTTGATAATTCATGTCGTGTGCGCGCTCCTTTTCATGACAAAAAAGAAGTGCCATATGATATTATTATTGAACCTAAAATGTCTTTCGGAACTGGACATCATGAAACCACTCACATGATGCTTCAATTCATTTTGGAAAATGATTTTAAAGACAAGCATGTATTGGATATGGGTTGTGGCACGGCTGTCTTGGCTATTTTAGCTGAAATGAAAGGAGCAATTGCTATTGATGCCATAGATATAGATGAATGGTGTTTTGAAAATTCGAAAGAAAATATAGCACGTAATAATTGTACACGTATTACAGCCTATAAAGGAGATGCGAACCTACTTCAGAAGCAAAAATATGATAGTATCATTGCCAATATAAATCGAAACATTCTTATCAACGACATGGCTCGATATAAGGACAGCCTTAAAAAGGATGGTACGCTTTATTTGAGCGGATTTTATGCAGAAGATTTGACAATAATTAAGGACGCTTGCAATAAGTTGGGTTTTACATTCGTTGAAAATAAAAACAGAAACAATTGGATTGCCGCAAAATTCGTAACTTAGTCTATATCTTGTAGTTATGGGATCACAGGAAAAACTTCAGGAGGAGGTACTCCTCGCCGAAAAAGAAACCACTCAAAATGAAATCGTTTTGTATAACGATGATGTCAATACATTTGATCACGTAATCAATATGTTAATCCATGTTTGTGAGCATACTCCAGAACAAGCAGAGCAATGTTCTCTTATTGTTCATTACAAAGGAAAATGTACCGTTAAAACAGGCGCATATGACGAGCTCAAACCGCAGTGTACAATGCTCCTAGAAGCAGGCTTAAATGCCGAGATTCAATAAAAAACATCTTTCCAAGTATTATTGAATTAATAGTTTTTACCGTTATTTTTGAATATATCTCATATAAATGATCAATAAATTAGTTATTTATCAATATTTGTTATATATTTAAGCAGGTTAACCTACTTATTTATTAATTTTTAAATCCCAAACTGAACCATGAAAAAATTCAAATTTGGACTTCTAAGCCTATTGGCTTTAAGTCTGGCATTCGTTTCCTGTTCTAAGGACGAAGATCAAGCAGAAAACCCTACTGAAGTAGCATTGACAAAGAAAGTTCCACAGAAGATTGTTGACATTGTAAATTCACTAGAATTAAATGGAAATTTTGTCGAATATCGAACCTTTTATTTTCCAGATGGTACTTCCGAAGAACGTATTTTTATTGAAGAAGATATTTCTATGACTGAAGAGCAATTGCTAGCCCTAGAAGGTATAGATGTTCATTCAAGACAGTATAGAACTAATAACCTTGTAAGTCAAGGAAGAAATATTTCCATTATTGGATTTACTGGAAGTGGCTTTGCATTATCTAATAAAGAGCGGACCGCATTGCAATGGGCGGTTAATAATTACAATCGCTTATCTGGAGTATCAATTAGTTTCACCTTAACTTTTGGCACCAACTGGCAAAGTAAAGATATGGTGGTCTATAACAATTCGGTAAATAACCCAGGAAGTTCAGGTGGAAGTGCGGGATTCCCAAGTGGAGGTCTACCATATCAGTTTGTACAGATCTATGGATTGAGCGGGTTTAGTACTAATGTAAATGAACATGTCATTACGCATGAGATTGGACATTCGGTGGGCTTCCGTCATACAGACTGGTTTAGCCGTCAAAGCTGTGGTCAAAACGTAAATGAAGGATCTGCCGGAGCAGGTGCCGTTCATGTGAGTGGAACGCCTACAGGGTATGATTCAACGTCAATCATGCTAGCTTGCTTTAGCTCTTCAGAAGATGGAGAATTTAATGGTAACGATATTACGGCCTTACGAAATATGTATTAACCTACTGCTAGATTAATTGCTTTAAAAACCATCCGCACTACCGGATGGTTTTTTTTATTCTAGTTGAAGTAATTTTCCGAAGGTATTCAGAAAAGGATCTTGATTAACCACGGTATAATAGAACAAGGCGGCCAGCCAGCCGTGAAATAGCCCTAAAACATATAGATTCCTAGCTTTTAAATAGATGTACCCATACAGAATGGCAAGAATGAAGGTGCCACCCATAAGCCAATAAAAAGGGTAATGCACCAATGCAAATACTATGGCCGAAGCGATGATAATAATGTTCTTATTAACCCTTCCATTACTTACTTCTTGAAGATTCCCTGTCATAAGACCAATTAGTAAAAATTGTTGGATGACTCCCCAAATGGGATAGGTTAGGAGTATGGGGAGAATATGCCAGGTAAGGTTAAGCGTGTCTCGATAATATCCAATGCCTATAAAGGCAATCAAAGCAAAAACACCAAAAGGTAAAACTTTTAGAAGCACTTCTTTGAAGTTGTCTTTTCTAAACCCCCAATGAGCAAGAATACCAGGTCTTTTTCGGGATTGATATATAATGTAAACCGTCCATGCTAGAATTGCGGTCACCACAAAAGGGAATCTCCAGTTGAGGTAATCCATAAAGAAGAACTTTCCTAAAGCTGTACAGATAACTGCAATAACTTCAATAATTCGCTGTTGGTTAGTAGTGATGCTCATAGCCCTATGATTCGTTATTATAGGGATTGAGTTAGTTAAGGATTACCTAAAGTTGTGATAATAGCATGGACAATGCTACTGTAAATAGGATACTTCTTTAAATCTTATGTATGGAGCATGCAAGAATTTTGTTTCCACAATCATCCAAAACTCTCTCAAGTCATATCCCTTTTTTCCATAGAATATAACATGGCCTCCTCGAGCGTGATTTTTTGTAGTGAATCCAAAGATTCTGGTTGTGCTTTTTGAAAAAGGCAAGTCTGGTTCTCCCGAAAATGGATTTCGTTTCCAGTCATCACCATCTGGATATTTTTTCTCAATAAAAATGAGTTCTTTGTTTTTCAAGAAACGGTATATGTCCGCATCATATTCCTTTAAGTATCGAAAATAAAAAAGCCGAAACTCGGCGTAGATAAGAAACAAAATTACCAGCCCGAATACAATAAAAGAAAAGATTAACATCCTTAGGCTATTTTAAAACAGATGGGTTTGTTTACCAATATATAATTTTCGTCCAACACACTTGCATTGATAAATTTAACGCCAAACAGGTTTATTTGCCCATACCCCTCATGAATGTGCCCTGAAACATGCACCTTAGGTTTTACCTCTTTAATTACCTCTAGCAGGTCAAAACATCCAGCTAGTTCATTGCCTTGGGTAAGATCTAGTACACTATGCGCGGGTCCATGTGTGATTAAAATATCAGTGTCCATGGGAATAAGTTCCCAGTGTTGCCTAATGGCTGCACCCCGTTGCTTGTTGAAGGCCCAGTCATAGAACCAAGGTTGAACGGGAGAGCCCCAAATATGCAGTCCGTTGATAACAACGCCCGAATCATTTAAATAGATAACATCATCAGGGATGAGTTGTTTGATTTCTTCGGGACCAGCTTGTTCAAAATAAAAATCATGATTACCAGCGATAAATATTTTGTATTTATAATTTAAGGCACCATACCATTGCAAAAAGTCTAATACTTGGGTTTTAGTTCCAGAGGAGGTTACATCACCAGCATGAATGAGCATATCTCCAGAGGGGAGTTTAAGGTCATGGTGTTGACCATGAGAGTCGGAAATGGTAATAATTTTCATCTATATGCCAATACGAATTGGGCAAAGATATTAAATGAAAGTGGTGTGGCGGTATGAAAATGACGTATACTTGGAAGCACGAACAAGTTTAAATAAAAATCTGAATTGAGAAAGTCTTTTAGCATTCAGGTATTATGTTTGAATGTTCTTTTTCTGAATTTCATTCATTTTAATGACATAATTAATAACCAATAAAAAACTAACAGAAACGATCAAAAGCACAGGTGTTTTAAAAGTAGCTGCTTTTGCCTGAAAGAAGGCACTAGGAGATGTATACAATAAATAGCTTATGACAAATGCTACTAACGAAATTACGGAGAGTACCAAAGGAAATGACCACAGATTAGACTTTTTTGTTTTCGGTGTTAATTCAATCTGATTCATTAGATTGTCTGTAAAATCAGGAGAGGTTTCAATTTTACTTTGTTGGAGGAGTTCTTTTAATTGCTGTTCGTTCATAATATACCATTTAGTTCATCGCCTAGTAATTTTCTCAATTGAAAATCTAGGTTGCTTCTTCCACGATGAAGATTGACTTTAACTTTGGAGGTGCTAAAGGCTGTAATTTTTACAATTTCTTTAATGCTCATTTCCGAAAGATAGAAGAGACGTAGGACAAGAGCTTCATCAATATTGAGCTCTTTTAAGGCCAAATTTATGTACTTCTTTTGGTTTTCTTCTTTTAGGAATTCTTCCTTGGTCACCAGTGCTTCGGGAGTATTTAAAATGGTGGTGACACTGCTGGTTCTTTTTATTTTTTTGAGTTCATTGTAGCTTATGTTCACCGCAATACGATAAAGCCACGTCGAAAACTGAGATTTAAATTTAAAAGTGTGAATTTTCTCAAAGACCTTTATAAAAACATCTTGTAGTATGTCTTCAGCTACAGTTTCGTCTTTAACAATAGAGAAAATCAAAGAAAGGGACACGTCTTTGTGCTTTTCGACGAGTTGTCTAAAAGCAGTGGTATCTCCTTCTTTGATTCTGTTAATTATATTTTTATCGAGGTCGTTGGACAATTTAATTATCTAGCTTTTTTCTAATAAAATGTGCGACTATGACACTCAAGCCGCCAAAAATGGCAATAGTACCCCAAACTAATAGGTCCGTAGTATCTTCGGTGAGATCCATCTCTGTAAAAACTGACGACACCAAAAAACCAAGCCCTAGGCCAACTATGATGCAGCCTATGTCTACATATTTCCCATTGTTTTTTGAGGGTGCCACAGCTAAACCTTTTTCAATCATGGCTTTTTTTATCAAGTAGGTGTATTTGGCCAGAATGAATACGATCACCACAAACCCAATGACAATAACCAACATGCCTAATGCTTCATTTATGTTTTCCATACGTTTTATTTTAAAATTGTTCTTCTATAAGTTTTTCTAATTCAGTTAAAAAAGGATATAAGTTATCTGAGTTCCCAAAGAGTACAAATCCGTAGTTTTGATCAGGCACAAACATAGCATAAGCCTGAAAGTCATGATTATTTCCTGTATGCAAATGCATTATACCATTAGGTGTTGGCTTTTGCGCAAAACCAAGTCCCCAACCCGTTTGTCCTGTTTCCAAATGTATTTTATTTTCTGGTGTAAAATGATTATGTTCTTTGAGCATTTCATCTCTAAGTGCTAGCGGTATATTTTTTGGCTCCATCATTTCTATTAAGAAAAGAGCATAATCATATGCATCAGACTGCAAGCTATATCCTGGTCCCACATTTTTATCCCGATGCATTTCCAGATTTACCTTGCCGTTCATATGGCCTTTTACCGCATGTTGTTCTAGGATATCGTTCCATGTATAAAAACTGCTTTTCATACCTAAAGGATGCGCAACTTCTTTTAAAAACAAGCTATCTAATTTACTTCCCCAGCCAATACCTAATTTGGTGCCCAAAGCCGCACCCATATGCTGGTAGGCTTCGCCAGAGTAGGAGAAATCTGTGCCGGGGGTAAAGGCAATTTTAATAGGTTCATTACGTACCCAGTTGGGAATTCCAGTGCCATGGGACAATACAATACGAGGCGTTATGGTCTTATAAGCCTCAAATGAGGATTCTTCAATGGCTTCCTTTGGGAAAATATCTTTTAAAAAGTCATAGATAGGTGTATCGAGGTTAAAAGCTCCCTGTGCTACCATTTTCATGACGAAATAGGCGAATAGGGGTTTGGATAGCGAAGCCGCTTCAAAGATACTGTTTGGGGTAACGGGCTCTTTTGTATCCATGTTAGATGCACCAAATTTGTTGTGATAAACTATTTGTGCATCGTTTATAATCGCAATAGACAAACCAGGTAGTGCAATAGAATCCATAATGTATTCAATACGGTTTTCTAATTCTGAAATTTTAATGGAGTTGCCGCTCACACTTTTGATATAAGTGTTTTGTCCTATACTTATTGTTACAGTGACCAGAAATAGAATTGAAAATAAAAGTTGTTTTGATTGATTCATGATGTGAATTTTTGATGAATTATTATTTGTTTGTGAGCTCACATCTATTGGACAAGATGAGCTCAAAAAAGGTTACAAAATAGCTGAAGGGTAGGAAGAATAAGGGTGAGAAGGGTATTGTGTTTTATACAAATGAGTGAGGCAGGATTATTTCATGAGCCTTTGTGCTCTTTGGTGAAAATAGAAAGTCCAACATGCTAGCGTATCTCGTTTTTTTGTTTCTTTTCAAACTTCAAATTGGTGATTTGAGTTTTTCAGAAACAAGAAATCCATTACTTTCGTAATGGATTTCTTGCTTTAAGTGACCACGGCAGGATTCAAACCTGCAACCTCTTGAGCCGTAATCAAGTGCGCTATTCAGTTGCGCCACGTGGCCTTAATTGGGGTGCAAATATATTTCTTTTACCTTTATCACCAAAGCAGATTATAAAAAAATGATCGATATTGAAGAATATATTCGCGAAATACCTGACTTCCCGAAACCGGGTGTCTCCTTTAAAGATATTACCCCCTTACTTAAAAACCAAAAAGCGACTGCCGCTTGCCTAGAAAAATTATTGAATTTGGTGGGCGATCAGAAAATTGATACCGTGGTAGGTATTGAATCCAGAGGTTTCTTTTTTGGAACATTACTGGCGCAACGATTAAATGTTGGTTTTGTTCCAGTACGCAAGCAGGGTAAATTACCGTATGAGACCCTTCAGCAAACATATGCTTTGGAATATGGAACAGATACGCTAGAGATTCATAGTGATGCCATTAAAAAAGGAGATCGTGTTTTATTGCATGATGATGTCTTAGCCACTGGGGGAACCGCACAAGCGGCCTGTCAACTTATTGAACGAATGGGAGGGGAAATAGTCCAATGTAATTTTGTTATGGAGCTTGGATTTTTGCATGGGAACGAAAAACTACGACCCCGTGATATCGCTTCGGTACTACATTATTAATCCAAAGCATTTTTGGTAACCCACAATCTGTAAGCAAAAAGCGCCAATTGAAATTTTGAAGCCTTTGTGAGATCCACCTGACGCTTTGAGAAGCTAGGGAGAATCATCTTATTCAATTTGGCCATTGTCCTAAATATGGGCTTTTTCATTTGGTAAAAATAGGAATAAAAAAAAGACCCCGTCTGCAAGGCGCACAACGGAGTCTCTAAAACTACTTTTGTTTGTTAATTTTTCTTGGTAGTAATTTCAATAACACCATCTTTTCCCTTCTTTCCGTATTTTTTTTCAGCTGCTTTTCCTTTAATCACTTCAATGGATAGGATGTTTTTTGAGTCTAAATCTTTTAAGTCTATGGTAGATTCTTTTCCGTCTATAATAATGAGTGGGTCGGTATCACCATCGCGGTCTACAAAAAAGAAACCACCTCCATCATCATCATTATCGCTTCGGATGATCACAGAGGAATTCTCATGGTCATCGTCATCATCGCTGTGAATAAAAATATTTTTACTTCCTCCACTAGAAATATGAACCTTCTCAATTTTTTTATTATCACCCTCATCGTCTATTATAATAGTACGCCCTCCTTTTATGATCTTTTTTGATCTGTTTCCGTCCTTATCATGTGTCCAGACGGTAGCGTTTGTACCCGTATGCACTTTGGTGTCGATAACAAATGTATTGTCATGATCGTCATCAGAAGTCCATACCATAGTATGATTGCCTGTATTGCCTAGAGAGATACTCCCAGATTCTGAGTTGTATGTAATAAGTATGGGGTCAATCCCATCATCTTCACTCTCATTGAAACTTGCACTGCTGGTTTTGGACTTCATGTTAACTTTGATGTCCGTAATTGCGCCATCGCTATTTCTTTTCACGCCACTATATTTAAATGTAACATCGTAAAGATCCTTAAACAACTTCTTCATTTTATCCAGATCTGCATCTGTAGAGTTCTTGTCGATAGTAAGAGAGATTTTTCCATCTGTATAGACCTCATTTGTGTTACTGCTACTTGGGGTTTCTTCCAAAGATGTACTACTTCCTTGAACGGACCATGTTGTGGTCGATGCTTTTTGAAAGAACGAATTTGAGGTTGTTTCTTTAGTGGTAACAACTGCAGGAGATATATTGATTTCTGAAACTCCTTTAGATGTTGCAACTTCAGGTTTGTCGTGGCCTACAGGGAGTTTTATGTCGACAACAACTGCTTCTTTTTCCGGTTCATTCTCTATTACGTTGAGAGAGTTATCTGTTATTTTCGGTGTAATTTCATGCTCGGTATTTCCATGCTCAGTTTCTGTATAGACAATTTCCTCCTTTACGTTGAAGCTCCATAGGAATAGTGCCAATATGGGAAGAATGAAACTCAACTTCCATACATTTTTAGTCTTTGATGTGCTCTTGTTTAACATAACGATTCGTTTTTTAATAAATGATTGATAAAAATTATTGGTTAAGGCTGGTCTAGCAAAATGTGATGAGGCCTTCACTAAAGCCAATTGATATTCCTTTTTTGATGCAACATTTTGTGCTGTTTCATTGTCTGCGATGTATTCCAAATTTTCTTCTATGCTCTTGGTGTATAACCAGGCGAAAGGGTTGATCCATTGTAAAACCAACACAATATTTGCTAATAAGATGTCAAGAGAATGTAATTGAGAAGCATGTACTTGTTCGTGTTTCAAGATCATTTCCAATTCGTCTCTATCGTGCATGGATGGGTTGTATACAATGTATTTAAAAAATGAAAATGGGGTCACCTCTTTGTCTACCTGAATATATACGTATCCATTTTTCTTGGAAGCTGGATACTTTTTGAAGATGCTAAAAAGAGAAAGGATTTGTTTCAGAAAGCGAATACCCATAAATAATACGCCACCCAGATATAAAAACCCGATCAAAGACCACCAGTTGAAGGCAAGCTGTTGTTCAATTTGAGATGACGGAATCATAGTGCCTTCAAAAACCATAAGCTCACTACCTGCTGGAGTTGCAACATATATGATGCGCGTAAACTCAAGCATAGGTAAAAATAGCGCAGCAATAATCCCTAGTATCAAATAATGTCTGTTAGCTCTAAAGAAAGTGTCTTTGCGCAATACAACATAATATACCATGTAAAATAGTGAAAGTATGCTTGCGGATTTTATAAGATATGTGATGGTTTCCATATTAGTTCTTTTTTTCAATAATGTTTAAAATCTCTCGTAATTCTTCGGCGCTAATCTTCTCTTCTTTGGCGAAAAAGGAGACCATGCTTTTGTAGTTGTTATTAAAGAATCGTTTCATGGCTAGATTCATAAAACTCTTGGTATACTCTTCTTTGCTAACTAAGGGGAAGTACTGATGTGTCTTTCCAAAGGCTATATACGAAACAAATCCCTTCTCTTCGAGATTTCGAATAATGGTTGATACTGTATTATAGTGATTGCCCTCGGGTAACTTTGCGAGAACTTCTTTTACAAAGGCTTTTTCCAGTCCCCATAGGGCTTGCATTACCTCTTCTTCTTTATTTGTTAATCCATCCATAAAGCAAACATAAAACGATAATTTTAGTTACACAACTATTTTTGTAGTTATTTAACTATTTTTGTAGTTATACTATTAAAAAAGGGCTCAATATCCAGTTTTATAATCCTAATTGTTATAGTATCTTCGCGTCATAAAATGAACACATGAGTATTCTCTATATTTTTCTTGGGTTATTACTGTTGGTAATAGGAGGAGAATTTTTGGTTCGAGCGTCTGTAGGGCTATCTTTTAAGCTTCGCTTGTCCAAAATGGTGATTGGTTTAACAGTAGTTTCCTTTGCAACTTCGGCGCCAGAACTTCTTGTGAGTATAGAGGCAGCACTCAATGGGGTGCCAGATATTGCACTGGGAAATGTGATTGGTTCTAATATTGCTAACATTGGCCTGGTACTTGGGATTACTGCGGTAATATCACCCTTAATCATAGATAAGGACTTCTATAAATTTAACTGGCCGGTGATGATGCTGCTGTCCTTTGGATTGTTTTTTATTCTAAAAAGTGGAGAAGAAATAAGTAGAACGGAAGGTATTGCGCTTATTGCAATGCTCTGTATTTACTTATGGTTTTTAATACGAAGAGCGCGTAAGAAAAGAGGAACCGAAATGGTCAATGGGGGCGTAGATGAAGCCCTTTCTTCAACATCTTATTTTAAAATTATATTTTGGCTCGCCATAGGCGGAGTTGCCCTTTGGGGTGGAAGTAAATTATTGGTTGGTGGTGCTGTGGATCTCGCTGTTTTTATGGGCGTAAGTGAACGCGTCATTGCGGTAACCATGATTGCTGTTGGTACAAGCGTCCCAGAACTAGCAGCCTCTGTTATTGCTGCATTAAAGAAGGAAAAGGCTATTTCACTTGGAAATTTAATTGGTTCCAATATTTTTAATATTGCCTCAGTGCTAGGTATTACGGCCGTTATTAAACCTATTATGGTCAAGAGTCCGCAAATTTTATCCAACGACATCTTCTGGATGCTCGGTTTTTCAGCCATTCTTATCCCGCTGGCTTTTCTTCCTAAAAAGTTTGAACTGGGAAGAACCAAGGGGTTGCTTATTGTAATTGCTTACGTGGCTTTTGTTAGTATGACATTTATTGGCTAACCCTTAAGGCTCGAATTTTCTCTATTCCGTCAATATTTTAAACATATTTTGAATTTCACATAAAATATAGGGGGTGTGTGTTCAGAAATTCCATTTTATTTGAGTTTATAAACATAAAAGAGGGGGTGTGTTAATAAAAAATCTATTCATATTGTATTTTTCATGAAAAAAATAGGGGGTATATAAAAAAGTAGACATATTTTTGCAGTGTTCAATAAAAAACAACTCAAAAGCAGTACTGTATGTCAACTTTAAGATTTCACGCCATTACCGAAACCTTTAATCGTAAACCGATTTCTGTGGACGAACCGGAACGTCGTTCATCTATCTTTGGAACGAATGTTTTTAATGAATATGCGATGAGGCAATACCTCACAAAAGATTCTTTTAAAAGTGTTATGGATGCCATTGAGAACGGTTCCAAGATCAATCGAAGTGTAGCAGATCACATTTCTACAGGTATGAAAGAATGGGCTATTTCAAAGGGTGCAACGCACTATACCCACTGGTTTCAGCCATTAACAGGTTCTACAGCTGAAAAACACGATGCCTTTTTTGAAACAACAGGAGATGGTCAGGCCATTGAAAAGTTTGGCGGAGGACAGTTGGTACAGCAAGAGCCAGATGCTTCCAGTTTCCCTAATGGAGGAATACGAAACACCTTTGAAGCACGAGGGTATACTGCTTGGGATCCTACATCTCCAGCATTTATTTATGGAACTACACTATGCATACCTACTGTATTTGTTGCCTATACAGGAGAAGCATTGGATAACAAAACACCACTGTTAAGAGCACTGCAAGTGATGGATCAAGCAGCGACAGCAGTAGCAAAGTATTTTGATAAGAACGTGACTAAAGTAAATGCAACTTTGGGTTGGGAACAAGAATACTTTTTGATCGATAAAGCCTTAGCAACTTCCAGACCAGATATCAACTTGACAGGAAGAACCTTGTTGGGTCACGCCTCTGCCAAGGGACAGCAATTAGACGACCATTACTTTGGTTCTATCCCAACGCGTATACTTAACTATATGAGGGATCTGGAAACCGAATGTATGTTGGTGGGGATTCCTGTTAAAACACGTCACAATGAGGTAGCTCCTAATCAATTTGAGTTAGCTCCTATTTTTGAAGAGACCAACTTGGCCGTGGATCATAATTCTTTATTAATGGATATTATGGATAAGGTGGCAGATAGACATAATTTTAAAGTGCTATTTCATGAAAAACCATTTGCAGGTATAAACGGTAGTGGAAAGCACAACAACTGGTCGCTGGCTACAAATACGGGTGTAAACTTATTGAGTCCTGGTAGCACTCCAATGAAGAACCTTCAGTTCTTGACCTTTTTTGTAAATACGATTAAGGCGGTAAATGATTATGAAGAGTTGATAAGAGCGGCAATCGCTTCAGCCAGTAATGATCATCGCTTAGGAGCCAATGAGGCACCACCTGCAATTATTTCAGTATTTATAGGTTCCCAATTAACGGCTGTTCTTGATGAACTTGAAAAGGTGACCAATGGAAAGCTTTCTCCTCAAGAAAAAACGGACCTTAAGCTTAATGTGGTTGGTAAAATTCCTGAAATATTATTAGACAATACAGACAGAAACCGTACCTCCCCATTTGCTTTTACGGGAAATAAGTTTGAGCTACGTGCAGTAGGATCTACCGCAAACTGTGCCAAGCCAATGACAGTACTCAATGCAATTGTCGCTAGGCAGCTTATTGAATTTAAGAAGGAAGTAGATGCGCTTATCGATAAGAAAATGAAGAAGGATGATGCGATCTTTAATGTACTTAGAGAATACATTAAGGATTCAAAGCGAATTCGTTTTGAAGGTGATGGATATGGAGATGCTTGGGAAAAAGAAGCAAAGAAACGTGGCTTGAGCAATAATAAAACCACTCCAGAGGCCTTGAAAGCTAAAGTTTCTAAAAAAACAATTTCACTCTATGAAGATCTAGGGATTATGAGTAAGGTTGAAATCGAGGCACGCCATGAGATTCAAGTAGAAGAATATGCAATGCGAATTCAAATTGAAGGCCGTGTGTTAGGTGATATTGCAAGAAATCATGTGATTCCAACGGCCATTCGATATCAAAATTTATTAATTGAGAATGTTCAAGGATTGAAAGATATCTATGGCAAGGACTTTAAGAAATTGGCAGGTGAGCAAATGGATCTTATTGAGAAAATTTCAGAGCACATAGCCAAGATCAATCAAGGAATAACCGACATGATCAATGCACGAAAAAAGGCAAATAAAGTTGATGATACAGAAAAGAAAGCTTTTATGTATTGCGATAATGTTAGACCTTATTTTGAAGAAATTAGATATCATTGTGATAAGTTAGAACTATTGGTAGATGATGAGCTTTGGCCATTGACCAAGTACAGAGAATTACTATTCACACGCTAACATTATAGCGGTTAAAAACAACCTCACAGTCCGAAATAAATAAAAGCTGTGAGGTTTTATTTTTTACCTTTGTCCTATGAGTGAAGAAATTTCAAAACGCTATGCCCAACGGGGCGTATCGGCTGCCAAAGAAGACGTTCATAAAGCCATCAAAAATGTGGATAAGGGATTGTTCCCTAAAGCGTTTTGTAAGATCGTACCTGATCATCTTACGGGCGATCCAGAATACTGTTTGGTGATGCATGCAGATGGAGCGGGTACAAAATCTTCTCTGGCCTATATGTATTGGAAAGAAACGGGAGATATTTCTGTTTGGAAGGGAATTGCTCAGGATGCATTAATTATGAATATTGATGACCTACTATGTGTAGGGGCAACTGACAATATTATGTTGTCTTCCACCATTGGTCGTAATAAGAATTTGATTCCAGGGGAAGTTATTTCGGCCATAATAAATGGTACCGAAGAGCTTTTACAAGAACTTAAAGGTTTTGGTGTTGAGATTCACTCAACGGGAGGAGAAACAGCAGATGTAGGCGATCTGGTACGTACCATCATTGTAGATTCTACAGTGACGGCCAGAATGAAACGTAGTGATGTTATCGATAATGCCAATATTAAACCGGGAGACGTTATTGTTGGCTTGGCTTCTTATGGACAAGCTACCTATGAACACGATTACAATGGCGGTATGGGAAGTAATGGCTTAACATCGGCCAGACATGATGTTTTTGATACGTACTTGTCTTCAAAGTATCCAGAAAGTTATGACCATGCAGTCCCAGAAGATCTCGTGTATTCAGGCTCAAAGAAGCTAACAGATCCTGTGGATGGAAGCCCTATTGATGCAGGTAAATTAGTGCTTTCGGCCACCCGAACCTACGCACCTATTATTAAGAAAATATTATCTGAGTATACAAATAATGAGATACATGGAATGGTGCATTGTAGTGGTGGAGCTCAGACCAAAATATTGCATTTTGTAGAACAGCTTCACATTGTGAAAGACAATTTATTTGAGATACCACCCTTATTCCAATTAATTCAGGAAGAAAGTAAAACCGATTGGAAGGAGATGTACCAGGTATTCAATATGGGACATAGGATGGAATTATATGTGCCAGAAGCAATTGCTGCAGAAATTATTAAAATATCCAAAATCTTTGATGTTGATGCCAAAATTATTGGTCGGGTGGAGGCTTCAGAAGAAAAAAAGCTGACCATCCAATCACCTTTTGGAACCTTTCAATATTCTTAGTATGTAAGAATTTTAAAAATGTAAACGAATTACTAGCTTGACGTTAACAACGTTCTTGTAGGAATTTTACTTTCATTATTACCTCAATTTTTATACCTTGTAATGAACCCTAAGATTTTTTAATTGAAAATTTCCTACCTATATAGTAAATACCGATGGATTTTATGGGTTTTAGGAATTGTTTTGTATGGCGTTAGTATGTGGGCATATGCGGAAGGAGCTCCAGATTTTTTTCTTTTTAGATTATTACGTGGCATAACCTGCTTTATATTTTTAACCCTTATTTACATTGCTCATGGAAAGAAAACAAACCCTTTGCTTGGTGGGTTTTTATTTTTTTATGGACTTTCTAGCTGCGCTACCATTTGGTATGAGCACAATGTAATTGCCATCATTACAATGGGTTTAAATTGCGTGGCTTTTCTATGTTTGATAAGAGCACTATTGCCAAAAGTAACCTTGCGAAAAATGAGTACGTTTCTTATTGTAAGCGGCGTTATAATGAATCTTATTAACGGTTATTTATTGTATCTGTTTTTGAATATGATACAAACCATGACATTAAGCTCTGTACATTTCCTGTTTATAATTCTTAACGCGATGTTTCTTTTTCTTGCAGCATTTTGCGCCCTATTATACAATCATACCCATAGTACACGAGCCTCGTTAATCTTTACAACCTTTATGTTTTTGATTGTTTTTTGTGAGGTGTTTCGCGCTATTGCGTACTATGATTTTGCCTATGGACAAATCGCAGTTTACGCCACACGGGGGCTTTTGATTCTAGCAGTTGCTTTTTTAACAAGATATACCTTTGCTCCTAAAATTGAATCTGAACAATTAAATAGGAGAATCTTCTAACATCCTCTGCGGAAAATGATCTTGTAACTTTTCTATTTTTGGAACTATGTAGCGCGTGCAAAAAGGAGCTTCTTTATTCCTTTTAAAATAATTTTGAAAATTTTCGATGCTAAGTACAAAGGAGTCAAAGGGCAATACTAGTGTAATGAGGTCCTTGTCAAATTCACTTGTCAGAGACTTCAGGGCTTTTTTAACCACATGCTTTTGTGTTGTATCAAAATAATAAACTGCACTTCGGTATTTTTTCCGAAAAGAATGATTTGAAGTAGATTCATGTGTATGCGTATGAATTTCAACCAAATCTTCAAGGCTAACTTCGGCAGGATCAAAATGTACAATGACCCCTTCTGAAAGAGAAGAGAAGTCCTCGATAGAGGAAATAAACCCTTGTTCTACCAAGCTCACACCCTTAATAGATTGAAAGACAGCCTCGGTGCACCAATGACACCCACCGCCCAAGCCTATTTTTTCAATTGTTTTCATAATGTATAGGTCGAATTACTTATAAAGTCATTTCTCTTACAATGAAATTAATTCTACTAATTTATCGTAAATTTGCACCTGCCTATTCATAAGGAAAGGTTATTTGTATCTGATATGTTAGAAAAACTTCAAATTGTAAAACAACGCTTCGATGAGGTGAATGATCTTATTATTCAACCAGACATCATTAGTGACCAAAAACGATATATTCAACTTAATAAAGAGTATAAGGACTTACGCATTTTAATGGAGAAGCGAGGTGAATATCTAACCCTTACTGACAACATTAATGAAGCTGAAGAAATTTTAGCAGATGGGAGTGATGCAGAAATGGTAGAAATGGCTAAAATGCAAATGGAAGAAGCCAAGGATCGTGTACCAGAGTTGGAAGAAGAAATTAAATTTTTACTGATACCCAAAGATCCTGAAGATGGAAAGAACGTGGTTATGGAGATCCGGGCAGGAACCGGAGGTGATGAAGCAAGTATCTTTGCTGGAGATCTATACCGTATGTACACCAAATATTGTGAGGGAAGAGGATGGAATGTGAGTTTGGTAGATTTTAACGAAGGGACATCTGGTGGTTTTAAAGAAATAATCTTCGAAGTATCTGGAGAAGATGTGTATGGTATTTTAAAATTTGAAGCAGGAGTGCACCGTGTACAACGGGTTCCTCAAACCGAAACGCAAGGACGAGTACATACAAGTGCGGCTACGGTAATGGTCTTACCCGAAGCCGAAGAATTTGATGTTGAACTGGATATGCAGGATGTTCGTATAGAGCGTACAACCTCTACAGGACCTGGAGGACAGTCTGTAAACACAACCTATTCAGCTATTAAATTGCATCACGAACCAACGGGCATTATTGTAAGTTGTCAGGATCAGAAGTCGCAGCATAAGAATCTGGAGAAAGCGTTAAAAGTATTACGATCCAGATTGTATGAAGCCGAACTGGCTAAGAAGCAGGCGGCCGATTCAGAAAAAAGAAAAAGTATGGTGTCTTCGGGTGATCGAAGTGCTAAAATTAGAACGTATAATTATCCACAAGGACGCGTCACCGATCATAGAATTAACCTGACGCTATATGATCTAGGGAATATTATTGACGGAGATATTCAGAAAGTTTTGGATGAACTTATGATGGCTGAAAACACCGAGAAATTAAAAGAGAATAGCGACCTATTTTAGTATGACACGAGCAGATCTCATTTCAGAAATTAGAAAAAAACAATCCTTTCTTTGTATTGGTTTGGATGTGGATCTTACCAAGGTTCCCAAGCATTTACTTTCTGAAGAGGATCCTATTTTTTCCTTTAATAAAGCGATTATTGATGCCACACATCACCTAGCCGTTGCCTATAAGCCCAATACCGCTTTTTATGAAGCCTATGGGATTAAAGGATGGCAAGCCTTAGCAAAAACAATCAATTATTTAAACACAGAACACCCTAATATATTTACAATTGCTGATGCCAAAAGAGGTGATATTGGTAATACCTCTACTATGTATGCAAAGGCTTTTTTCGAAGACCTAGGGTTTGATTCGGTTACCGTTGCACCGTATATGGGCAAGGATTCTGTAGAACCGTTTTTAAGTTTCGAAAATAAACATACTATTTTGCTGGCACTAACTTCAAACGTGGGTGCCTTCGATTTTCAAACCAAGAAGGTCGATGCTACGGAAGTATATAAGGAAGTACTTAGAACTTCAAAAGATTGGAAAAATAGTCATAACCTCATGTATGTTGTTGGGGCTACCAAAGCCGAATACCTAGGGGAAATAAGAAAGATTGTTCCTGAAAGTTTTCTGCTAGTACCTGGAGTGGGAGCTCAAGGAGGTAGTCTTGAAGATGTGTGTGCTTATGGTATGACCAAGGATGTTGGACTTCTTATTAATTCGTCTCGAGGGATAATTTATGCGTCCAAAGAAGACGATTATGCCCGAGCCGCTGCGCATGCTGCCAGTCAATTGCAACAGCAAATGAAAGCCATTCTGGATGCGGGTTAGAGACCAACTGCATAGAACACTTCATTTTTCAGAACAACCCCGTACCATTGTTTCCTTAGTGCCTTCCCAAACAGAGTTATTAGTAGCATTGGGTTTAAAAGATAGGCTCGTTGGAATTACCAAATTTTGCGTGCACCCAAAGGAGTTACGGAAAGAGGTCGCCATAGTGGGTGGAACCAAAAAAATTAGTTTTGAAAAGATTGCTGCCTTACAACCAGACGTAATTGTATGTAATAAGGAAGAAAACACAAAGGAAATGGTTAACTCGTTGAGTGCTATTGCCCCTGTTTGGGTGAGTGATATCCATTACGTGCCAGAAAGTTTAGAGATGGTAGCCTTGTTGGGCGAACTGTTTTCTGTGCAGGAGAAAGCTTATAAGATTATTGCTGCAATCACTTCTGAAAAAAAGAGTTTTACCCAATTTATGAAGGGCAGACCGTCAAAGAAAGTGGCCTATATAATTTGGAAAGATCCATATATGGTAGCAGGAAAAAATACCTTTATCGATCATCTTTTACAGTGTAATCATTTCGAAAATATAATGCTAGAAGATCAAGGGCGGTACCCAGAGATTGATGTAGCATTGTTAAAACAAGTTGATTTGGTAATGTTGTCTTCAGAACCTTTTCCGTTTAAAAAGAATCATGTTCTTGAATTGCAACAGCAATTGGGTGTGGAAGTAAAATTGGTCGATGGAGAGTATTTTAGTTGGTATGGTTCTCGATTGCAGAAAGCTTTTGAATACTTCAAAACTCTGCACTAATTTGAGTCTGCTTTAAACCGAAGGGTACATATTTCTTTGTAGATAGCTCGTGCTTCTTTTCGGGCCAGCTCACTTTTTTTTCGATGCGTAACAGCTTTTTCAAATGAGTACTTCATAAGTGCCGCATACCGTCTTTGCAACTGCTCTAATCTTGTTCTTTTTCTAAACCAACCAAACATAGTCCTACCTTTTCAATACAAAGATAGTGGCCAAACCAACAAGAAAGTATTAAAGTGGGGTTAAGGGTCTCTTAATAGAACACGATAACACCTAAAAACTGTTAAGGATACTAACGTTTTAGTCTTGAAGCACAAAAACTTGCCTTAACAAGTTCGTAGTTCTTGATGAAATGTTATTCCGAATTTTCTTCTCCTCAACGCCAATCATGGTATATACACCTTTCAGTGCTTGATTAGTGACATAATCTGTGAGGTCTGGATTTACCTTGTTAACAAAAGGAACCGAATTGTACCGCGTAATAATATTTTCCCAGATTTGGTCGGCTCCAACTTTGGAGAACGAATTTTGAATAACGGGATTAAATTTACTGTATAAGGCTTGGTTGGTTCTACCTTGAAGATACGAAGTAGCGGCCAAATCATTGCCTAGTAATATATTCTTAGCATCATTAAATGTAATCCCTTTTACGGCATCAACAAATATTGGAGTAGCTTCCTTTACAGCATCCTCTGCTGCTCTATTTAGTACTTTTAAACCTTCGTCGGCGAGACTTCCAAGGCCTATATCTCGTAGGGTGCGATCCACTTTTTGAAGCTCTTGAGGGAGCAATATTTTTACTAATTGATTTTTATAGAAACCATCTTTTTGTGTCAGTTTTGCCACCTGTTTGTCTATACCAAAATCCAAGGCCTGTCGCAAACCTCCTGCAATATCAACCGTACCTATATCACCACCTTGAGGAAGTTGGTTAACCACTTGTTGTAGTTCGGCGCAAGAAACTGTAGCGAACACTGCGCAAATCAAAAACAATTTTTTCATCATTATATCAATATTTAGATGGTAAAGATATAAAAAAAGACCCTCCTGATAGGATGGTCTTTATAATACAATTGTATATTCTTAATTTAATCACTTTAGTCGTTTTTGAATTTTAAACAAGCATTTAAGCGCTAACTTTCGGAATACTGACATTAAAGGATGAAGAACGGTGTTGCGAATTACCGCTCATCTTTAACAGGCTTCTTTTTGTTAATTGAAAGAATCTTACGATAGCCAGTTTTATTTGCGATTTTCGTAAATTTGCAACTCGAACTCCGACATAAATTATCAATGCAACAACAAGCACCTTATATTCCTAAGAACAAAGTTAGAATCGTAACGGCAGCATCCCTCTTTGATGGCCACGATGCGGCTATCAATATAATGCGTCGTATTATCCAAACTACGGGAGTAGAAGTGATTCACCTTGGGCATGACAGAAGTGTTGAGGAAGTAGTAAATACAGCCATTCAAGAAGATGCCAATGCCATTGCCTTGACATCATATCAGGGAGGACATAATGAGTACTTCAAGTATATGTATGACCTTTTGAAGGAAAAAGGAGCCGAACACATCAAAATATTTGGCGGCGGCGGGGGAGTGATTCTCCCTTCCGAAATTCAAGAATTAATGGATTATGGAATCACACGGATCTATTCTCCAGACGATGGACGAGAAATGGGACTGCAGGGTATGATCAATGATCTGGTAGAACAAGCAGACTTTCCTATTGGAGATACCTTGAATGGTGAAATAGACCGATTGGCCAGTAAAGAGGCCGGAGCGATTGCCCGTGTTATCTCCTCGGCGGAGAATTTTCCTGAAGTGGCGGCCGAATCCTTGGATATCATTCATAAAAAAAATAAAGAACGAACCACACCTGTTTTAGGTATTACAGGGACTGGTGGTGCTGGTAAATCCTCATTAGTAGACGAGCTAGTTCGTCGCTTTCTTGTTGATTTTCCTGAAAAAACCATTGGATTGGTCTCTGTTGATCCGTCCAAAAGAAAAACTGGTGGCGCATTGTTAGGTGATCGAATTAGAATGAATGCCATCAACTCGCCCAGAGTCTATATGCGTAGTTTGGCCACACGCCAGAGCAACTTGGCGTTGTCAAAATATGTTTCTGAAGCCATTGAAGTGCTCAAAGCAGCCGAATATGACCTTATCATTTTAGAAACTTCAGGGATTGGTCAAAGCGATACCGAAATATTAGATCATAGCGATGTTTCCCTCTATGTCATGACTCCTGAATTCGGTGCAGCGACACAGCTTGAAAAAATTGACATGCTGGATTTCGCCGACCTTGTTGCGATTAATAAATTTGATAAAAGAGGATCCCTAGATGCCTTGCGCGATGTGAAAAAACAATACATGCGAAACCATCAACTATGGGACACACCGCAGAATCAACTTCCTGTGTTTGGAACCATAGCGTCTCAGTTCAATGACCCTGGAATGAACAAGCTTTACAAAGCAGTCATGGATGAGTTGGTGGAAAAGGTACAGGCAGACCTCCAAAGTAGCTACGAAGTTTCAGATGAAATGTCTGAAAAAATATTTGTGATTCCCCCAGCACGTACACGATACCTTTCTGAAATTTCTGAAACCAACAGAGCTTATGATAAAAAGGTAGATGAGCAGGTTGAAGTGGCTCAAAAATTATATGGAATTTTTAAGACTATAGGTTCGGTGCTTGGTATGTCCTCGTCAGAAACTGAACAATCCTTACTAGGAAAGCTTGGACTTAATGAAGAAGAAATTACTACTCATACAACAGAAGGTGTTGATCACGATTTTATAGAGCTACTTCGAAAGGAATTCGATAGAGTTAAAATGAATCTAGACCCTTATAATTGGGTAGTCATCAAAGAATGGCAGACAAAACTGGAGCGTTATAAAGAACCTGTATATACTTTTAAAGTACGTGATAAAGAAATCAATATAGATACCCATACCGAGTCATTATCGCATACTCAAATTCCGAAGGTAGCCCTGCCTAAGTATCAAGCATGGGGAGATATTTTACGTTGGAGCTTACAAGAAAATGTACCTGGCGAATTTCCGTATACTTCGGGATTATATCCATTTAAACGCACCGGAGAGGATCCAGCCCGAATGTTTGCAGGTGAAGGTGGGCCAGAACGTACCAATCGAAGATTTCATTATGTAAGTTTTGGTTTACCAGCCAAACGATTGTCAACGGCTTTTGATAGTGTGACATTATACGGAAACGACCCAGATCATCGTCCCGATATCTATGGAAAGATAGGAAATGCGGGGGTGTCAATTTGCTGCTTGGATGATGCCAAAAAATTATATTCCGGATTTGATCTTAGCAATCCCATGACTTCGGTGAGTATGACCATCAACGGGCCTGCGCCTATGTTGTTGGGCTTTTTTATGAATGCCGCTATTGATCAAAATTGTGAAAAATACATCAAGGAAAACGGTCTAGAGAAAGAAACTGAATCCAAGATTCAGAAAATATATAAGGCAAAAGGAGTAGACCGCCCCCAATATTTCGGAGAACTTCCTGAAGGAAATAATGGTCTTGGATTGATGCTTCTGGGTGTTACGGGTGATCAAATACTTCCAGCAGATATCTATGCAAAGATTAAAACAGAAACACTGATGCAAGTACGGGGAACCGTTCAAGCAGATATTCTGAAAGAAGATCAGGCACAAAATACCTGTATTTTTTCTACTGAATTTGCGCTTCGCCTTATGGGTGATGTTCAAGAATATTTCATTGAAAAGCAAGTGCGTAATTTCTATTCGGTATCCATTTCGGGGTATCACATTGCCGAAGCTGGAGCGAACCCGATTACTCAACTTGCCTTTACCTTGTCTAACGGATTTACCTATGTAGAGTATTATCTGTCAAGAGGTATGGACATTAATAAATTTGGACCTAATTTATCGTTCTTCTTTAGTAATGGAATCGATCCAGAATATTCGGTGATTGGTCGGGTTGCCAGAAAGATCTGGGCAAAGGCCCTAAGGCATAAATATGGCGCCAATCCACGTGCGCAGATGTTGAAATACCACATCCAGACGTCCGGGAGATCGTTACATGCACAGGAGATCGATTTCAATGATATTAGAACCACATTACAGGCTTTATATGCCATTTATGATAACTGTAATTCGTTACACACTAATGCCTATGATGAGGCCATTACAACCCCCACCGAAGAAAGTGTTCGAAGAGCGATGGCTATTCAGTTAATTATAAATAAAGAGCTGGGGCTTGCCAAAAATGAGAACCCCATCCAGGGATCATTCATTATTGAAGAACTTACCGACTTAGTAGAAGATGCAGTGCTTCAGGAGTTTGATAGAATCACAGAACGTGGCGGAGTCTTAGGTGCTATGGAAACCATGTACCAGCGAAGCAAGATCCAAGAAGAAAGTTTGTATTATGAAACTCTAAAACATACGGGTGAATTCCCTATCATAGGGGTAAACACTTTCTTGAGCAGTAAGGGGTCCCCGACCGTACTTCCTGCTGAAGTAATCCGAGCCACCGAAGAAGAAAAACTGGCTCAGATTGATACCTTAAATAATCTGAAGGAAGCTTTTAAAGATAAAGCACAAGCTTCCTTGGATGAGGTGCAGCATGCGGCGGTTAATAATGAAAACATCTTTGCGCTGTTAATGGAAGCGACCA
>Ga0316205_10000446_pt1 | contig 77448 bp, 76 predicted proteins | sample 3monthpyrite_MG_FD_204941 | JGI IMG/M metagenome (GOLD analysis project Ga0316205, IMG submission 204941) | Microbial mat bacterial communities from mineral coupon in-situ incubated in ocean water Damariscotta River, Maine, United States -... | ecosystem: Environmental > Aquatic > Marine >...
TAATGTTGCCTTTACAGATTTTTATAACAAAGATGTGCAACAACTGAGTGATGGCACTATCAATGATTTTGCTTCCGCTGGATTTGGTAATGATTTCAACTATAATTTTTCAGATCTGTTTTTAGGTCTGGAATATAAATTTCAAATTGGTATTGCTACTTTTAAGCCAGCAATCTATGCACATACTTACTTTTGGAAAACGGAACAATTTGATGATAAACAATCTTATAACAAAATAGTGTTGCTGCCTCAGTTTACATCAAACATAGAATTCAGTAATAGTGAAAAAATAAAGTTTAGATATCGTGTAAATGCAAGTTTCCCTACCATTAATCGTTTGGCAAATAACTTTATGCTTTCAAACTTTAATAGTGTGTTTAAAGGTAATGAAACACTTGAAAACCAATTATATCATACAGCTTCATTGAGTTATAATAAGTTTAGTTTGTTTAGAGGCTTAACGCTTTTTGCAAGCATTAATTACAACAAAAAAGTAAGTTCCTTTAAAACGGTTTCGCAAATTAATGGCATTGAGCAATTCAATACTCAAATATTGTTTGACCAACCAGAACAAAGTATTTCATTAAATGGGAATATTGCAAAAAAAATAAATAAGATAAGGTACAAATTAAGAAGCCGTTTAAATTACAACAATTTCTACCAAATTGTGAACGATAATACTACAAAAAACAATTCTAAGACCTTCTCAAATACAGTAAGTGCTGAAAGTTTTTTTAAAGATTTTCCTAACTTGGAAATTGGTTACACAAAAGATTTTAGTAACTACAAATCTTTTGGCAATAAAAACACTTTTGAAAACGATAAACTATTTGTTATCCTTGAATATGATTTTTTTAACGATTTTATTTTAAAGGCCGATTATAGTTATGATAACTATACCAATAAAAACGATCAAATAAAAAACACTTTTGATACTGCTAATGCTTCATTTTTCTATCAAAAAGAAGATAGTGCTTGGGGTTTTGAAATTACAGCCTCTAACCTTTTTAATACGTCCTTTAAACAGCAAAACTCATTTTCCAGTTTTTTAATTAGCGATAGCAAAACTTTTATCTTGCCCAGAATTGTGATGTTTAAGTTGAGTTATAAATTATAAAATGCTTCGACAAGCTCAGCATGACATATCACTAAAAATTTGTTTTGCCAAACACTTTACAATACTCCTTTATTTCATTCCGAGCTTTTAAAAAAGCAGCATGCTTTTCTTTTTCTGTCCCAACTATTTTTGAAGGATCAAAAAAGTTATGATGCAATCGTTTAGCATTTTTACTAGGTATGAATGGACAATTCTCATTGGCATGATCGCAAACGGTTATGATAAAGTCAAAATCAACAGCTGAGTATTCATCAACATGGTTTGAAGTGTATTGTGAGATGTCAATTCCATCTTCTTTCATTATTGAAACAGCACTAGGATTTAAACCATGTGTTTCAATACCTGCACTATAAACTTTAACTTTTCTGTTATCTAAAAAATGATTGAAATAACCATGTGCCATTTGGCTTCTACAGGAGTTTCCTGTGCATAAGACTAAAATGTTTTTCATCAATTATGTTTTTGGTTGATCGTGGATTCCGCATCACACTTCGACTGCGCTCAGTGGGACAGTGCGGAATGACAAAAATGTTAAGTTATTAATTTACTTCGTCGTTCCATCAATACATTATCGTGCCACTTTCCTTTCAATTGACCAATTTTTTCTCTGATTCCTATTACTCGAAAACCACAATTTTTATGCAATTGAATACTTTGCTTATTTACTGAGAAAATTCCAGCTTGAAGCGTCCAAAAACCTTCGTTTTCACTTTTATCAATTAAGGTGGTTAATAATTGTTTTCCAAAGCCCTTTCCTCTTTGGTTTTTTCCAATATAAACTGTTATCTCAGCAACACCTTTATAAACTTCACGTTTAGACACTTGAGATAAAACCGCAAAACCAATTACTTCATTATTAAACTCTGCTACCAAACGACATTTTTTAATAAATTTTTCTTTCCAAGCACCAAAAGATGGCACTTCGGTTTCAAAAGTAGCTATTCCAGTAGCAATACCTTCAGCATATATTCTCGAAACCGAAGTCCAATCTGAACTATTAAATTTTCTGATACTTAATTTCAAAATTAAATAAATAAGATTCTTCGACTATGCTCAGAATGACAAAAAAATCCATGACTTAACAACAGTTACCCTCAGGACTGCAACATGGCTCATCTGATACTAATGCTGCTTCAACCTCTTCAACTACTCCACAAACTGTTTTAGCTTTACAATCAGTTTTTTCAATCGCTAACTTAACAATCAAATTGTTATCACGTATCTCAAAATCATTAACAAATAGTTGTGCTGTATGAAAGGTTTCATTGCTATACTCAAATTTAACTTCAGATTCCGTATCATAAGGTTTCATTTTACCAACCTTATTTAAAATACTAAGTGCTTTATACACTGACATAAATTCAGTTTTATCAAGTTCCTTAGGGCTTTCCCAAAGCTGAATTACTGTTTCGTTCCAAGCGTCAGCTTGTGCGCCACAATCTACTGAATCAATCTTTAAATGCTTTACTTCAGTAATGTGATAATTAGCTTTTACAAATTGATTAGGCTTGTATTCAAACAACAAAGATTTTCCCTGATGTTCTTTAAATAATTGAAATACTTCTTTTGTTTGCATAATGTCTAGATAATGTTACTTTGGTTAGCAACAGTTTAACTTAGTTTGATTAAAAAAGGAATTAAATAAGGTTTGAAATTTTTGAAATCGTTTAACATCTATACAATAGCTTAAGCTTTTTCCTTGAAAATCACCTTTAAGCAATCCTGCATCATTAATAACTTTTAAATGTTGCGAAATTGTAGCTTGTGCAAGTCCAATTTCATCCACAAGATTATTACATATACATGTGTCCTGCTTGCTTATATATTGCAAAATTGCAACTCTAGCAGGATGAGAAATCACTTTAGCCATCGCAGCTATTTCGTTAATCTCATCAGTGTAAATATCAATTTTAGATGCTCCCATTTTAATGTTTTATTATACAAACATACAAATAAATTGTATTATTGCAATATTACGATGTAATTATTTTTTAAAAAGACCGAAATAATTCTTCCAGTCCTCTTAAATTAATTTATTTAGAACCAAGATTTTTTTCCTACCTGATAGGTAGTATGAAACTCAGTATCAGTTTTTGTTAAATAAACAATACCTTCTATTAAGCCTATAATTCCAGAAATAGCTGATGTGATACCACAAGTAAAAAATCCTAGTAAACCTAAAACTAATAGTATAATACCTTCTGTATTGTAACCTAAAATAAATTTATGGATTCCTAGCCAACCCAAAAGTATTCCAAGAATACCAGCAATTAATTTCTTATTATCTCCTGCTGTAGCTTCACTAAAAGTTTCTTTTGCACTATTTGTAAAATCTTTTGCACTTTCTTTGGCCTCATCTGCAAATTCGCTTGCTTTTTCTTTTGCATCTCCAAGTACTTCTTTGGCTTCTTCTGCAAATTCGCTAGCCTTTTTTCCTGCACGATCTGCAGCTTTTTTCACTTCGTCCTTTGCGTCTCCTAACATATCGTTAAGATCGTCGCCTAAATTTTTTTCGTCTGACATTTTAAATAATTTTGGTTAGATTAATAAATATACTAAAATAAAGGTTGGTTAGTTTGGTATTTCTCAACTAATTAGAGTTTTTCCAACGTTCTAATTTTGGAATTTTTTTCGAAAAGAAACCAGCTAAAAACCCAGGAAACCCCATTTCTTTTAGCTTAATCTTTACAAAATCTTTCATTTCTATTGCAGTAATATCTGGTTGTAAAAATTCTCCATCTTCGTAGCAATAACTACAATACATTGTACTAATTGAACCATCCTTATTGGTAGCTCCTCCCTTTGGGTCCTTTTTTAAAGGCATGCTACAACTTTGACAGTTTTTATATGCTTTTTCCATAATTGATTATATTTTTATCAAACTAAGAATTTACTGAAATGCACTATCAATTGGTTCCCAAAGTTCAATTTTATTACCATCATTATCCATTATATAACCAAATTTTCCATAGTCATATTCTTGAATTTCTCCAATAATAGTGACACCTTCTTCCTTTAAAGCAGCTAATAGTTCATGTAAGTTTTCAACGCGATAATTAAACATGAAATCTTTTTTAGAAGGTTCGTAATATTTCGTGTCTTGAGCAAATGGACTCCATTGTGTTGAACAATCTTTGCCTTCTTTATCTTTCCACCAAAAGGTACAACCATAATCGTCTGTATTAAAACCTAGATGTTTTTTATACCACTCTTTTGATGCTTTTGGGTCTTTAGTTTTAAAAAACAGACCTCCAATTCCAGTAACTCGATTTTTCATGCGTTTAATATATTAGTCTTTATCTAAATTAATTTGTTACAAGCTTACAAGTTATTTCTTAAAAGCACTTTCATAAACTTGAATCCACTCTTCAGTTGTCATCTTAGTTGTTAACTGACCTATAAGTTCATACGGAATGTCTTCAATTTTTTTAAATCGAACACAGCTTTTTCCCATATCTAGCTTGTATTTACAATGCTTTGGATATTGAGTTGTGAACCAATCTAATAATTCTTTTTTAGCGTACATTCCCATGTGGTACACAGCAATAAAATTTTTCTGTGATGCAATATTCATAAATGGCAATGGCAGTTTTGTATCACAATGATAACCATCTGGGTAAATAGAATGTGGAACATAATAGCCTATCATATTATAGTTCATTCCTTCTTCAAATCCTTTTGGTAAATTATTTTGAATTACGTTACGAAGCTTTTTCATCACTTCTTTTCTTTCTTCAGGAATTTGATTAATGTAGTCTTCTGGAGAATCTGCTTTGTATTGCATAACTATATGGTTTTAACACCTATAAAGTTAACAAAATTTTGCTTTTATTTTATTAACTATAGTTTGTGCTAATTTTTCCTTGCTTTCAACAGTCCAACCAGCGACGTGAGGTGTAAGCAATACATTTTCTGCTTGAATTAAATATTGAAATGCTTCAGGCATCTCGCATCTCGACTGCGCTCGATGTGACAGGCTCAATGTGACATTTGTTGAAAACATATCTTCAAATGACACTTTTTCATATTCCAGGACATCCAATCCTGCTCCTAATATCTTTCCTGATTTTAATCCTTGGACTAAATCTTTTGTAACAACGCTTTTACCTCTCGCCGTATTGATTAACCAAAAAGACTTACTAAATTGATTAATAAATGCTTCATTAACCATATTTATAGTTAACAATGTCTGAGGTATATGCAGACTAAGAACATCTACTCTATTTTGAAGTTCTTGTAATGAAACCTGTTTGGCGTTTTCATCTCCAACATTTGGCTTGATATCATAGCACAAAACCTGAACGTCAAAACCTCTTAGTTTTTTTGCAAAAGCTTTTCCCATATTACCATAACCAATTAAACCTATAGTTTTTCCATCAAGTTCTATTCCTCGATTTTCGTCACGAAGCCATTTTCCGAGTCTTACTTCTCTATCTGCTTTGTTGAGTTTATTAAAAAGCGACAACAACATGCCCAAAGTGTGTTCTCCAACAGCATTTCTATTTCCTTCTGGAGCAGCAATAGGATGAATACCTTTTGATTGTGCATAATCACAATCAATATTTTCTAATCCAGCTCCAACACGACCAATAAATTTTAAGTTTGAAGCTGCATCAAGAAATTGTTTGTCAATAGTAAAACGGCTTCTAATAATTAAACCTTCATACTCCTGAATTTTTGCTTCAATGTCCTCTTTTGAAGACGTGAAATCTTTATGATTTATAAAACCTAAGTCATTTAGTTGATTGATTAATAATGGATGGTTTGTATCTAGGTGAAGGATTTTCATGTTTACTTCCTGTCTTTCGACTCCGCTCAAGATAAACTCCAGCAAGAATCTATTTAATTTTATTCAAATCTAATAATTATGAGACACTTCGACTGCGCTCAGTGTGACAAAGGCTTTAAATTTTTGGATAATGTGTTTGAGTTTTCTCATCCTTTACATTTCCAGTATGTGCTGTAGATAATTTTTCAAATAACAAGACATGTACTTCTTCATCATTTTTTGTGCATGGATTATGTTCCACTCCCTTTGGAACCACTATAATTTCACCTTCTTTAACAACTTATGTCCTTATTCCTCCATCGCTTCCAACTTCGGACGACGAAGCTTTAAACTGCATATATAAAGTACCTTTTATAACTTGGAACAGTTCATCTTCATCATCGTGACTATGCCAAACAAATTCGCCTTTTAGCTTTGCCAAAATGACTTGCATATTATCAACAATTGCAATTTGATGAGGATGCCAGTTTTTAGAGAACTTTGTGAATTTCTCAGAAATGTTAATTGGTTTCATAAATAGAAACTTATTATGCTTAAATGCCTAAAATAAGTTTAGATATCATTAAATAAATAACAATTCCAAAGATATCGTTACTTGTGGTGATAAATGGTCCAGTTGCAATAGCTGGATCAATCCCTCGCTTGTCTAAAAACAAAGGAATAAATGTTCCGATTAAACCAGCAATAATAATAACAGCTACGAGTGAAACTGAAATTGCTAAAGCCAATTTAAAATCAAATTCCCAAGCGTAAACAAATAAAAACAAAAATATAGAGAGAATTAAACCGTTAAGAGCAGCCAGAAGCATTTCTTTAATTAAGCGATTATTAATACTTCCTTTTACATCGTCATTCGCCAAACCTTGTACAATAATTGCGCTAGATTGAACTCCAACATTCCCAGCCATTGCTGCAATTAACGGTGTGAAAAGGAATAAAATAACTGCCTCTTCTGGAAGTTTTCCTTCAAAGAAATACATGATTATAAAAGCTCCTATTCCTCCTACTAAACCTAAAAACAGCCAAGGCAATCGTGCTTTGGTTAGCTCAATAATACTATCATCTGCTTCAACATCTTGTGTAATACCTGCAGCTAATTGATAATCTTTGTCTGCTTCTTCTTTTATAACATCAACAATATCATCAATAGTAATTCTTCCTAATAAAGTCTGTTCATCATCAACAACTGGAATAGCTTCCAAATCATACTTCTGCATAACTTTTGCTACATCTTCAGCATTATCATGAACATTTACATAGTCGACATTACTATTTGAAATTTCAGCAATTTTCGTCTCACTTTTAGCGACAATTAAATCTTTTAACGATAAGCGACCAATAAGTTTTTCTTGCTTATCGACCACATAAATGGAATGTACTCTAGTAACATCTTCAGCTTGTCCTCTAATTCTGCGCATACAACCAGCTACAGTCCATGTTTCATAAACCTTCACCAATTCTTTTGCCATGAGTCCACCAGCAGTATCTTCGTCATAGGCCAGTAATTCTTCAATTTCTGCTTTATGTTCTTCATCTTCAATGTTAGAGATAACCTCTTCCTGACGTTCTTCAGAAAGTTCAGAAATCATATCAGCAGCATCATCAGTATCTAGTTCTCCTACTTCTTCTGCAATCTCTTTGGCAGATAAATTTTCAAGAACCTTTTCTCGAATGTCCTCATCGAGTTCCATTAAAATGTCAGATGTGGTATCTGAATCCAACAACTTAATTACATAAACTGCCTCATCTTGATTAAGTTCATCAAGAATTTCAGCAATATCAGCATAATGGTATTCACTTAAAAATAGCTGTAACTCCTTATCGTTATTCTCTGCAATAAGTTGTTCAACATTTTCAATGAGTTCATCAGTGAGTTGAAATTGTATGTTTTCTTTTTCTTCTGACATAAGACCTTTCGACTGTTCTTAGTAAGGGCATATAATTTGTTATTCTGTATCGTTCTGAATTAATTGTGTAAGTTCAATAAATGAATCTACACTCAATTGTTCTGGACGTTTGCCAAATATAACATTTGCTTTTAAATTATCTGAAAGATTGAAGGTTTTTAAACTATTTCGCAATGTTTTTCTGCGTTGTTGAAAACCTGTTTTTACCACTCTGAAAAATAATTTTTCATCACAAGGCAAGTCGAATTTTTCTTTTCTGGTTAATCGAAGTACACCAGATTCAACTTTTGGTGGTGGATTAAAAACGGTTGGTGGAACTGTAAATAAATATTCTGCTTTATAAAACGCTTGCGTTAGTACTGACAAAATACCATATGCTTTACTACCTTCCTTTTGGCAAATGCGTTGCGCAACTTCCTTTTGAAACATTCCCGAAAACTCTGGTATTTGCTCGCGCATTTCTAAAGTTTTAAACACTATTTGAGTTGAAATATTGTAAGGGAAATTTCCAATAATTGCAAAAGGTTCTTGATTAAAAACCTCGTTCAAATCATATTTAAGAAAGTTTTGTTCAATGATTCTTGGTGCTAAATTCAAGTAGTTTGCCTGTAAATACTCAACAGATTCTGAGTCTATTTCAATTACGTAAGTAGTTACGTCCTTTTCAAGCAAGTATTTAGTGAGCACTCCCATTCCTGGGCCAATTTCTAAAACTTTATCATAGTTATTTCCTACTAATGTATCTGCAATTTTTTTTGCAATATTTTCATCAGTTAAAAAATGTTGTCCTAAATGTTTTTTTGCTTTTACTGACATCTAATTGAGGGTAACTGAGTATTCATCGACGATTTCTAACTCGGTTCGAAAAGCTAACATTTTATCAGCAAATTTTGAAAGTCCATCTTTACGAAGTCTTTCAGCATCTTCATTGTAATAAGCATCCAACGCTTCACGTGATTTTGCTCTGTATTGCACAGAATACGTAGTTCCTCCTAGTTCTTCTTCAACCAAAACTTTGGTTAGTTTTGCTTCAACAAATTTTCCTGTCGCCAATACTTGTGATATATGTTCTTTTATCCATGCTAGCCATTCAGCATGAATGCTTTCGTCAATGTTTATGGTTACGTTGTAAATTATCATGCTATTATGTTAGTAGATTCTTCATTAAATGAAGAATAAAAAAATGCTGTTAAAAACTCTTTGCAAATAACAGAAGTTCATCGTTATCATCAAAGGGTTTTATCCGTTTTTGGAAAGATAAGCCTAATTTTTCTAAAAGATGAATTGAACTCCTATTGTCAGGATTTGTAATCGCCAAGACTTTATCCAACTTGAACCAATTTTTTGCTAACTCCATAATAGCAACTGAAGATTCATAACCAAAGCCTTTACCTTCATATTCTGGTAAAAACCCAAAACCTATATCTGTGTGTTCTAATTCTTTTCGCTTTACTAAACCAACAATACCAATAGCTTTTTCTGGTTGTGATTTTTGAGTGACTTTATAAAAGCCATAGCCAGATTCTTGATAGCTTTTTAAAATACCATTCTTAAGATTATTTTCGGCATCCTTAACGGTTTTGATATTTCTGTCTCCAATGTATTTTAACCAACTTGGTGTGTTCATTAACTCAACAAAAAAGGGAGCGTCTTTAAGTGTAACTTTAGAAATTATTAAACGTTGGGTTGTGGTTATTGGCATTACGTTATAATTTAAAAACAATTCAACTTATTAATGTGCCGTGTATAGGTTTTTTATAATTCAAAATATTAATTAAAATCAAGACTATTAACAGAATAAATTGTGAGATAACCCAAATCCAATAGCCTAATAAATAGTCCGTTATTTGTCCTATATGTCCAGCTTCATCTTTTATTATTTCCCCAATTTGTGTGAATGAAACACTCAAAATGAATGCAAGTAAGCTCAGAATTAAAGCTAATTTTACCTTTTTAGAAAATACAAAAACAAATAAACTAACTAGAAATAGAGGGTTTGCTAACCAAATCAATCCGATAAAATCAATATTCAACCAACCTAAAAGAAAGGCAATTAGTCCAAATGACCCAATAGATGGTTTTCCATCTACAAGAAAACATTCAAAGGCAAAAGATGATAAATATATTATTCCAATTATAACTCCAATTATTCTCTTTAAATATTTATTCATCTTGGATTCATAAACATAACTAATTAATAGCATCACCACGCAAAGCTCTAAACTTTTTACGAGCTTCTACAAAAAAGATACTATCTGCATGATTAAAAATTATCTGCTCGTACAAAGCTTGTGCCTCTTCTGGTTTGTTAAGCACATTGACATACAGTTCAGCTAAGGCATAATAGGCATCATCTGCCAAAATATCTTCTTTGTAATTATCTATGATGGCTTTGTAATTGGCTTCGGCTTTTAGATAGTCTTTTTTACCTTCAAACAATTGTGCTTGTTCATATAACGCTTGGTCAACAATCGTTTCTGTTTTATGCTCTTCTAAAATTTTGTCTAACAAGGTTATGGCTTCATCTGTTTTATTTTGATAAGCGTATAAATCTGCTTTGGCATATAATTTTAAAGCGGTTTGAGTGGAATCTTCAAACTTGTTATCTGAGATTAATAATTTTAAATCTAAAGCATCATTGGCTATTAATTGCGAGGTTGATGCCTTTAGTATTTTAAGTTGAGATTCAGCCCATTTAAAATCGCCTTTGTAATAACTGGTTTTAGCAACTCTAAATCTTGCTTCTTGAGAAATGGTACTATTTTTTAAGCTAGTTTGAATTTGCGAATAATAAATTAATGCTTCGTTGAATTTTTCTTGATACACCAAAATATCACCTAATTCCAATTTTATTTTAGCTTTTTGGAACCGGTTGAATTTCCCATCCAAAGCTGTTTTTAAATAGTTTATTGCATCTTCAGGATTGTTTAAATAAAACGCCTTAAAATGTGCATAAGACACTTTAATATCAACTATTTCTGGGTTGTTTTCAAACTCAGTAATAACGTTGCTATATTTCTGATCTATAACTTTATAATCATCTTTTGTAGCGTGTTTAGTTTGCAGTTCCAGTAGCTTTTTGTGAGAATCTACAATGGTTTCAATATCAATCGCTGTTTCAATTAAGTATATTAATATATCCGCAGAAATTTCTGGCATATCCTCCTCTAAGGTCAAATTTGCCAAATCGATAACACCTCTTAACGACTCTTGTTCGCGCTTGAAAATCGCTTTTTCTTGAGCAAAGGCTTTTCCATAATCGCGTTGTTGCACATACAACCAACTTAGCAACTGATTCCAAAGAATATTTGGTTGTGATTGTATTTTTTTAAGAAGTACTTTACGTAATATCCCGTTGTTTTCATCCTCACTATTTTCAAAAATGTATTCACTAAACGAACGTTTGGCTTGGTTGACATAAGAATTGTTCCTTTCAACAAAATCAATATAACTCGTAAACATTTTTTCAACCTTACCTTGTTCACCATAAATTCTTGCCAACTGAATATGATAATTAGCTTCAGGACGCAACTCCATTGTACGTTCATAAGCTGTAGCTGCCTTGTCAATTAAGGCGAGTCGTTCAAATCTGTAAGCCACATAATAGCCATAAACAGGGTTTTCTTCAATTTTTGAAAGTGCTTGATTGTAATATTCTTCAGCTTTTTCTTGTTGGTTTTTAAGATGATAATTGTATCCTAAATCTACCAAATGTTGTGGGTTTTTGCTTTTTGAAGACATCTCAATCAGCATCTGCTCAGCAATGTCTAAATTTTCAAGTTGTTGATGAATTTCAATAATTCTGATAAAGTAATTGATGTTTCCTTTTTTTACTTCGTACAATTTTTCATAAGAAATCAAGGCTTTTTGGAATTCACCTCTATCAAAATATTCTTTTGCCAATTCTTCATTTTGTGAAAATGAAAGTAAGCTAAAGAAAAAGCAAAATATGTAGATTAATCTGTTCATAACAAATGTAAATATAACTAAACTGTGCTTTTGATATTGTGAATATTATGATAAAAAATAGCCCAAACGAAAGTTCAGGCTATGCCATCCAAAATAAATGTGCTATTAACCATATTTTAATATGATTCAGTTATCCTGATTGGGGCTTTTCAATAAAGTAACTAATAATTTATGGTTGATATATTTTTTATTTACTTATCAATTTATAAAACCACTTTTACTATCAAAACCACCAAGGCAGTTAATAGTATTAATCTTTTTACATTCTTCATAATTAGTAGGTTGTTTAGTTTGGTGCTACTAACTTGTGAAAAATATTGTGTAAAACAAAGAAAATATGCAAAAAATCGTTGAACAACGTAATTTTCATACACTTTATCGATTTTTTTATAATCTTTTTCTTACATTCCCCTAAAGCCAGAGGATTTAATCAATTGTAGAAAAACCAGTATACGGCACTAAAACATCAGGAATATTGATGCCATTTTCGGTTTGATAATTCTCTAAAATTCCAGCCAAAACTCGAGGCAATGCCAAAGAACTTCCATTTAAGGTATGCGCTAATTGACTTTTTCCATCGCTGTTTTTAAATCGCAATTTTAGTCGATTAGCTTGAAAAGTTTCAAAATTAGAAATCGAAGAAATTTCTAACCATCTTTCTTGAGCAGTTGAGTATACTTCAAAATCATAAGTAAGTGCAGATGTAAAGCCCAAATCGCCTCCACATAATCTTAAAATTCTGTATGGTAATTTTAATTCTCTTAATATAGCTTTTACATGTTCAACCATTTCATTTAATGCCTGGTAAGACCTATCAGGATGCTCAACACGTAAAATTTCAACTTTGTCAAATTGATGTAATCTGTTTAATCCCCGAACATGAGCTCCATAACTTCCAGCTTCTCTTCGGAAACAAGGTGTGTAAGCTGTAATCGCTTTAGGTAGTTCATTTTCAGCCAACAAATCGCCACGATATAAATTAGTAGCAGGAACCTCAGCTGTGGGAATTAAATAAAAGTTATCTCCATTTCCATTGACATGATACATTTGTCCTTCCTTATCTGGAAGTTGGCCTGTTCCAAATCCAGAAGCTTCATTTACCAAATGTGGCACTTGTACTTCGTTATATCCTGCAGCTGTATTTTTATCTAAAAAATAGTTGATGAGTGCACGTTGCAACTTTGCTCCTTTTCCTTTATATACTGGGAAGCCTGCTCCTGTGATTTTGTTACCAAGCTCAAAATCAATAATGTCATATTTCTTAGCTAACTCCCAATGTGGTTGAGCATTGCTTGATAATTCAGGAATATCACCCTCACGAAACACCTCTTCATTATCTTCATCTGAATTTCCCGTTGGAACAATTTCATTAGGAACATTTGGAATCTTATATAGCAATTCATCTAGAATTTCAGATGTACGATTTAATTTTTCAGCCAACGCTTTACTATCCTCTTTTAGTTGGGCAGTCTTATCTTTAATTGCATTTGCTTCATCTGCTTTACCAGATTTGTAAAGCATCCCAATTTCTTTTGAAAGTGCATTGGATTCAGCCAATGTGTTATCCAACTCTGTTTGAGTTTGTCTGCGCTCTTCATCAAGTTTAATTACTTCAGTAATCATTTCAGTAGCATCAATATTACGTTTTGCCAAACGTTCAATGACTAATTCTTGATTCTCTCTAATAAAAGGTACTTGTAACATTAGGTGAAAAATTTAAGCTCATCTTCGCTTCAAATAGCTTCGATGAATAAAACGACAAATTTACGGAATTACTGAGGAATTCAATCGAGATTTGATGGTAAAATCCAATCACTATGCTTAAAAGCATCCCATTTTACAGATGCCAAATCTAGCTTTGGGTCGATAAGTTGTTTTAGAGGTCTATTGTTAACACTGATTCTGCAATCAACATAGACTTCAACATCCTTTCCTTTATCAGCGAATTTTTGTTTTAATCGTTGTGCGAATTGCCAAATAGCATCAGGTTTGGAACTCGCAATGCCTTTTTGCTTTTTAGTAAGATAATCGTCTAACTTAATGATTGTTTTTTCACTAGTTTCTTTATCAATAACAGCATAATGCGCAATTCCAGATTTTGAGCGTAACATCATTCGCCATGATAAACGATGTGCTTCTTCTGTCCATAATACATTATCTTTTATGAGCCAATGACGCAACGGTAAGCCAATTTGAACGATAAAATATAATCCAAAAACAGCCACTATTAACGATTTGTATGTTGGGACAACAACTTCAGCTTCCTCATAATATGTTTTGTTTTTGAAGAATAATTTCTGAATAGTTTTAGTTGGAAAAAAGAACACACAAAGTGCTAATGACATATATGGAAAAATCCCTATTTGAAATACTATAGAATTAAATAGATGAAAAATTATTGCTGAAATAAAAGCCCATTTACGAGTTGGTTTCCAAAGCAATAAAGGAATAATCAACAAATCGAATAAAATACCTCCATAAGCTAAGAGGTAATGCAGCCATTTTTGTTGAAGCAAATCGCCAATTACGTAATATTCTTTTTTGCTTCGCATAAATATTTCCATGACAGTTGTATCTAACCAATCTGGATATATTTTTGCAATGGAAGCATAAGTGTATACAATTGTCATTTGCGCTATAATAATCAAGCTACACCATCGTTGCATACTATGTTTTATCAAGGATGGATCTTGCTTGACATCCAAAGAAAAATATCTGTTTGCTGGTAACACACACATAAACAGATTTAGCAAAACCAACAAATAATAGTGATTATTGTAGGATGATTTTTGCATGAAATAAACGCCAGCCCAGAGTATCGTAAATGCAATAATGCTGGCTCTATACTTATAGCCAAGCATCACACCAATACCAAAAATTCCCATGACACAGAAATATGCGTACATCCACATTCCAGGAAGCGGTTGCAACCATTCAAAGTCAATAAACGAAAAAGTAAATTCAGGTTTAATTAAGGTTTGCCTAACCCAACCTGTTGCGATTGCTCCAAATGATTCAAGAGTAATTAATAGTCCAAAAAAAACTCTAAAAATACTGAGCGCACTATTGTCAATATGTTTAAACAGCCAACGATTAAGCATCGTTTTGTTTCAAAAATCGCTTTGAATTAATAAGGTCTTTTGATAATTGAATTTTAAGTTCATCGAGTGAGTCAAATTTTTGTTCGTCACGTAAGCGCTCTAAAATTTCCACATCCAATTGTAGTCCGTAAATGTCTTTTGAAAAATCAAAGAAATGTACTTCAATAGATTGCACTTTACCATCAACAGTTGGATTGATTCCAATATTCATCATACCAAAAACAGTAGTACCCTTTATTTTTGTTTTCACCACATAAACACCATTTTTTGGAATCAATTTATAAGATTCTTCAATACTGATGTTTGCTGTTGGGAAATTGAGCTTTTTACCTAAACCTTTCCCTTGAACGACAGTTCCTGTAAGCATAAAATTATAACCAAGAAAAGTGTTAGCAGTTTTGATATCACCTTCTAAGAGCGCATTTCTTATTTTTGTGGAACTTATTGTGACTTCGTCAATTTCTTGAGCTGAAATTTCGGTAACCTTAAAATCATAAATCTCACCAAATGCTTTTAAGTCATTAATGTTTGCTGTTCTATTTCGTCCAAAATGATGGTCATAACCAATAATTATATGCTTTACATGTAAAGTTTCAACCAATATGTCTCTAACATAATCTTGAGCTGAAAGCCGTGAGAACTCTTTTGTAAATTTTTTTACAACTAAATGGTCAATCCCTTCAGACTCCATCAACTTGTTTTTTTCATCAATGGTATTAAGCATTTTTATGTTAGTATCATTTTGAACAACCATTCTTGGATGCGGAAAAAAGGTAAGAACAATGGCTTGCAAATTTTCTTCCTTTGCAATTTTGACCAAACGTTTGATTATTTTTTTGTGCCCAACGTGCACACCATCAAATGTTCCAATAGTTACCACTGAATTGGAAAGTAATTTGTAATCTGAAGCGGATTTAATTTTCAAGAATGCTATTATTTACCGTTAAATGTATTCATTGTATTATTAACACCAGAAAGCACGAAAGATTTAATTATTTCAACACTTTTCAACAAGCGTTCTGGCAATTTTTTGTTTTCTTCATCTGTCCACTCACCCAACACATAATCAACTTGTCTTCCTTTGCCAAAACTATCGCTTATACCAAATCTGAAGCGATTATATGTTGATGTATTTAACTTATCTTGAATATCTTTCAATCCGTTATGACCTCCATCACTCCCTTTGGTTTTTATTCGTAAACTTCCGAAAGGCAAGTTTAAATCATCTGTTATAACTAATAAATTATCCAATGGAATGTTTTCCTTTTGCAACCAGTATTGCACAGCTTTTCCGCTTAAATTCATATATGTATTTGGCTTAATGAAAATAAACAAGCGTCCTTTTAATTTATATTCGGCTTTATCAGCAAGCTTCTCTGTTTTGAAGGTTACATCTTCCTTTTTAGCAAAGTGGTCTAATATTTTAAACCCAATATTATGCCTAGTATCTGCATACTTTTCTCCAATATTACCTAAGCCAACAATTAAATATTTTTTCATCTCTATATTGTCTTCAGCAAACCTTGATTTTTCTTTTCCAAATAACCAATTTAAAAATTTAAACATTTTATATCAATATTATGTAAATGTAAAAAAGCATCCTGAATTAACAGAATGCTTTTTGATATTATAAATAAAATTGAATTTATTCTTTAGCTGCTTCAGTTGATGGAGCTGCTGCTGCACCTTCTGCACCTTCTGTAGCTGGAGTTGCTCCTTCAGCACCTTCTTCTAATTCTTCTTCATCCTCTTCTTCTTCTTCAATTGCAGTTCTAGCTGTCTTAATTTGACAAACCACAGTGTTATCTGTATGCAAGAATCTGTATTTTTCTTGATCTAAATCACCAACATAAACTTTATCACCAATTTTTAGAGGTGTAATATCTATTTCGATAGTATCAGGCAAGTTTGTAGGAAGTGCTTTTACACGAAGCTTTCTGTTGTTTTTTCTTAACACACCACCATTTTTAACACCTTTAGAGTTTCCATTTAAACGTACTGGGATATCCATAGCAATTTCTTTATCTTCAAATAATTGATAGAAATCTACGTGTAAAATTCTGTCTGTAACAGGGTGAAATTGTAAGTCTTGAAGAACAGCATCTAACTTATCTCCATTATCTAAGACAATCACAACTGTATGCGCATTAGGCGTATAAACTAGTTGAGAAAATGCCAATTCAGTTGCTGAGAAATGCACTGGTTGATCTCCTCCGTATACTACGCAAGGAACCTGTCCAGCATTACGTAAGGCTTTTGTTGCTTTTTTGCCTACGCTTTCTCTTTTCGATCCATTAATTGTAATTGATTTCATTTTAAAAAATTATAGTTATTATTAATATTCTTTTTTAATTTCATTTTTCCTTCCCTTGCTCCTCCCCTAAAGCTTCATCAGTACTCGTTTGGGAAGGTTGGGATGTGCTTACATTATAAATTGAGAGCTAATTGATTCATTGTGATGCACTTTTTTCATAACATCAGCAAATAAATCTGCACAACTCAGAACTCTTATTTTTGAACTTTCTTGAGAAACAGGAATAGAATCTGTAACAATAAGTTCTTCTAATTTTGAGTTCTCAATTCTCTCATATGCATTACCTGATAAAATAGGATGTGTACAAATTGCTCTTACACTTAATGCGCCTCTTTCCATCATCAAATCTGCGGCTTTAGTAAGTGTTCCTGCTGTATCTACCATATCATCAACAAGTACTACATTTTTTCCGGTTACATCACCAATAAGCTCCATGTGAGAAATCACATTTGCTTTTGCACGTTGTTTATAACAAATAACCACATCACTCTTTAAGGCTTTTGAATATGCATAAGCACGTTTAGAACCTCCCATATCTGGAGATGCAATGGTCAAATTATCTAAGCCTAAACTCTTTAAATATGGTAAGAATATGGTTGACGCAAATAAATGATCAACAGGCTTTTCAAAAAACCCTTGTATTTGATCTGCGTGCAAATCCATTGTTATAATTCTTGTCGCGCCAGCTGCTTCTAACATTTTTGCGACTAATTTTGCTGCAATAGGCACTCTTGGTTTATCTTTTCTATCTTGTCTCGCCCAACCAAAGTAAGGTAGAACTGCTGTAATATGTCTTGCTGAAGCTCGTTTTGCAGCATCAATCATTAACAACATTTCCATTAAATTTCTAGGGCCAGGATTTGTAGAACCAATAATAAACAATCTAGTTCCACGAATAGATTCTTCAAATGAAGGTTGAAATTCGCCATCACTGTAAGTAGATGTAATAACATTACCTAAATCAACACCAAATTTTGCTGCAATCTTTTCTGCAAGTTCTACACTTTGAGAGCATGCAAATATTTTGGCTTCTACAACTACATTAGGCATTGCTAATAGCTTAAATTATAACGGATTATTCCGTTTTTGTTTAACGAGGTGCAAATTTATGAATTTATTTGACTTAAAAAGTATAAAAGCCACTATTTTTAATAGTTTGTAATAATTAATTTTATAATTTTGCATTCACTTTTTGCTCAAGTGGCGGAATTGGTAGACGCGCTGGATTCAAAATCCAGTTCTTTCGGGAGTGTGGGTTCGATTCCCACCTTGAGTACAAACCCAACATTTGTTGGGTTTTTTTTATACCTAGAACCAATTTCATAACTTTATAGCTAATTCATTTCAAAACCAATCAATGAAATCCTTACCAATTTTTATCTTCTCAATTATAATGTTCTGCACATTGTCCTGTAAAGAGGACTCTAATTTAGAGTATTCTCTTCCAGTAATAGATACTATTAAACCTATTATTATTAAACTTGACAGTATAAAAGTTGAAGGGGATTTAGGAGATTTTTATGTTGAAACCTCTGAGACATTAGAAGTTGAAGGTGTACAACTCATTACCTTTAAGTTTTCAGCTGATCAACCATCCGAATTACAGCCAGCAACTATTCATTTTAATTTCCCTTCTGTAGATGTTAATGGCTATTGGAATCCGAAAATTTCAATAGATAAGGTAAATTATTTTAATAATGGAGTGACTTCCAAAGCTTCCAGGAATGCGCCAATTTTAGCATTTTATAATGGCGAGTTAAAAAACAGAATGACGATGGCGTTGTCTGATGCACTCAACCAATCTGAATTCAACAGTTGGCTAAAAGAAGAAGATGTTAATTTTCATCCTCGCATCTATTTGTTTCGAGAAAAAATGCCAAAAACTAAATACTATGAAGTTACGTTAAGAATTGACACACGAGATCTTCCATACTATGAATCCATTGACAATGTAGCGTCTTGGTGGGCAAAAATGTCAGAATACAGACCAATGAATGTGCCAGAAGCAGCTAAAGAACCAATGTATTCAACATGGTACAGTTATCATCAAAATATCACAGCGAAGGAAATAATTGCTGAATGTAAAATTGCTAAAACTCTAGGTTGTGGTGCTGTAATTATTGATGATGGTTGGCAAACTAATGATGGTAATCGTGGTTATGCCTACACTGGCGACTGGAATCCAGATCGTATTCCAGACATGAAAGGTTTCGTAGAAGCAGTACATGATGTAGGTATGAAATTTTTGCTTTGGTATTCCTTGCCTTTTATGGGAGAAAACGCTAAAAACTACTCAAAATTTAAAGGGAAATACTTGCGATATTGGGATGGTCAAGGTACTTATATTATGGATCCAAGATATCCTGAAGTGCGTGAATATATTGTAAACACCTACATAAAAGCAATGCAAGATTGGAATTTAGATGGCTTTAAACTTGATTTTATTGGACGCTTTACCGCAACAGATGATACTGTTTTAACAAAAGCAGATGGTCGTGATTATGCAAGTGTAAATGATGCCACTGATGTTTTAATGACAGAAGTCACCAATAAACTAACAGCATTGAAGCCAGATATATTAATTGAATTCCGCCAACCATATATTGGTCCTGTTATGCGAAAATATGGTAACATGTTTCGTGGTGTAGATGCTCCAAATAATGCTGTGGCTAATAAAATAGAAACCACAAACCTTAGAATTCTATCTCAAAACACAGCAGTACATAGTGATATGTTTATCTGGCGACCTGAAGAAAATGTGGAGCATGCTGCCTTACAGATTCTTAATATTTTATACAGTGTTCCTCAGCTTTCTGTAAGATTAGAAGAAATTCCTGAAGATCATTTAAACATGATTCGTTATTGGTTTAAGTATTGGAATACCAATAAACATATTTTGATGGATGGCAAGTTTATTCCTTCAAATCCAACAACAAACTACCCATGGCTTACTGCTATAACTAGTGAAAAGCAAATCACAACCCTTTATGAAGATGTGGTTGTTACTTTAGATGATAATGCAAAACAAATAGATCTTATTAATGCAAAAGCCTCAACATCTGTAGTTTTCAAACTTGAAAAGGAGAGTAATGTTTCAATAAAAATAATTGATTGTGAAGGACATTCAGTTTTAGAAAAAAATACCTCACTAAGCAAAGGAGTTAACGTTTTTGAAGTTCCGAAATCAGGTATGATTTCAATAACTATTTTATAAAAATAACTAGTATCTATTATTATACTTCTTTTAACATTTATAGTGTAATCTTTTGTATATTTTTCGAACTAATGAAAACCATTTAAATAAATATAAATGTCTAAAACATATTACGATCCAGCAGACCTTAAAAAATTTGGAAATATTACAGAGTGGAGTGAAGAATTAGGAACTAAATTCTTTGATTATTATAATTCTGTTTTTCAAGAAGGCGCCTTGACAGCACGTGAAAAATCACTGATAGCCTTAGCTGTATCTCATACTGAAAAATGCCCTTATTGCATTGATGCCTATTCAAAAGATGGTTTACAAAGAGGAATTACTAAAGAAGAAATGATGGAAGCCGTTCACGTTGGAGCTGCTATTAAAAGTGGAGCAGCTTTGGTGCATGGTGTTCAAATGATGAATAAGGTGAATAAACTGGATGGTTAAAAAGATTTCCATTTACTTGGAAAATAAATATGACTAAATTAAAAACACAATCATTACATAAACGCGAAAGCGAACTTGCCAATAGCAATCGACAACTGGAAATTCTATCTAATGGAATTTTTAAAACTGGTGAATTACCTAAGTTTAAAGAAAAAATTGCTCAAATCGGTCAATTTCCTTTGAAACCAAAAAAGTTAGAGATTCTTCAAATTAATGTTGGTTATATGTGTAATCAAGTTTGTGAGCATTGCCACGTTGATGCTGGTCCAGATCGAAAAGAAATAATGACTAAAGAAACCATGCATCAATGCCTGGAAGTGATTAAAACTACTGGAGCGCATACTTTGGATTTAACTGGTGGAGCGCCTGAAATGAATCCTAATTTCAGATGGTTTGTTGAAGAAGCCTCCAAAGCTGGTATTAAAGATTTTATTGTTCGGTCAAACCTAACTATTATTCGAGCCAATAAAAAGTATTATGATTTACCGGATTTTTTCAAAAAACACAATGTACATGTTGTGAGCTCGATGCCACATTGGACACGTGGAAAAACAGACAAACAGCGCGGTGAAGGTGTTTTTGACCAATCCATAAAAGCATTACAAGATTTAAATGCCATTGGTTATGGTTTGCCTAATAGTGATTTAAAATTGGACTTGGTGTATAATCCTTCAGGAGCCTTTTTACCTAGTGATCAAGCGTCTATGGAAAAAGATTTTAAGAAAGCGCTTTTAGAAGATTTCAATATTCAATTTCATGATTTATTTGCCATAACTAATTTACCTATCTCTAGGTTTTTAGACTACTTAATTGCTTCTGAAAATTATGAAGACTATATGTTTGAATTAGTTGAAGCTTATAATCCAGATGCAGTTGCAAATGTAATGTGCACAAATACTATTTCAATAAGTTGGGATGGTTGGTTGTATGATTGTGATTTCAATCAAATGCTGGATTTAAAAGTTGAAAGTAAAGTAAAACATATTAGCGACTATAATGAAGATCTCCTAAATGACAGAAACATTGTAATCTCACAGCATTGCTATGGTTGTACTGCTGGAGCAGGAAGTAGTTGTCAAGGAAGTGTTATATAACTACGTACAGAAATAAATAGCTATGGCTCACTTTTTTTTATATATATTTTTCTTTTTTACCGCATTATCAACCAATGCACAAAAAACCTTATCAGAATTATTGGACAAATATAACAATAAGAGCATTCCATATATTTCCGTTCAAGAATTGGCAATGCAAAATACCGAAGTTTTCATTTTGGATGCCAGGGAATTTTCAGAATATAATGTGAGTCATCTTAAAAAGGCTGTTTTTGTAGGTTATAACAACTTTAATACTGACACTGTCCTTAAAACCATAAAGGACAAAAATCAGAAAATAGTCGTGTATTGTTCCCTTGGAATCCGTTCTGAAGATATTGCAGAACAACTCAAAAAAGCAGGCTACACCAATGTATATAATCTTTATGGTGGCATTTTTGAATGGAAAAACAATGATTTTCCTGTTTTTGACACCAATGAAAAAGAAACCGAAAAAATTCATGCGTTTTCAAAACAATGGAGCAAATGGCTAACAAAAGGGAAAAAGGTTTATGACACAAAAAAGAAACATTAATTGAAAGCGAAAAAACAAAACCTCCTTATTATATTCATAAGAAATCCAGAACTTGGCAAAGTTAAAACACGCATAGCTAAAACTGTTGGTGATGAGCATGCATTTACAATTTATAAAGCCTTAGTTGAAGTAACCGAAAAAGCTACTTCCAAAATTAAGGTTGATAAACGCATCTATTTTTCTGACACCATAGTTGATGAAAAATGGTCTAATAATTATAAGGCCGTTCAAAAAGGAGCAGATTTAGGTGAACGCATGAGTAATGCTTTTCATGATGGATTTAATGATGGTTATGCCGAAATTGTACTCATTGGGTCAGATTTGCCGAAAATTACCAAAAATATTATAAATAAAGGTTTTGGGTCATTAAAGCAGAAAGAAGTTGTTTTTGGTCCAGCCGAAGATGGTGGTTATTATCTTGTTGGAATGTCAAAATTTCATCAATGTATTTTTGAAAATAAAGCTTGGAGCACCTCAAATTTACTGGAAAATACGTTGAAGGAATTAAAACAGAAAAAAATCGGAGTTTCTCTAATTGAGACTTTAAATGATATTGATACCTTTGAAGATTTACAAACATTCCCGAAATTTTTAAAACTTATATCCTAAATGACAGCACAGATAGAAAAAACAACAGAATATTTAATAGAAAAAGGATTTGACAAGCCAGAAATAGGCATCATTTTAGGTACTGGTTTAGGGCAACTCATTGATGAACTAGACATAATTACCGAAGCTAGTTACAACCACATTCCTTATTTCCCAACTGCAACTGTTGAATTTCACAAAGGCAAACTTATATTTGGGATTCTGGAAGGAAAAAAAGTGATTGTCATGCAAGGACGCTTTCATTTATATGAAGGTTATTCGCTTCAAGACGTCACTTATCCTGTTAGAATCATGGAGAAACTTGGCATTCATACCTTGTTAGTATCCAATGCCTCAGGAGCTATTAATTTGAATTTCAAAAAAGGCGAATTAATGCTTATTGACGACCATATTAATTTACAAGGAAGTTCGCCATTAGCCTTTAAAGGTGTTTCACAATTAGGCGAGCGTTTTGCAGATATGAGTGCGCCTTATGATAAAAAAATTAATTCTAAAATTGATGACATAGCCAAAAACAACAATATCAAGCTTCACAAAGGAGTTTATGCTAGTGTTGTTGGCCCTCAATTGGAGACCAGAGCCGAATACAGAATGCTTAAAATAATTGGTGCAGATGCTGTTGGCATGAGTACTGTTCCAGAAATAATTGTTGCCAATCATTTAAAATTAAAAGCTGCTGCTGTGTCAGTTTTAACAGATGAATGCGACCCAGATAATCTAAAACCAGTAAACATTGAAGAAATCATTGCTATGGCATATAAAGCAGAGCCGGAAATGATTACCTTATTTAAAGAACTTATTAAGATCTTATAAATTTATGAGCAATTATCTTGAAACTACTCACGTCGTATATAAAGAAGCAGCTTTAACTCCAGATATTGGGCTTTGCTGTACCACAAATCCCATTTGGGAATTACCAGGTTTAAAAATCCCTAAAATCATGCAAGAAATGAACTATGGTTGTGGGAGTACTGTGCATGCACGAGATTTGACCAACAATCCAAAAATGCTTTATGTTGGCGTTGGTGGAGGTATGGAATTGTTACAGTTTAGTTATTTCAACCGTGAAAAAGGTGGTGTCATTGGCATTGATGTTGTTGACGAAATGCTGGAAGCTTCCCGTAAAAATTTCAAAGAAGCTGAAGCATTAAATCCATGGTTTAAAAGTGAGTTTGTAGATTTAAAAAAAGGTGACGCTATGAATCTTCCAGTTGAAGATAATAGTATTGATGTTGCTGCTCAAAATTGTTTGTTTAATATTTTTAAAGCTGATGACTTAAAGAAAGCCATAACTGAAATGTATCGTGTTTTAAAACCTCATGGACGATTGGTTATGAGCGATCCAACTTGCGAACAACCCATGAACGACGATTTACGAAATGACGATAGGTTAAGAGCTTTATGTTTAAGTGGCAGTTTACCAATTGCCGACTATGTTAAAATGCTTACAGATGCTGGCTTTGGAACTATTGAAATTAGAGCCAGAAAACCATACAGAATTCTCGACCCAAAGCATTATGCGACTGATGAATTAATTTACATTGAATCAATTGAAGTGGCTGCCATTAAAGACCCAATGCCACAAGATGGCCCATGTGTTTTTACAGGAAAAGCTGCTATTTATTTTGGCGACGACGATTTTATCGATGATAATGCTGGACATATCTTATTAAAAAATCAACCATTAGCAATTTGTGATAAAACAGCTGGAGCTTTGGCTTCGCTGAAAAGAGATGATATATTTATAAGCGAATCTACGTATCATTATGATGGTGGAGGCTGTTGCTAGGCGATAATCGCCATTTATTTATCTCACTCTAACGTTTTAGCAAGACCTTTCAGGTTTTAAAAACCTGAAAGGTCTAATTATGATGGTGGTGGATACTGTTAAGTATCAAAAGTTACTAAATTAGCACCCAATATTTAGTACTTTTACACTTATGAATAATCAGGTTGGGTCTAAAAAAACCTCACAAGTCTGAAAAACATTATGGAAAAATATCTGGACATCATCAAAAATTCCTATTCTGGTTATTGGAATTATTTAAAAAACGAAATAATTACTATTAATCATTGGGACAACTATTTTTATGGTCTCATCGTAATTTCATTAGTTGTTTGGATTTTAGAAATAGCATTTCCTTGGCGAAAAAACCAATCTATTTTTAGAGATGGGTTTTGGTTGGATACCTTTTATATGTTCTTTAATTTTTTCTTGCTCAATCTTATTGTTTTAATTGCCTTGTCCAATACAGCTTCAGAATTTTTTAATGATATTTTGGGCGTTGTTGGATGGTCTGTTCAAGATTTCCAACTGTTCGATGTTGATGATTTACCACTTTGGCTGGGCTTATTGATTTTCTTTTTAATAAGTGATTTCACACAATGGAACACACATCGATTGTTACATCGTGTCCCTTGGCTCTGGAACTTCCATAAGGTGCACCATTCTGTAAAGCAAATGGGCTTTGCGGCACAACTGCGCTACCATTGGATGGAGCCTATAGTATATAAATCCATACTATATGTTCCTATTGCAATCATAGGTGGTTTTGATGCACAGGATGTTGCCATCGTCCACTTTTTTGCAATAACCATTGGGCATTTAAACCATGCCAATCTAGGCTGGGGTTACGGCAAATTAAAATATATCTTTAACAATCCAAAAATGCATATATGGCATCATGCCAAAAAATTGCCTGAACATGTAAGGTATGGTGTAAATTTCGGACTTACCTTAAGTCTTTGGGATTACCTTTTTAAAACCGATTACATTCCACATAGTGGAAGGGATATTGAATTAGGTTTTGAAGGTGATGAAACATTCCCAAAAGATTTTATTGGACAAGAATTGTATCCATTAAACAAAAAGTGATTGCCTTTCTTGTGAAAACCGGAATCTTATAATTAAATTTTGCATATGAAATATTTGATAGTGGCTGCCTACTCCATCCTTTTTGTGATTGAATATCAAAGCAACAAGAATACGACTAAAACTAATATTATAGTGAGCCAAAATATTAGGAAGCACGATTCTGCAATTAATGTTAATCGTGAAATTTTTGTCCCGAACCACTCCAAATGGAATGAGTTACTTCAAACATATGTATCAAATCAAGGAAATGTTGATTATAAAGGCTTCAAAAAAGATGCAACACTATTAAGAAACTACATTAATTCTTTAAGTGAGACTATCCCAAATAAATCTTGGTCAAAAGAAGAAATACTAGCCTATTGGATTAATGCTTACAACGCTTTAACTGTAGATTTAATTATTAGAAATTATCCAGTAAAAAGTATAAAGGATATTAAAAATCCTTGGGAACAACGATTATGGAAATTAGGTGATAGAATGTATAGTTTAGAAGAAATTGAACACGAAGTTTTACGTAAAATGAATGAACCTCGTATTCATTTTGCAATTGTTTGTGCGTCGTATTCTTGTCCTAAACTTGAAAATAAAGCGTTTACTGCTGAAAATTTAGAAACTCAATTAACAAAAGCAACCAAAGAATTTTTAGCTGACACAAAACGAAATGAAATTTCTAAAAGCAGTATTAAAATTTCTAAAATATTTAGTTGGTTCTCAAAAGATTTCACTCAGAATGGAAGTATAATTGATTTCTTAAATCAGTACTCAGAGGTGACCATTTCGCCTAACGCTAAAAAACGTTACAAAGATTACAATTGGGCTTTGAATGAATAAAATTTCAATAATCATTCCTATTCTTAATGAAGCAGAAACTGTTGAGCATCTGCTCAATCATTTAGCAACAAACTCTTCAAAAGAAAACATATCTGAAATTATTATGGTAGATGGTGGAAGTTCTGATGATTCGATAGATATAGTAAATAATTATCGCAATGTCTCCTCCAGCTCAGTCGAGAGGTCTAAAGCAGGTCTCGACTGCGCTCGACCTGACATGCTTCTAATTAATTCATCTAAAGGTAGAGCCAAACAAATGAACACTGGTTCTAAGAATGCCACAGGAACTATTCTATATTTTTTACATGCAGATTCCTTTCCGCCAAAAAACTTTGATCAATACATTATTAATGATGTTGAAAAAGGAAATGTAGCTGGTTGTTTCAGGTTAAAGTTTAACCATAAACATTGGTGGTTACGTTTAGCAAGTTGGCTCACTCAATTTCGCTGGAGAGCTTGCAGAGGTGGTGATCAAAGTCAATTTATTACAAAAGGACTGTTTAACGAGATTGGAGGTTTTGATGAGAATTATATTATTTATGAAGACAATATCTTAATCAATGAACTTTATAAGCGCAAACAGTTTAAAGTCATCAATAAAAAACTAATTACCTCAGCAAGACGTTATGAAAAACATGGTGTTTGGAAACTACAATATCATTTCTGGTCCGTTTATGTGAAAAAATGGTTTGGTGCTTCAGCAGAAGAACTACATACTTATTATAAAAGGCACATTGCCTAATTCTTGTTCATTAGCTATTTTAAAAAAGTAAACCCATTAATAAATTAATTTGCATATCTTATCTTTATCGCTAAGAATTGTTAATAGTTTTCCAAATCACCCTACTAATTATGAAAATCAATAAAGTACTTGTTGCCAATAGAGGAGAAATTGCCATTAGAATTTTTAGAGCTTGTACAGAAATTAATGTCAAAACCGTTGGTGTTTATACCTTTGAAGACAGATATTCGTTACACAGATACAAAGCTGATGAGTCTTACCAAATTGGTGAAGATAATGAGCCTTTGAAACCGTACTTAAACATTGATGAAATTATTAGAGTTGCATTAGAAAATGGTGCAGATGCTATTCATCCTGGTTATGGATTTTTATCTGAAAACGCAAATCTTGCTCAAAAATGTGAAGATAATGGCATTATTTTCGTTGGACCAAAAGTATCTGTTTTAAAGTCTTTAGGCGATAAAATTACTGCAAAAAAGGTAGCTGTTGCTAATAATATTCCAATTATTAAAAGCAACGAAAAACCTTTAAAAAATATTGAAACTGCTTTAAGCGAAGCTAAAAAAATCGGTTATCCAATCATGCTAAAGGCAGCTTCTGGTGGAGGTGGAAGAGGAATGCGAGTGATTAGAAAAGCTGAAGAATTAAAAGGTGCTTTTAACGAGAGTAAACGCGAAGCTTTAAATGCTTTTGGTGACGATACCGTTTTTCTAGAAAAATTTGTAGAAAACCCAAAGCATATAGAAATTCAAATAGTTGCCGATAATTTCGGAAATACCGTTCACCTTTTTGAACGCGATTGCTCTGTACAACGTCGTTACCAGAAAGTAATTGAATTTGCACCGTCGTTCGATTTAAAACAAGAAATTAAGGAGGCACTTTATGAATATGCCATTAAGATTTGCAAAGCTGTAAATTATAATAATATTGGAACGGTTGAATTTCTAGTAGATGATGATGGTTCTATTTATTTTATTGAGGTAAATCCGCGTATACAAGTAGAACATACAGTTACCGAAGTAGTTACCAATATCGATTTGGTAAAAACACAATTGTTTATTGCTGGTGGTTACAAACTGTCTGATCAACAAATAAAAATTGCGAATCAAAAGGCTATAAAAGTAAATGGTTATGCACTACAATGCAGAATTACGACCGAAGATCCTCAAAACGATTTCAAACCAGATTATGGAGAAATCACAACCTACAGAAGTGCTTCCGGTTTTGGTATTCGTTTAGATGCAGGTAGCGTGTATCAAGGCGCAGTTATTTCGCCATTTTTCGATTCTATGTTAGTAAAGGTTACTGCAAACAGCAGAACTTTAGATGGTGCCTGCAGAAAAGTACGTCGTGCTTTGGCAGAATTTAGAATTAGAGGTGTTAAAACCAACATGCCATTTCTTGATAATATTTTGAAGCATGAAACCTTCAGAAAAGGAGAAGTAACCGTTAATTTTATCAAACAAAATCCCGATTTATTTGTTTTTAAGGCACCGAGAAACAGGGCTACAAAATTGGTAACCTATTTAGGAGACGTCATAGTGAACGGAAATCCTGACGTTAAAAAACTAGACCCAACAAAAACATTTGTAAAACCTGTAGTTCCTAAATTTGATACACACTCATCATATCCTGAAGGCACAAAAGATTTACTGACCAAATTAGGTCCAGATAAATTCTCTCAATGGTTAAAAAATGAAAAGAAAGTTCATTTTACAGATACTACAATGCGAGATGCGCACCAGAGTTTATTAGCTACAAGGATGCGAACTTTTGATATGCTAAAAGTAGCCGAAGGTTATGCGAAAAACAATCCGGACATTTTTAGTATGGAAGTTTGGGGTGGTGCAACTTTTGATGTTTGCATGCGTTTCTTGCAAGAAAATCCTTGGGAACGTCTGCAATTACTGCGTAAAGCAATGCCAAATGTGTTGCTTCAAATGTTAATTAGAGGTTCAAATGGCGTTGGCTATACAGCATACTCAGATAATTTAATTGAAAAATTTGTTGAACAATCTTGGGAAAATGGCGTGGATATTTTCAGGATTTTCGATTCTTTAAACTGGATGAAATCCATTGCGCCTTGTATTGAGCATGTTCGCAACAAAACTCAAGGTTTGGCCGAAGGCTCCATCTGTTACACAGGCGATATTTTAAATCCAGAAAATACAAAATACAACTTAAAATATTATACAACTTTAGCCAAAGATATTGAAAATGCGGGCGCACATATTCTTGCCATTAAGGATATGGCTGGTTTACTAAAACCTTATGCAGCTTTCGAGTTGGTTTCGGCGTTAAAGCAAGAAGTCAATATTCCCATTCATTTACACACACACGATACGTCATCAATTCAATCGGCAACCTATTTAAAAGCTATTGAAGCTGGAGTCGATGTTGTTGATGTTGCTCTTGGTGGTTTATCTGGATTAACATCGCAGCCTAATTTTAATTCGGTTGTAGAAATGATGAGATTCAATGATAGGGAAAGCAATCTAAATATTGATTCCTTAAACGAATATTCTAACTATTGGGAAACTGTAAGAGAGTATTACTATCCGTTTGAATCTGGTTTAAAAGCTGGTTCTGGCGAAGTTTTTAAGCACGAAATCCCTGGAGGACAATACTCAAATTTAAAACCCCAAGCACAAGCTTTAGGTTTGGAAGATCGTTTTCATGAGATTACCAAAATGTATGCTGATGTCAACTTGCTATTTGGCGATATTATAAAAGTTACACCAAGTTCTAAAGTGGTTGGAGATATGGCGCAATATTTAGTGAGCAACAATTTAACTGTTCAGGATGTTCTGGAACGTGGAGATACAATTTCATTTCCACAATCTGTAGTGAGTTTCTTTAAAGGCGATTTGGGCCAACCTGTTGGTGGTTTTCCTAAGGATCTTCAGAAATTAATTTTAAAAGACGAAAAACCTTATACAGACAGGCCAAATGCGCATATTGAGCCTTTAGATATAGATGAAGAGTACAAAGCTTTCAGAAAAATATTTGAACAAGATTTAAGCAGGTCCATCGATTTTACAGATTTCTTATCGTATCAATTATACCCAAAAGTATTTACTGATGCTTTTAATAAGCATTTAAAATATGATAGTTTAATAAATTTACCGACCAAGAATTTCTTTTACGGCATGGAAAGAGGCGAAGAAATTATTGTTGAATTAGACAAGGGAAAAACTTTACTAATTACTTTAGATTCTGTAGGAAAACCTAATAATGATGGAATGGTAACGGTTTATTTTAAAGTGAATGGCCAAGGTAGGAGTGTTCAAATAAAAGATGAATCGATTAAAATTGATAAAGTAGAACACGTTAAAGCCGATAAAAACGATCCAAAGGAAATTGGCGCTCCTTTACAAGGTCATTTATCTACAATATTGGTGAAAAAGGGTGAAAAAGTAGCTAAAAATCAACCTTTATTTATTATTGAAGCCATGAAAATGGAAACCACTATTGTAGCTACCGAAGATGCTACAGTAAAAAAACTAACATTAAAGTCAGGAGTAATGGTCAACTCTGAAGATTTGGTAGTTACTTTGGAATAGAAGATAAATATTATAGTGCCTATTATTGATGCGAATATTGTGCTTTAATAATAGCTTCAACAGGTTTATTTTGTGGTGTAAATTGGTTATTGTTTTCGCCTCCACTTTTATCATGATTGTGAAACCATTTCCAAACAAAGCCTCCTGCAAACCAATCCTCATTCCAAAAAGTTTCAAACAAGGCTTGCGTTGCATTGTTCTGCGCTTCAAGATTTGCATCATCTTTATATCTATCACTTTTCCAAGGTTCTTTTCCAGAAAAATCGACACTTCTGTAGCCAAATTCAGTAAATAATACTGGTTTCTTAAACGTATCGGAAATTTCTTTTATAACTGTTTTATGTTCCATCCAACCTTCTAAACATTCTTCTAGTGTTGGTGTTTGAGAATCACTTACTGGAAAATAGGCATCAACACCTATAAAATCCAACTGATTCCAAAAAGGTGTTCGTTTAAATTCATCCCAATTCGCAGCATACGTGAGTTTGCCTTTATATACACTTTTAATTTTTTTGATTAAGTCATTCCAATAGTCTGGTCTGTTCACTACAAATTGCTCCAACTCTGTTCCAATACATAAAATATCAGTATTGGTTTCTTGTGCTAATTCAGCAAAATCAAGAATAAACGCTGTGTATGATTTTTCTAGTCTTTGCCAGTTTTCCTCTGAGGTCATTTTCATATGGCCAGTAAATTCGCCTCGCATCCAAATATGAGGTTTCATCATTACTTTAACGTGGTGCTTATGTAATGCTTCAATATACTGTTTTGCTCCAGGTTTAGACTCACCAAACCATTGCCTATTAGTATTATAAATAATTTCGGGATTATCGCTACTTCTAATAAACCCAAAAGGCATAATAGCGGCATAATTGGCATTAATATCTAAAATCGGTTTTATATGTTTGTCAGAAATTGAATCCCGTGAAGCCACAAAACTCACACCATTGATTTTTGGCGTTTTATAAGTCGTCATACTACAAGAACCCAAAAGAAATACTAAACAAAGGCCAAAAACTAGTCTCATAAGTGTTAATTAATTTCTAAATTTAAGCAATCTGAAATTATCTCGTTAAGGATTTAACAATTCCTTCGACGAACCTTTCAACTAAACTACAAATATGGAGCATATTGTTATTATTGGAAACGGCATTTCTGGCATTACTGCTGCAAGACATATTAGAAAGCTTTCCGATAAAAAAATCACTATAGTTTCTGCTGAAACCGATTATTTCTTTTCACGCACAGCACTCATGTATGTTTACATGGGACACATGAAATTTGAACACACACAACCTTACGAGAATTGGTTTTGGGAAAAAAATCGTATTGATCTAAAAAAACGATATGTTGAAAAGATAGACACTAAAAACAAAGTGCTTCATTTTGCTGAAGGTGACTCACTTAAATATGACAAACTTATTATTGCTACGGGAAGTAAACCAAATAAATTTGGATGGCCTGGACAGGATTTAAAAGGTGTTCAAGGATTGTATAGCAAGCAAGATTTAGATAATTTAGAGAAATACGCTCCAAACAATAAAGTTTGCAAACGTGCTGTCATAGTTGGTGGTGGCTTAATTGGGATAGAATTGGCCGAAATGCTGAATTCCCGAAGTATTCCAGTTACTTTTTTGGTTCGTGAAACAAGTTTTTGGAATCCTGTATTACCCGAAGGTGAAAGTGAAATGATCAACAGGCATATTAAAAACCATCATATAGATTTGCGTTTGGGTGTTAATTTAAAGGAAATTGTTTCAGATGAAAACGGTAAAGCAAAATCTATTATTATAGCGGAAACAGGTGAAGAAATTGCGTGCGATGTTGTTGGATTAACAGCAGGTGTATCTCCCAATATAGTTTTCTTAAAAGATTCAGATATTGAAATAGGTCGTGGTGTAAAAGTAAATCGATATTTAGAAACAAACATTAATGATGTGTACGCCATTGGCGATTGTGCCGAACAACATGAACCCATAGGGAACCGTAAACCTATAGAAGCTGTTTGGTACACAGGACGTATGATGGGAGAAACCATTGCACAAACCATTTGTGGCAATCGTATGGAATACAAACCAGGACATTGGTTTAATTCGGCCAAATTTTTTGATATTGAATATCAAACTTATGGATGGGTTTTTGCTAAACCAAAAGAAAATCATGCTCATTTTCATTGGAAACATAACGATGACACCAAATGCATTACCATAGAATATGATAAAACCACTAACGTATTTAAAGGCATCAACGCCTTTGGCATTAGGATGAAACATGAAACCTTTGACAAATGGCTTACCGAAAAAAGGGAACTTGATTATGTACTGGAAAATTTGTCCGAAGCCAATTTTGATCCGGAATTTTATAAAAAGTTTGAATCCGAAATTTTAAAAAGTTACCAAAAAACCAAAGCAGTAGTGGTATAGAACCAGACCTCACAGGTTTTAAAAACCTGTGAGGTCTTCAAAAAAAATAAATGAAGTACGAGCCCTTAACAGAAGATAATTTTTATCACATATACAATTGTGGGAACAATAAAGAGAATCTATTTATTGAAGCTGATAATTATTCTTATTTCTTATTGTTAATAAAAAAATATCTTCTTGATGTTTCAGAAATTTTATCGTATTGTTTGCTGAAAAATCATTTTCATTTATTGATTAAAACAAAACCCAATACTGAGAGTGAAAAAATCTCACGGCAATTTTCCAATCTATTCAATGCGTATGCTAAAGCGATCAATAAAAGGTATAATAGAACAGGGAGTTTATTTAAGGATAGGTTCTCCAGAATTAAAGTTATTAACGAAGATTATTTGAAATCACTGATTATTTATATCCACACCAACCCTGTACATCACAATTTAATTAATGATTTCAGAAAGTATCGACATTCTTCCTATCACGCTTTAATCTCTACAAAGCCAACATTATTGAGCAGGGATTTTGTGATCAATTTATTTGAAAATAATTCTAATTTTGAATATGTGCATAAGAAAAAACAAGTGAATTTAATTGAAGAATTATTATTGGAATAACATATTCACAGACCTCACAGGTTTTAAAAACCTGTGAGGTCTTACAACAAAAAAATTATGAGCAATAAATTAAACCATAGCATGTCATTGGCAAAACCTGAAAGCAATACGCTTTCAACAACTCAAAAAGGAGCACTGGGCTTAGGGTTTTCAGGGCTTTTTATTTTAATCTTGGCATTTTTAAATACCAGTTTCCCTGACAAGGGTTTGTTTTTTACAATCTCCATGGTACTAATTTTTGCTGGGACAATACTTTTTACCAATGCTGCCTATTTAAACAAATCAAAAGGTATAAAAAATGATGGGATTTGGTTCAAATCGTTTACTGCAAGAGGAATTACAGGATGGTTGACAGGTGTTTTTTTAACCTTGTTTTACATTGCACTCTATTTTTATCCCGAATTGCTTGGCTTGGGAACCAATGGTAATCCAAACACAGGATTGGTTTCACTTTTCGATTCTTTTAGCAAACTCTTAAGTGGCAGACCAGCAAGCCAGTGGTTTGTTTATGGTACACTTTATACTGTTGCCATTCTAGTGTTTGGTTACAAGTTCATGTTAAAGTATCGCCATAACAGATATCAGCAAATCAGGACAGGCTCTGTCATGTTTTTTCAATTGATTTTTGCGTTTTTAATACCAGAAATTATGTATCGGTTAAACAGCACTTTACCTTATTACGATATAAAAAGTATTTGGCCATTAAACTATTATAATTTTGAGCAATATAGAATCGATGGGTTTATAAATTCAGGAAACATAGGGTTAACATTATTGATTTTTGGCATCCTTTCAATTTTTATAATCTCACCAATCCTTACCTATAAATACGGCAAACGTTGGTACTGCTCTTGGGTTTGTGGCTGTGGCGCATTGGCAGAAACTGCTGGAGATTCGTTTCGACATTTATCCTCTAAAAAAGTATCCACTTGGAAATTTGAGCGTTGGCTTATTCACGCCGTTTTGGTTTTTGTTGTAATCATGACGACTGCTGTTGTATATACCTATTTAGGTTACGATGCCAATGCCTATTGGCTCACCAAAGACGTGTTTTTAATAAGCGTCTCTGTACTGCTCACACTTGTTTTTACAATAGTAATGCTATTTAAACGTAAGGCGTTAGGCAAAGATGCGTTGTATGGTGCCATAGGTTATTTTGTGATTATTGCCACCTTAATTGCCATGCACTATTTTTCTAGTGACTCCAAACTTTTTATTTTTGAAGCCGAAACTTTACGGTCTTCTTATGGCTTTTTTATTGGAGCCATTTTTTCTGGTGTCATTGGCACTGGGTTTTATCCTATTTTTGGAAATCGCGTTTGGTGCAGATTTGGATGTCCTTTTGCTGCCATATTAGGATTTCAACAGCGTTTGTTTTCAAAATTCAGGATTACTACTAATGGAGGTCAGTGTATCTCATGCGGTAACTGTTCCACTTACTGTGAAATGGGAATTGATGTGAGAGCTTATGCACAAAAAGGTGAGAACATTGTACGTTCCAGTTGTGTAGGTTGTGGTGTTTGTAGTGCTGTGTGCCCAAGAGGTGTTTTAAAACTTGAAAATGACAGCATGGAAGGGCGTATCAATCCTAACGAAATTCTTTTAGGGAATGATGTGGATTTAATGGAGTTGGTTAATCAGAAATAACCATAAACAATTGTACTTTTGCCACCTCAAAGCAAACACTAAATGCCAATTATAAAAGTTATCATTCCTGCACATAATGAAGCCGAATCAATAGCTCGTGTTGTTGAAGACATTCCTAAAATTGTAGACGAGGTTATTGTGGTAAGCAATAATTCTACAGATGCTACTGAAATTAATGCTAAACAAGTTGGAGCCACCGTTTTAACCGAACCTCAAAAAGGGTATGGTCATGCGTGTTTAAAAGGGATAGCTTATATTTCTAATCAAACCCATCCAACAGATATTATTGTTTTCATGGATGGTGATTACAGTGATTATTCAGAGGAATTAACCAAAATAGTACAACCAATCATTAAAGATGACATTGATTTTGTAATTGGTGCACGTGTTAAGCGACTTAGAGAACAAGGCTCTATGACCATGCCTCAAATTTTTGGCAATTGGCTGGCTACTTTTTTAATGCGCATCATGTTTAGTTCAAAGTTTACAGATTTAGGACCTTTTAGAGCCATTAAATATGAGAAATTACTAGCTTTAAACATGGAAGACAAAACGTATGGTTGGACGGTAGAAATGCAATTAAAAGCCTTAAAACAAAATTTATCTTATATCGAAATTCCTGTAAAGTACCGAAATCGAATTGGCGTTTCTAAAGTATCCGGTACCCTTAAAGGGGCTATATTTGCAGGTGTGAAAATTTTAGCTTGGATTTTTAAATACAGCTTTAAGAAATGAGCCAAAAAATTACACACAACTCTATAATAAATTTTAATGGCGAATTACATATGACCATTAAAAAAACAATTAAAATCAGCATATGAAATGATTTTAGAGACTACAATTATTATTATTTATTCCACAGCACTCATACTTATTTTTATGTATGCTTTGGCACAGCTGAACTTACTTTTCAATTATTTATCAGCACAAAAAAAACAAGATAAATCGCCTCAATTTGATTTCTCGAAACCAGATGAAATTCCCTATGTAACCATTCAGCTTCCTGTTTATAATGAGTTGTACGTCATGCAGCGTTTACTGGAAAATATTTCAAAAATTGAGTATCCGAAAGACAAACTGGAAATTCAGGTATTGGACGATTCCACTGATGAATCGTTTGACACTACGGCAGCACATATAAAAACGTTGCAAAAAACAGGATTAGACATTAAACATGTGCTTCGTGATAACCGAAAGCATTTTAAAGCAGGTGCCTTAAAAGAAGGGTTGAAAATAGCAAAAGGCGAATTCATTGCCATTTTTGATGCCGATTTTTTACCAAAAACAGATTGGCTAAAACGAACCATTCCTTACTTTAAAGATGTTGAAATCGGTGTTGTACAAACACGTTGGGGACACATTAATCGTAATTATTCAATTCTTACTAAAATACAAGCGTTTGCATTAGATGCACATTTTTCACTAGAACAAGTTGGACGAAACAGCAAAGGCCATTTTATAAATTTTAATGGCACTGCAGGCGTTTGGAGAAAAGCATGCATTATTGACGCTGGAAATTGGGAAGGCGACACCCTTACTGAAGATTTAGACTTAAGCTATAGAGCACAACTCAAAAATTGGAAGTTTAAATATCTTGAAGATGTTGAAACGCCTGCCGAATTACCTGTTGTAATCAGTGCTGCCAGAACACAGCAGTTTAGATGGAATAAAGGTGGTGCTGAAAACTTTAGGAAAATGATGTGGAGGGTGTTGAAAAATCAGGATATTTCTGCAAAAACCAAAATTCATGGATTATTGCATTTATTGAATAGCACCATGTTTTTAAACATCCTAATTGTGGCTGTTTTAAGCATTCCAATGCTCTATATTAAAAACGAATATGCACATCTTAAAATATACTTTTTTGTGATGAGTTTCTTTGTGATTAGTACGATTATCTTTTTTGTTTGTTATTGGTTTATGTTCAAAAAAACCTATGGCAATACTTTAAAAGGATTTGTACAATACATCGTTATGTTCCTTACCTTTTTCTCAATAGCGATGGGTTTCTCGTTACACAACTCCATTGCTGTCATTGAAGGCCATTTAGGAAAGCGCAGCGATTTTATACGCACCCCAAAATTTAACATTAACTCCTTAAAGGATAGCTGGAAAGGAAACAAATATTTACGTAAAAAACTATCGCTTAATGTTATTTTTGAGGGCTTGTTGATGCTTTATTTTGCTTTTGGTATGTACAGTGCTTTTATAGTTGGTGACCAAGGTGGCGACTTTGGGTTATTTCCGTTTCACTTAATGTTATTTCTTGGGTTTGGCTATGTGTTTTTTAAATCTTTAACTTCTAAGGCATAAATTTTTATGTGATAATTAGAGGTTATATTTAAGCCGGAAGTCTTTTTATGATAAACTTCATTTGCCCTCGATGATTTGATTCATGCTCACAGACATGAAACCATTTACAATAGTTATTGGTGGGTTTATTTTCAAAAAATGGCTCGGTTTTCATGATCCAGTTATCGTCCCTTTTGGCAAATTCGGTTTTGGTCACTTCCCTTACCTCCTCAAGTTTTGTGAGGTAATAATCAACTGAGTTCCCCTTTATTAGTTGACGCCCTTTTTCTCCAAGTCCGCTTGCGACATCCCATTCACCCTTTATGTTGTCATTCCAAGTTCCCCATGGCATTTCATCAAATGTGTTTAATTGGTAATATCTTTCAGTAGCTGCCAAATGCAATAGCATGGCACCAATGGAATTTGAAACATCATCCATTTGAAAATCCAACTGTTCGGTGGTTAAATCCTTGACGGTGTCAATTACCCACTTTCGCATCATGGTCATTGTTGAGAGCAGCGTTCCAATTTGTGGAGAGTAACCTTTTTGCGGGCCAACTAAATATAAATTATCAGGGTTTTGAATTGGGACAGTGTGCGCAAAGTTAATTAGAGGAGCCGCAACTAGTCCAGCGGTTAAAAATGCTGTTCCCTTAATAAATTTTCTTCTGTCAGCCTTTATGGATTCTTTCATGAGTTGATTGGTTTTGGTTTAAGTTGCTGCTTTCGATATTGTAAGCTGTTTGTTTTTAATATATTACATCTGCTTACTAAACAAATATAACTGTTTTTATTTACTAAATCAATTGGAGCTTGTCCTTAAAAAGTGTTTACAAATATTATTTATATTTGATATATGCCTTTTAACACCTCCTTCTTTAAGTTTTATAAATTTCAGATAGCACTTATACTAACTAGTTTTTTGTTTTATTGGAGTTTTGCCTATGATTTACATCGCACAGATTATGTAAAACTCATTAGCCTCTATGCAGCATTATTCTTTTTGTTCTATAAAATTATTCAGCTCTATAAGCATGATATAAAAATATTAACTTGGATAGCTTTTGGGTTTCGTGCTGTTTTCATACTAGCAATTCCAAATCTATCTCAAGATTTTTACCGCTTTATTTGGGATGGTCGTATGATTTTAGAAGGATTTAATCCGTATCTCTATACACCTGAATCATTTATTGTAAATGGTGACTTTCCTATAGCTCAAGCACAAGAATTATATCTAGGCATGGGAAGTTTAAGCGCAGGTCATTTTACCAATTACCCTCCTTTAAACCAATTGTATTTTGTCATTGCTGGACTGTTTGCTGGCAAGAGTATTTTAGGCTCTGCAATTGTTTTAAGACTTATAATTATTACAGCCGATTTTGGCACACTTTATTTTGGGAAAAAATTGTTAGAAAAATTAAAGCTGCCAGCACATAACATATTTTGGTATATTTTGAATCCATTTATTATTATTGAGCTTACAGGGAACTTGCACTTTGAAGGCATGATGATTTTCTTTTTGGTTTGGAGCTTGTACTTGTTGTATTCTGGAAAGTGGAAACTCGCTGCTGTTATTTTTGCTCTATCGGTTTCAGTAAAATTGATTCCGTTGATCTTTTTGCCTTTGTTTTATCAGTGGTTTGCAAAAGGAAACGTCTTTGCGAGTGTAACGAAGCAATCTTCTAAAAAACGTGAGATTGCCACGTCGCAAGCTCCTCGCAATGACAAGTGGATTCCTGCTTTCGCAGGAATGACAAAATTGGTGTCATTTTATGCAATCATTTTGACTATTACTCTATTATTATTCATGCCTTTTTATTCCACTGAATTCGTAATCAACTATACCCAAACGGTTGCACTATGGTTTCAAAATTTCGAATTTAATGCAAGTCTGTATTATATAATCCGCGAAATTGGTTATTGGTTTAGAGGTTATAATGAAATTGCTATCATAGGAATATATACTGCAGTTTTTGTTTTCCTGTTTGTGGCTGTAATGGCTTTCTTCCGTAAAAACAAATCAATGATTCAGTTAATTACTGCAATGCTTTTGGCTTTATCGTTTTACTACTTTACAGCAACTACAGTGCATCCTTGGTACATTGCCACCCTTGTGATGTTATCTGTTTTTACAAGGTACAAATTTCCTTTAGTGTGGAGTTTTGTAATTATATTGAGTTATTTGGTTTATGCTAATAATATCAATACAGAAAACCTATGGATTATTGCTTTGGAATATAGCATTGTTTATGCTGTTTTTATTTGGGAAGTATTTATAAAAACCCACCCTAAAGAGTACCTTGAAGTCACATAAAACATCTTATTCCAAATTTTATAAAGGTAGTTTCATACTCTCTATACGATACGCTAAATAATCATCGTCTATATCGTCATAAACCTCAACAAATGAAATTCTAAAAGTCTGATCTATAAGTGTGTCATCATTTTTTAAGTCGAATTGTTTTAACACACGTGGATGTACTTCTTCAAAGATCACCTCTCCTCCATTATTAAATAAAAACTTGTATATCCCATTTTTGTAAGACTTAAAAACAGCTGTTTGCATGTAATAATTTTTTAATCGAAATCAGAATCTTCTGACTGTTCTATAACAGGATCTTGAACTGCATCTGGATCGTCGTCATCAAAATCTTCATAATCATCTTCGTCGTAGTTCTCCATAGTTAAAACCAATTTGGTACTAACTTTTACTAAATACCTGGTGTCTTCAGTATCAACTTGCACAGCTTCAACCAATTCATTTTTAGCATTTCTAAAAGAAATGATGTGATCTTCATCATATCCATCAGGATACTTTTCAACTAACATACTTAATATTTCAGGTGTAAGTTTCTTAAAATCAACTATAATACGTTTTAAATTGTCGTTTTTGTTTTTCATTTTACAATTAATTTGTAGCCGTTTTGATTTAATAGAATAAAAGATATGCAAAAAATAAATATGCTACAATGCATATATAAAAATATAATATTAAAAATTAGGTATCTACTTGAGGTGAATTTTAGTTTTGACTTGTGCGCAAAACCAAACATCTGCTGATTAGCAGTTATAAGATAATCGAAAGTTAGCTCTAAAATTCGGTAACTTAATCTATAAGCAGCTTTTGAGTATGACTTCCTAATTTTCAAAAGCCCGAACGTAAAAACAGATTTCAATGTGTTCAGCTAAATGCGATGCTAATGTAGATTATTTTTTGATATGTAACTCTTTTTTAAAAAATATTTTGATTTCTCTTGAAGGTCTTGAAACTCTTTTTTTATTTGACTTTCTAAAAAAAATAGTCAAAATGCGTTTAGCAACTAATGCAAACAATTAAAAAAAGTTTAAATCAAAGCAAATAAACGAACTTCTAAAAAACTATAACATCTTCAAGTTATTAACTTCTTGCTCTGTTAAGTGTTTCCAGTGACCACGAGGAATATCTTTTTTGGTAAGTTCGGCAATCATTACGCAATCCAATTTGATAATGTCGTATTTAAAGTGTTCAAAAATACTTCGGATAATTGTGTTTCCTGTATTCTTGATTTTTAAACCAATTTCTTTTTTTGGTGCACCATCAATATAGCTAATATCTTCAACAGCAACTGCCTTTCCTGCTATTTTAAAGCCTTCTTTTATTTGCTTTAAATCTTCATATTTTAGATTCTTATCCAACTCAACTTGAAACAAACGTGTAACACCATGTTTTGAATTGGTAAACTTTGCATGAATAGCCTCATCATTAGTAAACAATAATAAGCCCATTGAGTTTCTTCCTAAACGACCTATTGGTTTTATTCTTGAATTCGTGGCATTTGCAACCAAATCCATAACTGTTCTTCCTTTTCCTTCGCTTGTAGTTGTAGCAAATCCTTTAGGTTTATTAAGTAAAACATATGCCTTTTTTTCAGGAGTAATTCTTGCTCCATCAAAACGAACTTCATCGTCAAGCTTCACCTTGTAACCCATTTCTGTTACTATCTTACCATTAACAGAAACACCACCAATACTTATATGCATATCTGCATCACGACGTGAACAAATACCAGAATTGGCAATATACTTATTCAATCTCATCTCGTTTGGGTTAGACGCTTTTTTTGGAGAGTTTGTTTTTGTAGGTGTGTTTGCCTTTACAGAAGTATTTCCTTTAATATAACTTTTCCCGCCTTTAAAATGATCTTTTTTAGGTGTAGTTTTTCCTTTACTCTTGTTCTCTCTCTGCTTAGCCATAACTATAAAATTTTTGCAAAGGTAAGACAATAGTTTACATTAACTATTATATTCTACGGTAGATTGACGTTCTCTATTGACACTGAGCTTGGTAACATCTGGACGCGAATAATGTCCTACAGGATCAAAGTTTTGACGCTCTTCATACACTCGATTAAAATCAATAGTTTGAATAATTAATCCTTCTTTATTTATAACAGGTTCAACAATCCATTCACCATCAGGCCCAGCAATACAACTGCCACCATTTGCTAAACTATCTGGTGCATTTTTAATAATCTCATTATAATGTGGTGTGTTTTGAGGAAAATCGCTCTTATTCATTAAGCTAGATACAGATACTACGTAAGAGCGTGACTCTCTTGCAATGAAACGTGTAATATCTTTTGTGTTATGGTCGCTTCCAGGCCAAACTGCAATATGCAAATTTTCACCTAAGCCATACAGCGCTGTTCTTGGTAAAGGCATCCAATTTTCCCAACAGTTTAGGCCTCCAACAGTAAATTGTTTTAAAGGATGTACTTGTAAACCGTTACCATCACCAGGAGACCATGTTAAACGCTCATCGTGCGTTGGTTGCAATTTTCTATGTACTGACTTTATTTCACCTTCCTGACTGATATAAACTAATGAAGCATATACACTATGACCTCCACGATCTAATGGCCTCTCAATAACACCCAAATAAACAGCCATCTTATGTTCTTTTGCTAATTGACAAACGGATTCTAAATCACCCTTTTCAATCGTAATAGCATTTGATACATAATGTGCATGTAACTCTTTGTTTACTTTTTTGTCCCATTCGGCACCTCCAGTTAGTGCCAACCAAAATGGATATCCAGGAATTAATCCTTCACCAAAAACAATTAATTCAACATCTTCTTTTGATGCGTCTAATATGGTGTTTTCAACTTTGTTCAAGGTTGTTTGCTTATCTAACCAAACCGGAGCAATTTGGGCCATTGCTATTTTTAGTTCATTATCCATTATAAAATTCGGTTTAAAAGTAAATCTACATCAATTAATACAATACTAAAAACACCTGCTACAATTATAAATTTTAAGATGTTATGAAGTATTAAATATTGCGTTTTTGTTTGTGATTTTTGTATTAATACAATGAACAAAATAAGCAGTACGATACTCAAATAGAAGAAATAATTCATTCTTCCAATATTGAATTTAAAAATTAAAAAATAAGCAGGAATTAATGTCAATAAAGACAAAATAGTCAACATTATTTTTGATGTTTTTTCACCATAAACTATTGGTATGGTCTTATAATTTAATGCCAAATCACCTTTAATATTTTCAAGGTCTTTTGTGAGTTCTCGCATTGACAATATTAAAAACAAGAACATCGCATGTGCGAAAATGACTGTTTCAAAATTTTTATAATAAATGAATACTGCAAAAAATGGTATGATCGTTAAAATTGCTGATGTAATATTTCCAACAATTGGTAATTTTTTGAGTTTATGCGAATAAAACCAGATACCAAAAATGTAAATTGAAAAGAAAATGACTGCTTTAAATGACACATAACTTGCGAAAATCACAGCAATAAAATTGAGTACAAAATAAAATACCAATTTAGTATTTTGACTCACCAACCTGTCCAACATAGATTTTTCTGGACGATTGATTAAATCTTTTTCAGAATCGTAAAAATTATTAATAATATATCCGCTAGCTATTGTGGCTGAAGAGGCCAAAACAAGCATTAATAAATTTAAATCGAAAACTACCTCACTTAAAGATTTGTCATGCGCTAATATATAAATGGAGGTAAGATATTGAGCAATGACAATAACCAAAATATTGTAGCCTCTTACAACAGAAAACATGCTAAAGAATTTTAGCAATACATGTTTTTGTTGTCTAGAAAGCATGATGTTATTTTTAGAAGTTGTAAACGACTTCTAATTTATAGTCTGAAAGTGATTTTTGTGCACGATCCATATCTTCAGTGAAGCCTAAGATGTAACCTCCACCTCCAGAACCACAAAGCTTGAGATAGTAATCATTTGTTTCAATGCCTTTTTTCCACAATTCATGAAATTGTTTTGGAATCATAGGTTTGAAATGGTTCAATACAACTTTAGATAATTGCTTAGTATTACTAAATAATGACTTTATATCGCCTTTTAAGAAATCTTCAACACAAGCATCTGTATGTTTTATAAATTGGTCTTTTAGCATTTTACGGAACCCTTCTTGCTTCATGTTTTCCATAAAAATACCTACCATTGGAGCAGTTTCCCCAATAATGCCACTATCTAATAAAAACACAGCTCCTTTACCATTACTTTGTTGAGAAGGAATTCCAGTAGCTTCAATATTATCTTTAGAATTTATAAGAATTGGAATGCTTAAATAACTGTTTAATGGATCTAACCCAGACGATTTTCCATGGAAAAAAGATTCCATTTCAGAAAAGATAGTTTTTAGTTTTAAGAGCTTTTCACGTGTTAAGTTTTCTAAAACAGTAATTTTATGCTGCGCATATTTATCATAAATAGCAGCAACCAAAGCACCACTACTACCAACACCATATCCTTGTGGAATCGATGAATCGAAATACATGCCTGCTTCAACATCATTTGCTAATGTATCGATATCAAAAGTCACCAATTCAGCCTCTATATCTTTTAGATAAGACACAAATCGCTTTAAACTTTCATTAGATTTTATAGCCTCTTGAGATGGATTTTCTTCAGTCTTCAATGCGCCATTGTAAAAATTGTAAGGGATAGATAAACCTTTAGAATCTTTTATGATTCCATACTCTCCAAAGAGTAATATTTTTGAGTAAAAAAGTGGGCCTTTCATAAATCAGTATTCAGTTCTCAGTGTTCAGTTTGCAGTACCTCTCCAACAAATATACGATTAAATATTAAATTTGGTTAGCACCAAAACCGATTCTGTCGCAAATATAATGCCCATTTTGGCAATACGCAACTAACTCAGTCTTAATGAATTCATAAATCGCTTCTGCTTCCTTTTCAGGATATAGAATATGAACGTTTGCACCTGCGTCTAAAGTGAAACAAATATGTAAACCTGTGTCTTGTCTAAAACGCCAAATTCTATTGATTATTTCGAGCGTATTAGGTTTCATTAAAATAAAATACGGCATGCTTGTCATCATCATTGCATGAAGTGTTAAGGCTTCACTTTCAACAATCTCAATAAACGCATTTAAATTACCTTCTTTAAAAATGTTCATCAAACTTGAAAGATTATCATGAGCTTGAGCAAAACGTTGTTCTGCAAAAGGATGGTTATGCATAAGGTTGTGACCAATGGTACTGCTTACCTGCTTTTCGCCTTTATCTACTAAAAGAATCGTATCGTGATAATTTTTAAAATTCTCATGAACGTCGAAAGGGTATTTTACACCAAATAAATCTGAACTATTTGTAATCTCTTTATGTTTTCCCCAAACTATTAAATCGCCTTCAACACTTCTACAAGCACTACCAGAACCTAATCGTGCCAAAAAGGATGCTTTTTTGTTGAAATAATCATCAGACATTTTAGGATTTAACGCTCTTTCCATACTCATAAGGCATAATGCCAAAGCACTCATTCCTGATGCAGATGATGCAATACCTGAACTGTGCGGAAATGTATTTTTGGTTTTAATTATAAAATGATAATCCTTTAAAAAAGGCAAATAGACCTCTATTCGTTTAAAAAAAGTTTCGATTTTTGGTTTGAAGTCCTCTTGAACTTTGTCATCTAAAAATACATCAAAAGAGAAGCTGTTATTACTTTCTTTTTTAGAATACGTTAGCTTTGTTATTGTTTTACAAGCGTCTAACGTAAAACTAATAGAAGGATTTGCTGGAATTTGATTATCTCTTTTACCCCAATATTTTACAAGTGCAATGTTACTAGGTGAAGACCAAGTAAAACCTCCCTTTTCTATTGAGTTTTTATAATCTTTTGAAATGAATTGTTCTTCTGACATAGTTCTAAATCTCACACAAAAATAGGAAATATCTATTGGTCTTTTTCACTTTAAGATTCAAGATACTAAATAACATTAAAGTCCTAAAAATTAAATAGTCAAAAAAGATGAATTTTATTTGATGACATTTTGAATTTAATTCGATGTATAAGCAAAACCATATTCATTACGATTGATTTGGCCCAAAATCTAGACTTTGAATCCTACGGTCACCGTAATTAATTTAATTCATATACTTATGAAAAATATTTATATCTCTACAATTTTCATCTTATTAGGAATTTTACAAGCACAATCGCAAGTTCAAATGGGCGATATCATCACTGGCGGAGGTGTCTACGACGGTTTGGAAAAATGCGTTGCCATTAGCGATAACGGAAGTCGGATTATTCTAGGCGCTGCATTCACCGAAGTAAATGGAAATCAACAAGTTGGTGCCGCTCTGGTTTATGAACTCGTGAACAATGATTGGCAACAACTGGGTTCCGATTTGGAAGGAAGCAATGAGTTGGAGCGTTTTGGACAATCGGTGGAAATGGCTGCTAATGGCAATCGAATTGCCATAGGAAGTGGTGAAAAAGTGCAAGTATACGATTTGGTAAGTGGTGATTGGCAACAAAAGGGTAGTGATATCACTATTGCCGGAATCTCCTCCATTGGCGCACTTCAATTTTCTTTCGATGGCAACATCTTATTGGTAGGGTTTGCAGGTTTTTCAGCCGAAGATTCCTTACGTGTTTATATGTTCGAAAACAATGATTGGCAGCAGATGGGTGATGGCTTTGATGATATAAACTTTGGTCACGCCGCCATTTCAAATAGCGGAGAACGCGTGGTGATGCAAAAGCTTCTAGGTAATGGCAACTATGACTTAAGAACCTATGATTTTGTAGGAGGAAATTGGATGGAGTCGGCATCGGCCATCGATTCCGCTCCTTTGGACATCATTACTGATGGATTTAGTCTGAACGGCAGTGGGAATCGACTTCTAGTGACTGTCAATCACGACAATGCTGAAACAGGAGTCGTGAGAACTTACGATTATATGAATAATGACTGGACTCAGGTCGTTCCTGAATTACCCATCGTGATCGATAATTCTTTTGGTGCTGCCCTACGCGTTTCTTATAACGGGTCCATTTTCATCCTAGGGACTTCGGATGACAACCCAATTGGTGGTGTCTCCGATATTTTTCTCTATCAGCTTATCAATGGGCAATGGCAATTGGTAAGCGACGACATTAATGGTTCTTCAGACGACGAACAGGCGAATGGGCATGTTGATATTACCGGAGATGGTTCTAGAATGGTTTACGCTGGGAATATAACTCCAGGTGGTCAGACCGTACAATTTGTTGCTGGTTTCGATTATTCTGGCGTGCTTTCCGTTGGAGACAATATATTCTTAGAAGACATACAATTATATCCAAATCCAACTTCTGGTGAAACCTTCATAAACTTAAACAAAACTTACGACCAAATTGAAGTCGATGTTGTAAATATTTTAGGCCAGGCTATTTCCTCTAATATCTTTAAAAATGAAAATGGGTTATCGCTTCAAATTAATGGTGCCCAGGGTGTTTATTTTGCTCAAATAAGAACTTCAAACAACCTCAACAGAACTATTAAAATAATTAAGAATTAGCCAATTCTAATAACTTTACCATTGTGTTGTAATTTCTTGCTGTTGCAAATGTTTTAAGATTTCGCTCGAAAAAATTGGCATTGAATTTAGCTTGCCCAAAACCTTTTGCAGAGTAATAATAAATACAATTCTTAATAATTTCATACTCCTCGCCTTCGTATACTTTTTCTGAAGCAATTTTCACTAATTCCTTTTCTGGAGTATGGTGTAACATTATAAAATAACTTGCTTGCTTTTTTTCTTCTGAAAAAGGAGAATTATCAAAAATACGTTTCAAATCTTGTCTTGTCTTTACTAGAACTGATACTTCAAATCCAAAATGCTCAAAAATGGTTTTCTTGATTGTTTCTTCAATTTTTTGAGTGTTTTTTTCTGAAGATTGTAGAATTACATTTCCGCTTTGGATATATGTTTGTACATTTTTAAAGTCCAATTTTGAAAGTATCTCTCTCAATTCTGCCATTGGAACTTTTTTATGTCCACCAACATTTATACCTTTTAATAGTACAATATATGTTTTCATTTTTGTGAAATTGATTTAGCAGCAATATATGCTCCAGTCCATGCGTTCTGGAAGTTAAAACCTCCTGTTACAGCATCTACATTAATAACCTCTCCTGCAAAATACAAATTGCTGTGCAATTTACTTTCAAAGGTTTTAAAGTTAATTTCTTTTAAATCTAATCCTCCAGCAGTAACAAATTCTTCTTTAAAAGTACTTTTCCCATCTACATTAAAAACTGCTTTAGTTAGTTGAGAACTTAAGCTTTCAAGCTGCTGCTTATTTATATCTGCCCAAGTTGTAACTTTCGAAATATTTGATGCTTCAGCTAATTGTCGCCACAAACGTTTAGGCAGATCAAATTGCGAAAATTTAAATACTGTTTTCTTATTTAACTCTTGTTTTAGCTCTTTTAAATTATCTAAACATTCGTCTATGGCTTGACTAATAAAATTAATTTCTATCTGAAATTTATAGTCACGTTTAGCAAGCTCAATAGCTCCAAAAGCAGACAACTTCAAAATTGAAGGCGCACTCATACCAACATGTGTTATTAGTAAAGGTCCTTCACTCATTAAATCTGTTCCTAAGACCTTAACCTCAACATTTTGTACTACAACACCTGGAATATTCTTGATGCGCTTGTCTTCTATATCGAATGTGAAAAGTGATGGAACAGCTTCAGTAATAGTGTGCCCTAAGTTTTCCAATAGCTTCCAAATTTTAGGATTACTCCCTGTGGCTATCAATAACTCTTTAGATGTAAAATCTCCTTGTGAAGTTTCAAGTTTCCAATGATTTACTTCCTTATTTATTGACTTAACGGAATGATTATATAACACCTCTACCTTGTGCTTTTTAGCTTCATTTAAGAAACAATCGATAATGGTTTTTGACGTATCAGTCACTGGAAACATACGGCCATCTTCCTCAATTTTTAATTCAACACCACGTTTTTCAAACCATTCGATAGTGTCGCCTGTCATAAACTGATGAAAAGGACCCAATAACTCTTTTTCTCCTCTTGAATAATTCAAAACAAGTTCAGACGGAATAAATTCAGCATGCGTCACATTGCAACGCCCACCTCCAGAAATTTTAACTTTCTGCAAACCTTCCTTACCTCTTTCAAGAATAGCAATACTTAATTTCGGTTTCAATTCAGCTATATTTATTGCCGCAAAAAAGCCAGCAGCTCCTCCTCCTATTATGATGACATCTTTTTTGGTCATATTCTATCTGGATAATCTGAAATTATAGCATCAACATTATAAGTTTTCATGCGCTTCATGATTTCAGCGTTGTTAACTGTCCAAACATTTATCTTGTAACCCAAATCTTGTGCTTTTTTAATATTTGCCTTAGTAACAATTGTCGAATTTGGATGAATTGCTAGTGCATTAATTGCTTTAGCAAACTCTATAGCATTATCTATATTCGCCTTGGCTAAAACTGCTAATGGTATATTTTTATCTAGAGTAAACATAGTTTCAAGTTCGTGGTTTTGAAAACTTGAAACTATAAATCCATTATAATTCCAGCCTTTATTCTTAATATAATATTGAACCATTTCACATGTTTTTATGGCTGTGTTTTTTCCTTTTAATTCAATATTCAGTAAGCATTTTTTATCAATCAAATTTAGTACTTCTTCCAATGTTGGAATTTTAAATTTGTTGTTAATTGTTAATTGCGTTAAGTCATCAAATGTTTTTTTACTAATTTCTCCAATACCATTTGTAATTCTATCGAGTGTTACATCATGAAACACTACCAGTTCTCCTGAAGCGCATAAATGAACATCTATTTCGACACCATCAACATTAAAATCTAATGCTTTTTGTATAGATTCTAAAGTGTTTTCAGCCAAATGTCCTTTTGCCCCACGATGACCAATAGTTAAACATTTACGTTTCAAAGTATGAAAATTTTTATCTCCGTTTAATCTATGTAAATTTAGCGTTATTTAAATCAAATTTAGTGAAGAAAATAATATCCCTATTTTGTGTTTTACTCGTAGGATGTAATACAGGAAATTTAGAAGTAATTACAGATTTACCGAGATTACTAAACGAAGCATCAGGTATCGAGAAACTTAATGGTTCTAATCTTATTTGGATGATAAATGATGGTGGAAACAAATCAATTTTATATGGTTTGGATACGCTTGGTACTATTAAGAAACAGATAAAGATAAAATCAAAAAACCATGATTGGGAAGACTTAACCAAGGATAAATCTGGTAATTTATATATAGGTGATTTTGGTAACAATGCAAACAATCGTAAAAATCTTGTGATTTTAAAAGTAATGAATGATTCTCTCCAATCTTCAAATGCAATCGGAGTTGAACAAATCTCATTCTATTATCCAGAACAAAAACAATTTCCCCCTAGAGCTAACAAAATGCATTTTGATAGCGAAGCTTTTTTTTATTATAATGATAGCTTATTTTTGTTTACAAAAAGTAGAACTAAAACAGATTTAGGTAAAACAAATCTCTATAAAATTCCAGCGACAAAAGGACATCATAAAGCACAATTTGTGTCGTCATTTACTACATGTAATGACAATGGTTGTTGGATAACTTCAGTAGATATTAATGAAAAAGAGGATAAAATTGCGATATTGACTGAACACTCTACTTGGGTAGTAACAAATTTTAATTCATCTGATTTTTTCACAGGAACTATTAAACAATATCCTTTTGATCATAATTCACAAAAGGAAAGCGTTCTTTTTAAGAACGACTCTATACTTTATATCACTGATGAACGTTCAGGACCAAAAGGCGGAAATTTATATGAGTTTAATATAAACTAGAAAGGCATCAAAATTTATATTTAAAGCCTACTAAATAATTGTTTTCGTTATTTGAGAGAGTAAGCTCCATGTGTTCCTTTTGATAAGGTGTAGTAAACAGATAAGTGCTTCCTATACCAATTACTGCTCCTGCAAGGACATCTAAAAAATAATGTTTCTTGGTGTAAATCCTTGTAAAGCCAGTATAACTAGCTAATAAATAGGCTGGAATACCATACTCTAATCCATATCGCATTTGTATAAATGTGGCAGCTTGAAAAGTGCTAGATGTATGGCCAGAAGGAAATGAATTAGTGTTTGATCCATCTGGACGTCTTTTATCTACAACCAATTTTAAACCTTGTGTGATTGCCTGGTTCAAGACAAAACCTTTTAAAAACTGAGTAGAACCTTCTTTATCTTTAATAATTAAAGTGCTTCCAGCCGCTGCAATTGGCAAAGCAAACAACAATACATCTCCAGATGTATTTATTGCATTATTAGATTGTGAAAAGGTTAATAGCGAACCTAATAATAACGTACATAAAAAAAAATTGGATTTCATAAGGGACATTTGAATTAACACAAATCAATATTACTGTTTTAAATATGAATAATTTTAGCTAAAAATATATTAAATAATTTAATTTTTTATAATTCTTTCTATAGTAATCTTATTCTTTTTAAAGAAATAAACGACGTTTTCAACTTGGTCTATTATAAAATCACTTTCATCCTTTTCCATATTTTTTATTACTTTGTCTTCACCTGAGCTTATAGTTATTTGAACAATACTATTTACTTCACTACTATAGTAAGGAGCCACCAAAATAAAAGTGTCATCATACTCTTGTGCCTTCTTAATTCTGCTAAAAATATGATCAATATCTGACCCTAAACCCAAACTATTTAACGAGGTCAAATCTTGGAGACTATTTTTGTAAGAATCATACGTACCATAAACACTAGACAATACACCACCAACACCCGCTAAATTTTCAGAAACCAGCACACTTTTAAAAGTGCTTTTCAATTGATTAGAAAAGAAATTTGTTGTTGCATTATAAGTATTGTAACCTCTTTTCAACCAATACCAAGAATCCTTTAAAACAGATGTGTTTTCAAAAGCTGAATATTCTTTGTTATAAACTAGGTCACCTTTTAAATTAAAAAACTGAAATTTATTATTGAGGTTAAAAAAGTAACCATTATCTCTAATACTTAAGTTTGGAATTTGCCTTCCGCTATTAAATTCAAATAGGACTGTTGGTGTTTTAATTAAACTATTTCTGAAAAGATATAACTTATTTTTACTAAAAACTGGAAATTGATTTGCCCTTTTATCATACCAAATCTTAAAACTATTTTCTTCTAATTTCAGATTTCTACTTACAAAGTCTGCGTCGTTTAGAACTACATCATCTTCCCATAATTTAATTCCTGAGTTTAAATCAATTTTATTTGCAAAAGACGTTGTTATATATATAATTGAATTGCTGTCTTTACTAATTTGAACTTGTGATGCATCACCTGAATGCAATATTTTAACAGGTTCCTTCCACATTTTTTTTCCTTCAACATTTACTCTGTTCAAAAAGTTTTGCTGTACAACTATAAAACTACTGTCTAAAGCGATGATTTTTTTTATAAGAGGAAGTGGGTCAGATAGTTCCCATTGTTTTTTACCATTTTTTGTGTTAATGATATCAAAGCCTTTTGATGTGATAACCACTAATTTTTTATCATTTATTATAGCTTGGGAAATATTACCGTGAATTTTAGTGTTGGTTTTCCAAACCATAGAATCAGTTTTTGTGTCAAATGCTTTAATATCTGATTCTTCGTTTAATTTTTCAACCTTAAGTTTATTTGATAAAATATAAATAACATCCTTATTCTCATTGAATAGAAAATTATTAACCTTTGGTATTTCTTTTAACAGTTTACCTGTTTTACCATCAATTTTTAAAAGCACTCTATTATTTAACCAATAAATATTTTTGTGGGCATCAATTTTAATTTTTTCATCATCAAACAAAGCACCTTTTAGTGCTTTAAAAAAATTGCTATTTGTAATATTAATTTCCCATATGATTTTCGAAGTTTCATAATTATATAAGCCTATAATAAATTCATTTTCTTTTTTAAGGCCATTTACAAGTACGCCTTTAAATTCTGGTATAAGCAGTGAATTGAATACAGCTTTATAATTTTGCTTCTCAGAATCAAATAGTATGTTGCCAGTTAAACAATTAACAATGGTTTTTGAAACACCTTTTGCGCCTGTGATTTTTGAAAGTAATTTTGAATTGATAAAAGGCTTGTTCTCTAATATGATATATGGTGTGAATGGAATTTCAGAATAATTTGAAAAATCTTCGTTAGATAGAGATCTACTTTTCCATTTTATACTGTTAGTATCTGAATCAATTCCGTATAAATATCGAGATGTTTTAACAATAACAATTCCTGTATTAGAATTTAACAGATAGTCTTTTACTTTACCATCAATAGAAATATCTATTTGTGAAAACGCAAAACAGTTGCAAAGTAAAAATAAAGCGACTACTTTTCTCATTTCAAATTAAAATCCGAAACCAAGTTTAAAAGCTAATCGCAAACCATCGTCACTATTAAAGGCTGAGATATTTCCAATAATCATATCAGCACCATTAAAGAATAAACCTCCTCCGATGGAATTATTCCATTTATCAGAATCTTCACCATCTATCCAAACACGACCATAATCCACACCTCCATAAATGCCAATATTTAGTGGAAGAATTCCAGTTTTTACTTTTCTAAGATTCAATCTTAAATCTGTACTTTGAACAAATGCACTTTTGCCAGTAAATCGTTCATTTCTATAACCACGTAATCCATTATTAGCTCCTAATGTTGCCGCCTGATAAAATTCAAAATCATCGCCAACATTAACATGCCCTGTTAGTTTTGTAGCCAAAACAAGCTGCCCACTAGCCACTAATTTATAATCGAAAGCAATTGAAGGAATAATATATCCGAAGCCATTAGAATCATTAATATTTGATTTATAACCAACTTGAATATTTGTTTCCATTCCCAAAGTTGGGAAGGCCTTATTATCTCTGTTTTCAAATCCATAAGCTAACTCTGCTCCAACAAAATCGTTTGTAATATCTACATTATCACCAATAACAGTATTGATAAATCTGCCTTCCGTTTCTTCAATTTCAATTGATTCATATGATAATCCTAACTTCACTTTTGAACCTAAGTGCCCATGCCATTGCAAAGCAGGTGCAATTTTAAGAGTTCTTAATTTTACTCTATTGTAATCTAAATTAACATCTAAACCATCATCTGCTTCTGGGTTTAATGATTCATTTCCATATCCAAAGAAATTTTTAGCATAATTAGGGCTTGTGAATTTGGCATCTAAAATTAAATTGGTACTACCGATTATATTTGCAAATTCACCAGAGTAAGTAGCATCAAATCCATTTGTTGCAAAATAATATGCTGCTGAAACTATGTGATTGGAAGTAAATGGATTTCTTTCAAAACCATAAGCCGTAAATGTATTAGTAAATCCTATTTTGAAACCATCATCTGGATTTGAGCCTATTGTAGGAATTATTTGATCAATACTGTTTTTTAATTTTTTATAATCATAGACATTGGTTTCATAATCATCAGTCAATTTTTTTGAACCCTTATTAGTTACAAACGTGTTTTCCTTTTTCTTATAATCATAGACTTTAACCTTATTTCCATTTTTAATATCATAGGTGTCATTATTTTGTCCTCCAATAATTCTAACTTTAATAAGATTTGAACCTTTACCAGAAACAATAAATACATCATCATCATCTAAACCATAAATCCAAATTTCTTTTGTTAACTCTTTAGAGTATGAACGTTGATGAAAAATATCAGACTTAACACCTTGTTTAATTCTATATGCAGTAACTTTTGTTTCATTATTAATACGTTCAATTTCAAAATAATCATCTTTATTAGTTCCCTTGATTATCGCAAATTTATTGATATGAGCATAATAACGATCTGAAATGTCTTGCATATTATTTAGGCGTCCTTTTAGTTTTTTTATTATCACATCAACCGTTTCATCCTTTACTTCATCCGGAAAATGAGAAAATGCTTCATTAATAGTTTTATCCGAAATATTTTCTACAATCTGTTTTACTTGAGCATCCCAAACAGATTTATCGGCTTCATTTATTAAAGCCATGTCTAATGGATAAGGTTCTAAATTAAACCATTTTGTGCTTTTTAATTCTTCTTCATATGACCTCATAAGTCGCAGTGAAGGGACTACTTTTGTTGCAAATCCAAGCAATGACCCATCTGACATAACTGAAAATGCTTGGTCCCGATCACGAGGAACTGGACGATACACCGTTTTATTTCCCTCTTTAAATTTAGCCCAACGCCATTGATCTTCATGCCTATCCCAATCTCCAATAAGCATATCGAATAATCTCGCTCGCACGTACGAGGCTTCATCTAAAACAATATCTTCATCTTTATTAAGTGCTTTTAAAAAATCTGCTGTGCTAATTAATTCATTTGAATTTCCAAAACTTTTCTTATCACCATGACCATCAGTAGTTCGTTCTTCAATCATATACAACTCATCTCCAAACTCATTATTAAAATGTCCTAATGCATTTTGTTTTGGAACATAAAATAGTACTGGATTTGTGTGATACACACCAACTGCATCAGATAGTGTTGCAATAGCAAAAGGAGCATAAGGATGTGCTCCTGTAAAGACGTCCAATAGTAAGCCTTCTGTATATGTCCCATCAAATTGTCCTTTAATATATTGATCTTTAAAGGCCACAGCTTGCAAATATTGCACTGCATTTTTTCTAATAGCTCGCATTACATATTCACGCCCTTGTTTGTCTTTAAGTCTTAATGATTTTGATTGGTGTCCTCCACCTTTTCTAATAGGTGTCAATCCTCCCAAGTATGTGTCCAAATTAACAGATGGTACATTTACGTCAGTACCATAATACTTTCTGTAACGGTCTCCCCAAAGTGATTTATGCATTCCTGATTTGTCAACCTCTTCTTTTGAATAAACAGAAGTCGTTTTACTTTCAGGAAAGTTTGAAGGATATGTTGCAAATTCCATTTTTTTATTTGCCTCAAGTACGTTTGTTTGAAATGCTACATCATTTTCTTCAGCACTATAAAATCGAACATGACTCGAACCGTCCTTAAAAACATCTAGTCTTGTAAAACCTGGAGATCCATATGAGAATTGTCCTTTACCAACATTCCTAGTTGCTGTTGTTTTTGATCCAGAACCACTAACAATCTGTGGCAAATTATCTTGAATTATAAATTGTAAACTATGCTCATGTCCAGAAACAAAAATTGTCTTATCGTTTTCTTGCGATAGGGTAATAATTCGTTTTCTGAATTCATTATATAATTTATTTTGTAAATCTGTAGTAGTTGTACCTCCTGTTTTTCTAATAATATTTTTAAGTGTCCCTAAAACTGGCAATGGAGTTAAATGAGACGTAAATGAATATTGTCCTCCATGTGGTCCATTAGTAAACATTGGATGATGCATAGCGACAATAGTGGTTTTGCCTCGAGACTTTTTAATTAAGCTTTCATATTCATCAAAAAAGCTGGCTCTTGTCTTTATATCACAATCATCATTTATTGTTGGTTGCTTATCCCAATTACTAAAGTACCATTGCGAATCGATGAGAATTAGTACTACATCATCAGAAATATTAACCTTTTCTATAGGACAACCATTCTCTGGTAGAAATGTATTTTTTCCTAATTTTTCTTCAATGTAATTTTCCTGACGCTCCAACCCTTTTATTCCATTATTATACCAATCATGGTTTCCTGGAATAAAAATAGTTTTGCCTTTAAATCCGGAGACAGAATTAATTTGCGAATTAAGTTGTTGTTCAGCATTGTTTCTACCTTCATCTTCTTTTTTTGGCAATCCACTAGGATATATATTATCTCCTAAAAATATTGCTGTGCTATTTTCTGAAGCTTTTTGAAGTTCTTTTTCAAATTGCTTTAAAGCACTCGATTCATTGGTAGAATTTCCTGCATCACCAATTAGATAAAAAGAATGTGCAATTTCTTTATTAGGAAAGTCAGTTTGTACGCCTAAATTATCCGTTTGTTTTTTATAAGAAGCACACGCATTTATTAATAATGCCAATGTAAAAATTGGCAACACTTTTAAGTAATTTTTCATGTTGGTTAATTAACTAATTGAGATAAATATAAATAAAGTAAATTAAATACTACAACAAAAATAGTAACGTGCTAACTGTCAATTATTTGAGTTTCAAAAATAACTTCACTAGCAATAGTTTTATGCACTGGACATTTAGAGGCTATTTCTTTTAAGCGCTGTTTTTGGTCCTTATCTAAATTTCCAACAAATTTTAGCTTTTTACTTATATGGTCTAAATATGTTGGCTTTTCAACATCAACATCCAAATCATCACTATGTTTTCTAGAATGTGTGACATATACATATAGTTCCTGCAAATCCCATTGTTTGCGTTGCGCATATAATTTTAAGGTCATTGCAGTGCAGGCAACTAATCCAGCATTAAGATATTCATAAGGTGAAGGCCCAAAGTCATCACCTCCAATTGATGTAGGCTCATCGGCAACCATTGTATGATTTTTTGTTTGAATTGAAGTTGTAAAATTATCTTCCATTAGGTTTAAATAACCAACAAGTTGCTCTCCTTTGGTCTCAAGCATTTCGTTTTCCTGAGGTTCAAAATAGCGTTGAACCCAAGTTCCAATAATATTTCCCACATACTTACTATCCATTGGATTAGTCAATAAATGATTGGCATCATCAAGTGTAATAAAACTCTTTGGATGATGCGCATTATGGTAAAGTTGTTCGGCATTTTTAATACCTACAATGGTATCAATAGGTGAATGCAAAATAAGTAAAGGTTTTCGTAAGTTTTTTACAATTTTAGGTAAATCTGTCTTTTCAAAATCGTCAACGAAATCTTTATTAATTTTAAAAGGACGTCCTCCAATATTGACTTCTACCTCACCTTTTTCTTTTACTTCACTAATACCATGAGAGAACAAATGTGTTACATGACCAACCGTTGATGGAGCTCCAATTGTTGCTATAGCCTCAATACTATTTAATTGTGATGCGGCAGAAATTACAGCTGCTCCACCAAGTGAATGTCCTACCAATAAAGAAGGTACTTTATAATTGGTCGCCATAAACTTGCTTACAGCAATTAGATCTTGGACGTTAGCAGAAAAATGACTGTCGGCAAACTCACCTTCACTTCGTCCTAATCCAGTAAAATCAAAACGCACAACTCCAAATCCATAACTTGTTAGTGAGCGGCTAATATTTTTTACTGCACTTAATGAGCTTGTACATGTAAAGCAATGCGCGAAAATTGCATAATGATTTGGTTTTTGATTTGCAGGAAGCTCTAAAAAGGCTTGAAGTTTCAAACCTTTTTCATTTACTATTTCTAATTTTTGATTCTTCATTTTTTTTATTCTATAACTTGAACACCTCTCCAAAAAGCAATATAACCTTTAATTGATTTTGCTAAAGGTGAGACTTTAGGGTAATACCAAGCTGCATCATTATTTTCTTTTCCATCAACATTTAAATTATAATAGGAAGCTTCACCTTTCCAAGCACAAGTTGAATGTGTATCACTATTCTTAAAGTACTCAGATTTGATGCTGCCAGCGGGAAAATAATGATTGTTCTCTATAACAATAGTGTCATTGCTTTCTGCGATTATTTGTTCATTCCATATTGCTTTCATAATATTACTTTTCTTTTTTAGTAATTAATTTATAATTATTTAACCATTTCTCAAGTTCTGCCTTCCTTGGGTATTAAAGCTTCTTATTTCCAATAGAAATTGTTGGAAAATTAAGTTTTATGGCACCGAATGGTGCCATAAAACTTAATTGAATTCATATTTCTTCTTTACTAGTTACTTTAACTTATTAGCATGAAGTTTACGAAGCTTTGCCAATTTCGGCGTTATTACAAAGCTACAATAACCTTTTGCTTGATTATTTTTGTAGTAATCTTGATGCTCTTTTTCAGCTTCATAAAAAACATCTAAAGCTGTAACCTCCGTTACTATTGGATTTTCATAGTAAGAAGAAACCTCTTTTACAACAACATGAGCAATGCCCTTTTGTTCCTCATTATCATAATAAATCACTGAACGATACTGAGTGCCTACATCTGCTCCTTGTCGATTTAATGTAGTTGGATCATGAGTGGTCATGAAAATGACTAAGATATCTTCATATGAAATCACATTTGCATCAAAAGTGACTTGAACAACTTCAGCATGACCTGTTAAACCAGAGCAAATTTCTCGATACGTTGGTTTTCCAGGAACTGTACCTCCAGAATATCCCGAAATCACTTTATCTACACCTTTTACTTCTTGAAATACAGCTTCTGTACACCAAAAGCAGCCACTACCAAATGTAGCTAATTGTAAATTTTTAGTTGTCATGTGCAATCTCCTTGTCTAATTTCATAGATTCAGAATTTACGCAATAACGTAATCCACTTGGTTCTGGCCCATCAGGGAATACATGCCCTAAATGTGCGTCGCATGTATTGCACATTACCTCAACGCGAACCATACCAAATGTCGAGTCTCTTTCGTATTTAATCGCATTCTCTTTAATAGGCTGAGTAAAACTTGGCCATCCAGTACCTGAACTAAATTTAATGGCAGAATCAAACAAAGGTGCGTTACAACACACACAATTGTATTTACCTTCTTCATAAATACTACAAAGCTCACCACTATGTGGTCGTTCTGTACCTTTTTGTCTTGTTATTCTAAATTGCTCTGAAGTTAGTTGAGCTCTCCACTCATCATCTGTTTTTTCAACACGATTATCTGGAGCTAGGTTTCCGTTAACGGAAAAGTTGATTACTTCTTTCCAAGTTAGCATATTTTTTTCCTTTCTTTTTTAGTTAATAACTATGCTTTTCAACATAAATATAGTCGAATTATAATTTAAATCATTACAAACACATTTAAATAGAAAAACTGAAAGTAGTTGTAAAAGTTACGACAAATGTCCTTGTTTAATAAAGTTTAGTATTTTTACTTAAAATCATCTTTAGTATGGATAATCTAGTTTCTGAAACCGAAAAATTTGCAATTCAACTATTTAATGATAAGCTGAATAATAAGTTTGTCTACCATAATTTGGCACATACCCAACGAGTTGTTGAAAAGACAACTGAACTTGCCGAACTCTCTCAATTAAACGACCTAGAAAAAAATCACCTCATGCTTAGCGCATGGTTACACGATACAGGCTACACAAAGGTAATTGAAAATCATGAAGATGAAAGCGCAAAAATTGCTTCTGAATTTTTAACAGAACAAGGTTGTTCTAAAGATGAAATTGACACTATTTGCAGTTTGATTTTAGCAACTAAAATGAATTTTGAGCCAACAAATCAATTAGAAAAAATTATACGTGATGCAGATTGTGCTCATATTGGAAGTAAAAATTATATAGATATTTCAGAACTTCTAAGAAAAGAATGGGAACTAACATGTGATAAACAATTAACTGAAGCTGAATGGCTAGAAGAAAATATTAACTTTTTATCTGTAAAACATCGCTTTTACACCAACGAAGCTTCTTCAATTTGGGATAAAGGGAAAGGAAAGAATTTATCTCAACTTTTAAAAATGCAAAAAAAATTAATGCTGGAAAGTTCAAAATTAAAGCATAAAAAAGAAGAGTTAAAATTCAAGAAAAACAAAATTGTTTTACCTGAAAGAGGTATAGAAACCATGTTTAGAGTGGCTTTAAGAAATCACATTACATTAAGTGATATTGCTGACACTAAGGCAAATATATTGCTTTCAGTAAATGCTATTATCATATCATTAGTTCTATCAAATTTAGTCTCTAAATTAGACAACCCAACTAATGATTACTTAATTTGGCCAACAGTAATTTTTACTTTATTTACAGTTGCTTCGATTGTATTATCAGTTCTAGCAACGAGACCTAATGTTACTAAGGGGAAGTTTAGCAAACAAGACGTAGCGGACAAAAAAGTAAATTTATTGTTTTTTGGAAATTTTCATAAAATGAATCTTGACGAGTTTGAATGGGCAATGGGAGAAATGATGCAAGACAGAGACTATTTATATGGATCCCTTACTAAAGATTTATATTTTCTTGGCTTAGTATTAAACAGAAAATACAACCTGCTAAGAGTAACTTATGCTGTGTTTTTGATTGGTATTGTTATAAGTGTCATCTCGTTTGCTGTAGCCTTTCAACTTTCAGGAGGCCGAACAATTATTTAATAATAATTAGGAGAATTTCTAAGCTTTAATTTCTTTCATTAAATCTTCATAAGTGTAGAAAGCCTTATCATCATTATTTTTATGATATAGCACACTAACTCTTATGGCTTTTAAACCTGTTACAGCCTGTAAATCTTGCAATTCAACAATTTCAACATCAGCATCTAAGTACTTCTTAGATTGCAAGAATTTGACATATCTTAAATATTCAATTTCGTCTTGTTTCTGAGAATAAACAATACTTATTTTTCCTTGTTGTGTAACGCGTTCTTTAGTTCCTTTTATAAACGCTTTATCTACTCGTTTTTTTACAATCTCATATCGAGCATTATAAGTACCATCAACATCAAATTGTTTTTCGTCCATTCTAAAACTAATTGATAGTGGTTGATTAAATACTAATATCATTGATGCTACATCCAACGATACTGGAAACTCTGATTTCATTTGATAGTACGAATTTTCCATTTCGCACATCACTTGTAACTGCCATAATCTTAAATTATATAAGTAAATAGGATTAAAGCTATCTTCTTTTGTAATGGATTCTCCTATGTACATATTATGCTCAACACCATCTGTTTTAAAACGTTCAAAATAATGAGGATACATTTTTTGTGCCTCTATCTGTTTTTTATCTAGAAGCGCTGCCATTTCCTTATTAATTAATGCAATAGTATCATCATAATTCCTTCTGTGATTATATAAAACATCAACCTTGTCATCAATACTATCATAATAGTTATCGATTTCAGGTTTTAAAATATCCGCATTGTATAAATGTTGAAGAACATCATGAATATCGTGTTTAAAAAAAGAAGAAATCTGTTGCTCACTATCTACTTGAAAATGATTGTCTAAACCATCTAAGTAGTCTTTAATTTGATACATATATTGCTCATAAATTGGCAGTGCTTCAATTTCATAAGCCTCATTTAAGATTGAATTTACAGAGTTCAATTGTATTTTCAAATCTTGTTGTGTTGCCCAATTTCTAGCTTCAGATGAGCCTTTTATATCTATTTGACCATATAAAGGATAAATGTTTTCGAAAGCAATTTTATTAAAACTTGGCTCCTGACCATTAATTTGGTCTTTAATAAAGTTTTTAGCTTCTTTAACAAAACGCCAATGTACGCTTGGATGAATTGATGTACACTCTTTTTGAATTATAGCTTCAATTAGATTTTCTTCTTCATTTTTAGAACGTTCTACCGCAGAAACAATAAATGGCATAACATCTACCAATTTATTAGCATTGATACTGTTTAAAATTTTAGGTTCTTCTGAAACAATTTCTAAAATTCCCATTAAGCCATTTTCATTAGCAATTGGCGCTAAAATTGCACTTTTTACTCCTTTTTCTTTTAAGGATTTATATTGTGGAGCTTTACCTTTAGAAAGATTAAAGAATTTGTCAACGTCAGATACAGTGTAAAAGCTTTTATCTTTTAATAACGTCTTATAAGAGCTACTACATAATGCTTCTGAGCACTTTAAAGCATCATTATTATTTAATAAATAACTGTCCATTCCTACACCGTAAACACGTTCAAAAGTATCCTCCTCCTCATTATAAATTGAAAATCCAACTTTGATGTTTTTTAAGCCAAGTAATGATTGAAAAATTTCATGAAAATTATTCATGAAATTCTCATCATGCCTTTGTTCTTCACCTATCAATGACGATTTAATATTTGATATGGATTGATCATCAGTAACATCAAAAATATTTGAAATCACAAAGCCCTTAAAAGTGTAGCTATTTGGAGGGAATTTTTCTTTCCATAAATCTATATTTTCAAAACTATCAAGTAACAATTCATAATCTTCTTGAGTAATTTTTGGCGCATTCTTATTTGGAGTTATTTCTGTAAAATCGGCATTATACATGATTTTGTAATATCTCATGACGCCATTAGCGTCTGGAATTTCATAATAAAAAGGGCGCTTGAAATTTAAGTTATATCCATAACAAAATGCCAAAACAATAGCACATGCAAAAATATACTTATCATCTTCTGGCATGTTTTTAATTTTTAGTTCAAAATCATCACCAGCAGTTTTTATGATACTTTTAAATCGCTCAGAAGAATTAAAAATTAAATTATGAAAAGGGACGGAAGCAGTCTTTATTTCATTCTTGGTTAATACAGGGCTAAAAGAGTCTTGAAGAATAATACTTATTTCTTTTTCTCTTTCTTTTAAAATATTTGTATCACTAAAGCCTTCTCGTAATTCTGGATAAGTTTCAGCAGTTTTTAAGACACGTTTTGCCTTAGCTGCAATAAATTCATCCTCATTTTCTGCCAAAACTTCATAGTGATTTAACAGCTTATTAAAGCTCACTTTAAGCTCAAAAGGAGATTCTATGTTTTCATTAATATCTTGCATAAGGCTCAAATACTTTTAGCAAAGTTACAAATATTTGATGTTAGTCGAAGTTTTATCAATAACATGACAATTAAGATTATGTACAATTTATTAACACTTTTATTGTTAATTATTCAAAATTATTTACTTTTAAGTACTAACTAAATAATTTAATAATTATGTTTTCAAAAACGAATTTAATTTCAACAATTATTGTTGCGCTTTGGGCCTTTTTAGGAGGCTTTTTAATTTGGGCAGTAATTATCGACCCTTTTCTTGTTGACCATTTAGGTACAGCAACTGGTGTTATGAAAGACCAAGATGATATTATTATGCTATATGTTGCTCTTGGTTCCTTAATAGTTGGACTCGCAATGTCAACCTTATATTCAAAATGGGCAAATGGCTCTCATTCTATGGGACAAGGCGCTAATTTTGGAAGTTGTGTTGGTATTATTGTTGGCTTTGGTGATAGATTAGTTGAATATGGCGTTGCTAATGTACTTGACCTGACAGGAACATTAGTTAATGGTATCGCCTATGTTGTTTTCTTTTCCGTAATGGGAATTTTAGCAAGTATAGTTTACGCTAAACTAGAATCTAATAAATAATACAGTAAAAACAAAAAAGCCAACTTTTAAAGTTAGCTTTTCTAATAAGTACAGGCGGAGAGACTCGAACTCTCACACCTTGCGGCACTAGATCCTAAGTCTAGCGTGTCTACCAATTCCACCACGCCTGCAATTAGTCCCAACAAAATCGGGATGCAAATATAAACATTCCTTTTAATATTCAAATCTATCTGCAAAAAATAATATCGCTTTTTGTACTTTTAAGGCTTATTAAAATTTATTACACATGCAAGGTATAAAAGCATACATCGACAATAATAAAGATCGATTTTTAGATGAACTGATTGAACTTCTAAAAATCCCATCTATAAGTGCAGATTCTGCCTATAAAAGTGATGTTTTAAAAACAGCGGAAGTTGTTGCTGAAGAATTAAAAAAAGCAGGTTGCAGTCAAGTTGAAATTTGTAAAACAAAAGGATATCCTATTGTATATGGCGAAAAAATTATTGATTCAAAGCTACCAACAGTTTTAGTATATGGACATTATGATGTGCAACCACCAGATCCATTAAATTTATGGAACTCACCTCCTTTTGAGCCTGTAATTAAAAAAACAGATTTACATCCTGAAGGCGCTATTTTTGCACGTGGTTCTTGTGATGATAAAGGTCAAATGTACATGCACGTGAAAGCCATGGAATTTATGACGGTAACTAACCAGTTACCTTGTAATGTCAAGTTCATGATTGAAGGAGAGGAAGAAGTTGGAAGCAACAGTTTGTCTGACTTTGTAAAAGAAAATCAAGCTAAGTTAAGCAATGATGTTATTTTAATTTCTGACACAGGAATGATTGCCAAAGATGTACCATCCATTACTACAGGGCTTAGAGGATTAAGTTATGTTGAAGTTGAAGTAACAGGACCAAATAGAGATTTACATTCAGGATTATATGGTGGCGCAGTAGCAAATCCTATAAATATTTTAACCAAAATGATTGCATCGCTTCATGATGAAAACAATCATATTACTATTCCTGGTTTTTATGATAAGGTTGAAGAACTTTCAAAAGAAGAACGAGCAGAAATGGCCAAGGCTCCTTTTTCATTAGAAGCTTATAAAAAAGCCTTAGATATTGATGCTGTTTATGGTGAAGAAGGCTATACTACTAACGAGCGAAATTCTATAAGACCAACACTTGATGTAAATGGAATTTGGGGAGGCTATACAGGTGAAGGAGCCAAAACTGTAATTGCAAGTAAGGCATATGCTAAAATCTCTATGCGATTAGTACCTCATCAAGATTGGCATGAAATTACAGATTTATTTAAAAAGCACTTTGAAAGTATTGCGGCAAAAGGCACTACGGTTAAAGTAACACCTCATCATGGAGGACAAGGTTACGTCACACCAATTGACAATATTGGTTATAAAGCTGCATCGTTAGCTTATGAAGAAACATTTGGCAAAAAACCAATTCCGCAACGAAGTGGTGGAAGCATCCCAATTGTAGCCTTATTTGAACAGGAACTAAAAAGTAAAACCATTTTAATGGGATTTGGTTTAGATAGCGATGCTATTCATTCTCCAAATGAGCATTTTGGACTTTTCAATTACTATAAAGGCATTGAAACTATTCCGTTGTTTTATAAGTATTTTACAGAATTATCAAAACAAGCTTAATGGATTTTTAGCATTTTCATATTGAAAAACAGTCATTATAAACAGTTTTTATTACTTAACATAGCTACACTATTTATTAGTACGTCTGGTGCTTTAGGTAAATTTATTGAAATGCCTACTCCAGTTATTATTTGGTGGAGATCATCTCTTGCGTTAATATTTCTATTCATCTTTTGTAAGTTTAAAAAAATCAATCTTAAAATACATTCTCGAAAAGATCTTTGGACCTTCATTTTAAGTGCCATATTTATGGGAGCACATTGGATAACTTATTTTTACGCGCTTAAGTTTTCAAATGTTGCCATTGGAATGTTATCTCTATATACATTTCCAGTTATGACTGCGCTTTTAGAACCGTTCTTTATAAAAGTGAAATTAGATCCTATACATATTATCCTTGGGTTTATTGTGCTTGTTGGAATATACATTCTTGCACCTGAATTTAATTTAGAAAGTTCACATGTTCAAGGTATTTTATTAGGATTGCTTTCTGCGTTGTGTTATGCATTGCGCATCTTAATTTTAAAGCGTCATGTAACCAATTACAATGGCACGATGCTAATGATGTACCAATTACTAATACTTACTATCGTGCTTGCTCCATTTTTGTACTTCATGGATACCTCAGGAATAAGGACTCAATTTCCTTATGTATTACTTTTAGCTTTGCTTACAACAGCAATTGGTCATTCCATGTTTATTCATAGTCTGAAACATTTTTCGGTCAGCACTGCAAGTATTATGACGAGTGCATTACCTGTTTACGGAATATTAATTGCTTATTTCTTTTTAGCAGAAGTTCCAAGCAATAATGTATTTATTGGTGGTTTTCTTATTATTTCTACAGTTATTATTGAAGGAATTCGTTCTAAAAAACGATCTTCTAACTAATTTAACAAAATATTTATACTCTACATTTGTAGAATTGATTTTTTTATTCTACGTTTGTAGAGTTAATTCAAAATTAGTAGAGCAATGCAATTATCAAAATCTGAAGAACAACTCATGCAATATGTATGGAAACTCGAAAAAGCATATATGAAAGATTTACTAGATGCTTATCCAGAACCAAAGCCTGCAACTACTACTGTAGCTACATTACTTAAACGCATGATTGACAAACATTTTGTTGCTTATAATCTCGAAGGAAAATCAAGAGAGTATTATCCTTTAGTCAAGAAGAAAGATTATTTTTCAAAACATGTAAATGGATTAATTAAAAACTTCTTTAACGATAGTGCAACACAATTTGCATCGTTTTTTACCAAAGAAACTGACCTCACCAAAGAAGAGCTCGAAGATTTAAAAACACTTATTGATAACGAAATTAAAAAGAAGTAATCATGATAGTTTACATTATAAAATTTAGCGCATGTCTAGCTATATTTATAGCTTTCTATAAAATCTTTTTAGAAAAAGAGAACATGCATCAGTTTAAGCGCTTTTATCTAATTGGAGCAATACTTTTGGCCATTGGAATACCTTTTATTACGTTCACTCAATATGTAGAACCCTTAATTATAGAAAATACTATACAATCTGTTCAACCAGTTATATCTCAAAATGCAGATATTCTAGAAACATCTGCTACTAACTTTCTACCAATATTCTTATTGAGTTTATATGGATTAGGTGTTTTTCTCTTCGGAATAAAATTTCTTACAAATCTTTCAAAACTTATATTAAAAATAAAACGCAATCCTAAATATAAATCACGTCGTTTTGTTAATGTATTGTTACAAGATTTAGTAACACCACATACGTTTTTTAGTTATATATTTTTGAACAAACACAAATACGAAACGCAGCAAATTCCTGAAGAAGTATTACTCCATGAAGAAACACATGCCAGGCAAAAACATAGTATTGATATTTTAATAATTGAAGCGTTACAAGTAATATTTTGGTTCAATCCTTTAATTTATCTTACTAAGAACTCCATTAAATTAAACCATGAATTTCTTGCAGACAAAGCAGTATTACAAAAAGGAATACAACCCACAAATTATCAGCAAATACTATTGGCATTCTCAACTAATCAAAAAGAAACACAATTGGCAAATGCCATCAATTATTCATCCATCAAAAAACGAATCACAGTTATGAAAACACACACATCAAAACAGAAAATGTGGCTAAGAAGCCTTGTGCTTTTACCATTACTTGCACTAACACTTTATAGTTTTAGTTCTACTAAACATGTAGAAAAAGAAATTTTTTCAGAATCTACAGATTCACATCGTATAGCTAGAAGTATTGATATAAAAGTATTTGATAATGGAACTTATGAAGTAGATGGTATTACAGCTACTAAAAAATCATTTGTATCTGTTATTAATCAATTACATCAAGACATCACTCCTGAAATACGTAATCAAATAATAAATATTCATGTTAATAATGGAAAAGCTGTTTCAGATGAAGAGGTATGGTTTATTTATAATTCTGTTCTTGAATATGGTTTTCATCGTATTGTTGCTTACAACCAAGAAATAATTCGAGCAAAAGGTAATAAGCCTTTTGCTATCACAAGTACCGATACTCAAAAACGCACAAAGGTTATAAGTAAAAATAAAAACCAAGATGGGGCTTCAAGAGAACAAATGAAAGAATACAATCGTTTAGCAAAACAATACAATTCAAAAGACGAGAAGGCAAGAATTATTAAACTTAAAGATTACAAGCGCTTAAAATACTTATATGATTTAATGAGCGCTAAACAAAAAAAGAGTGCGGAACCATTTCCAAATTTTCCTCCTCCTCCAGCTCCTCCTGTTCCAGGCGTAAAATCTCCGAATCAGCCACAAGACTCAAATTGGCTACTTATTAACTCCAAAGGGCAAATGCTTTACAACGATGATTTAGCAACACTAAAATCTTTGGAATCTAAAATGAAAAGCTTGTCTAAAAAATCAGCTGTTGCTAAAATGGTAAGTATAAAATTAGATAACGAAGCACCAATAGAAATGGCGAAGAAAGTTTTAGAATTAATGAAAAAACATGGCATAAAAGTAATTCTAAATGAAATAGAAGAAGTACTTCCACCTCCTCCAATTCCTGAAAATGCAACTCCAGCAGAAAAAGCAAGGATGAAGAAGATAACAGAAGCTTACGCAAAAAAGCATCCTGAGAGCGTTACTAAAGCAAAATTAAGTTCTGGAGAGGTTGTTCAAGTTGTTGAAATACCAATGGATAATACTGGAACAACAAACATCAATGGGCATAAGTTTAAATATGTGACAAAAGATGGTGAAACCACTTACTATGATGCAAGCGGAAAAGCTTTCTCTGAGATTGAATTTAAAAAACTCATTTCTGCTTGGGAAAAAGATGAAATGGAGCAGATAAAAATAAAAAAACAATTGTATAGGCAATTAAAAGAAAAGACTAAAGATCAAAAGGAATATACTTTAGAAGAAATTCAAAAACTAGCACATCAAGAAAATCTAGCTTACAAAGAAGCGAGAGCAGCTAAACTAAAAACCGAAAAAGGCGAACTTGCTCAAGTAAGAGAATTACAATCAAAAGAGCGTGTATTAGAACTGAAAGAAGAGAAACTAGCATATAAAGAAGCTCGAAAAGCAGAGCTCTCGACTAAAAAACGTTTAGCACGTATCAAAGAAATTCAAACTCCAAAGCCTCCAAAGTCACCTTTAGATCATGTTATTGATATGGCAAAAAATAATGCTTTGTTTTACCTCGAAGGCAAAGAAATATCTTCTGATAAAGCCATTGATGCTTTAAAGAAAAACAAGTCGTTAAACATTCAAACAATCGGCTCAAGCTCTAAGCAACCAAAGGTGTATATCACCAAAAAACCTGTTGTTATTGATAATTAAAACCCTATAATAATTTTAAAAATATCCAGTCCTCACAGGTTTTTGAAACCTGTGAGGACTTACTTTTTTATGAAAATATGTAACAAATAGACGCCTTTAGCGTTCTAATATACAATCAATCAAAACCAATCATTATGTTACAACAATTTTTCATCCTCTGCTCAGGCTCAGATACAGACATTTTAAAAGACTGTTCCAAAGGCGAACAAAACAAATATGCAGGTATTGGAGCTACTGTGTTCTTTACCGCATTAATGGCATTTATTGCAGCCAGTTATGCGCTTTATACAGTATTTGACAATCTTTTTGCTGCTGTTGGCTTCGGACTTGTTTGGGGATTACTCATTTTTAATTTAGATAGATATATAGTTTCTACAATCAAGAAAACAGGAAACGTCATTGATGAACTCATTCAAGCCTCTCCTAGAATAATTTTAGCAATCATTATCGCAGTTGTAATATCAAAACCGTTAGAACTCAAAATATTTGAAAAAGAAATCAATCAGGTACTATTAGAGCAAAAAAATGATTTCACCTTAGCCAATAAAGATCAAATTGCACAGCAATATACTCCAACTATTGAGGGCTTAAAAGCTGATATTGTAACCCTTCAAAGTGAAATAAAACAAAAAGAAACTGAAGTCAACAATTACTACAACACTTATATTGCCGAAGCCGAAGGAAGAGAAGGCACTTTACTTTTAGGCAAAGGCCCCGTTTATAAAGAAAAACGTGATAAACACGATGCAAGTTTGGTGGAATTACAAACCTTAAAAGAAACAAACAATGCGAAAATTGCAGCAGCCGAAGCTCAAATTGCCCAACTTAATACAGATTATGACACTCAGGTAACCACATCGCAACCCATCATTGATAATTTTGATGGTTTAATGGCTCGTGTCAATGCACTTGCCGAATTACCTTGGCTACCATCATTTTTTATTTTCTTATTGTTTTTAGCCATTGAAACCTCTCCAATATTTGCGAAGTTATTATCACCAAAAGGCGAATATGATATTAAGTTTTTAGAAAGTGAAGATGAACTAAAATCTTGGGCTCAACAAAAGAAGCATCAACAAAATGCTGTTTTAAATACTGACAATATAATAAATGATCGTGTGTATGGAGATATTACTGAAGAAGAAGAACTCTACACTTACAAGAAAAAAATTGCGCGAGACTTAATGAAAAAGCAGCAAGAAGCCTTTTATAAAAAGCAAACTAGAATTCTGTAAAACTAATTATGCAGCATCATTGGTAGAGAAATGCTCATATACTTCTTTACATCCAAAACCAATAATAGATAAACTTTTTTGTTTAGTGATAGCTTCATTATGCAATTTTGCTAGTGCATTTACGCCATAACGATCTACACTTTCTAAGCCTTCAATACTTATCGTTAGCTTATCTAAGGTGTCAAAAATATGTTCAAACTCGCTTTGAAATAAGTGTAAGTTCTTACGGTTAAGTACGCCTCGTATCTTAAAAAAGTTATTGTAATTTGTAATTTGTAAATTCATAACACAGATGAATAAGGTTAAAACTAAATTTGGGCTAATAATCAAATCTTTCTAAAGGTCTCATTTTTAATTAACTATTCCATAAAATTTCGATGAATAGAAATACTTTTTAGTTCATCTATTCCCAAATGCAATTTTCATAGTTAAACTACCTACTGAATAGCTTTAGTAGTTTGATACAAAATTATCCAACCCTGATTTAATATTATTAATTTTTGAATAATTCTTAATTATGATTTTAGAATTATCTATATTTAAATTATGGATAACATTGTTCAAATTAATGCTGATTTTATAGAAGAAAATACCCGCTTCACAGAATTAATTCCGGCGTTAAAGCATGGCTTTTCTTCTCAAGAAATTATAGTCCCAATACGACATCATCATGATTTCCCAAACTCAACAGTTAATGCAGATTCTACGTTGCTTTTAATGCCTGCTTGGAATCCAAGTAAGGAGGCTGGCGTTAAAGTTGTTACAGTTAGCCCTGAAAATGGCCAATTTGATTTGCCTTCAATTCAAGGCATCTATATTTACCTAGACGCAAAAAAGGGAAGTATCAAAGCCATCTTAAATGCAAAAAATTTAACAGCAAAAAGAACAGCAGCAGCTTCTGCTTTGGCATCTTCATTTTTATCCAGAAAAAATTCTAGCACACTTTTAATGATTGGGACAGGAGCATTATCCACTAATCTAATCAAAGCTCATGCTTCGATTAGACCAATAAAATCAGTTTATGTTTGGGGAAGATCTATAGAAAAAGCTAGAGTGATTTGTGAGACATTAATAAATGAAAGCTTCAGTTGTGCGCCAATACTAACTATCCAAGAAAAAATATCTGAAGTTGATATTATTTCATGTGCAACCTTGTCAAAAACACCTTTAATTTTAGGGAAATATCTTAGAGAAGGCCAACATATTGATCTCGTTGGAGCTTATAAAAAAGACATGAGAGAAGCTGATGATGACACTATAAAAAAAGCATCTGTTTTTGTTGACACCTTTCAAGGTGGACTAAAAGAAAGTGGCGATATTATCATTCCATTGCAAAATGGAATAATTAAAGAGTCTGATATTAATGCTGATTTGTTTGAGCTATGTTCAAACAAAAAAGAAGGTCGAACCAATCCAAATGATATTACTGTTTTTAAATCGGTAGGCCATGCCTTAGAAGACTTAGTTGCAGCAAAATATTATTATAATTCGTTTACAAATGCCTAACACTTATCTAAATATATTGAATAAAACAGAATTCAGTCCTCCAAAAGATTGGCTTCAAATTAAAACTATTGATATGCACACTGGAGGCGAACCACTTCGCGTTATTGTTGATGGTTTCCCCGAATTAAAAGGAAATTCAGTTTTAGAATACAGAAGATATTGCAAAAAAAACTTTGATTATTTACGCACAGCCTTAATGTTTGAGCCTCGTGGTCACGCAGACATGTATGGTTGTATTTTAACACCACCAAATGATGATAATGGTGATTTTGGAATCCTATTTTTGCACAACGAAGGGTACTCAACCATGTGTGGTCATGCTATTATTGCAATTTCGACCTTAGCTGTAGAAATGAATTGGATTGAGGTAAAAGAAGGTAATAATATTATAAAAATTGATGCGCCTTGCGGAAGAATTACATCTTTTGTAAATGTAAAAAATGGAGGAGTTACAGGAGTTCGTTTTCATTGTGTTCCAAGTTTTGTCGTTGGTTTAGATAGAACCGTTACTGTCGAAGGCTTAGGAAAAGTAACTTACGACCTCGCTTACGGTGGTGCATTTTATGCTTATGTAGACATGGCTAAAAACAGTTTTGATTTTGATTTAAGTTCTGGCTCATATCGCGAATTAATTAATAAAGGCATGGATATTAAGCATGCTGTAATGAATGCTGATAAAGAAATTCTACATCCATTTGAAAACGACTTAAGTTTCCTATATGGAACCATTTTTATAGATAACAAAAAACACCTCTCTGGAGTTGATAGCAGAAATGTTTGCGTTTTTGCTGAAGGCGAAGTAGATCGTTGCCCAACAGGTTCTGGCGTTTCTGGTAGAATGGCAATTCATAAAATGCTAAATGAAATTGATTATAGAGAAACCATGACTATTGAAAGTATTACAGGTTCTGTCTTCAAAGGCTCCATTGTATCTGAAGAGGATTATGGCCCATTTAAGGCTGTGATTCCTCAAGTGGAAGGTTCAGCATATATTACTGGAATGCAAACGTTTGTGATTGACCCCAATGACCCAATGAAAAACGGTTTTATTTTAAGATGAAAAGACACTTTTCCATATTCGTTATAATACTGATTATTGGTTGTAAACCTGATGCAACAACGATAACAGAAACTAACAACTATTTAGAATACAGTAAAAACATTTTGGATTATCACATTACACCAAAAGATGCTTTTGATAAATCTGGTTTAATGTTTTCTGATCAAGGCGCTTGGTTTGCTTATGGTTTACCAAAGTCTGACACAAATTTAATCGGCTTTTCAGGGCCTTTCTTAATGACTCAGCAAAATGGGGTTTGGAGTAGTGAAATGTTATCAGGGTTTTCACTTACAGCAGGACAACACAATGATAATTTATTAGATTTAAAGGGAGACTTAGTTGAACAATCAAGTTCTTCAAGTCATTTAAATAGAACCTTTAAAAATCAAAAAATCAAAGTAGAACAGACATTAGTTTTCTTATCTGGACATACTGCTTTGCAAAAAATAACTATTAAAAACAATTCTGATAATTCAATTCAAATTGACGCAAATATTCAAGGTGGAGTTTCTGATATTGGGCTCGAATTTTCACAAGAAAATAACAGCATTAAAATAGTTTCCGAAAATTCACTTGCGATTGGATATATTCAAACAAACAATGACACTCAGGGTATAGATATTCTTGATAAGAATAGGATTTATGAGCTTTCACTAAAAGAATTTGACTTATCACCTAATGAATCCAAAGAAATCATTATTTCTCAAACTTTCATTTTTCCAGAATACTCATGGAAAAATGAGAAACAACTAATTGCTTCCGTAGATTTTGATTCTGTATTACAAGCAAGAAAACAAGAAAAAAATAATCAACTAAAATTACTGATTGAAAACCGAAAACCACAATTTCAAGATGAAAAATATGCACAAGTATTAGCAAAAGCACACCTAACACTTCAAAACAATTGGCGTATTCCAGCCGGTGAAATTGAACATGAAGGTCTATTTCCAAGTTATCATTACAAATGGTTTAATGGATTTTGGTCTTGGGATTCCTGGAAACATGCTGTTGGCTTGTCGTATTACGATTTACGTTTAGCCAAAGAACAAGTAAAACTCATGTTCAAATTTCAAAACGAAGATGGTTTTGTAGCAGATTGTGTGTATAGAGACACTACAATTGAAGCACATAATTATAGAGATACCAAACCACCTTTATCAGCTTGGGCAGTTGCAAAAATTTATGAGAAAGATCAAGACTTAGAGTTTGTAAAATACATGTATCCAAAACTAAAAAAATATCATTATTGGTGGTATAATAAGCGTGACTATGATCAAGATGGATTATGTGAATATGGCTCAACAGATGGAAGTTTAATTGCTGCAAAATGGGAAAGCGGCATGGACAATGCCATCAGGTTTGACGATTCTAAAATTCTTAAAAATGGTGAAGGCACTTATTCACTAAATCAAGAAAGTGTCGATTTGAATGCTTATCTCTATGCGGAGAAATTGTTTTTAGCTGAATTATCTGAAGCTTTGAGTAATGAAGATGTTTCACAATACACTAAGGAAGCTGAACTATTAAAGACCAAAATACAATCACAATTTTATGATGAAAATGATGGTTGGTTTTATGATACTAATTTAGATGGCAATGAATTTATAAAAGGTGAAGGCAGCGAAGGATGGACAGCGCTTTGGGCAAATGCTGCAACACAACAACAAGCCGAAGCTGTGAAAAACAAAATGATGAATCCAAAAAAATTCTATACCAAAGTACCTTTTCAAACCATGAGTGCAGACCATGAAAAATTTGACCCTTTAAAAGGGTATTGGAGAGGTCCAAATTGGTTAGACCAAGCTTATTTTGGTGTAAAAGGGTTACGTAATTATGGTTTTTACGAAGAAGCCGACAAAGCTACTATTCAAATTTTGGAAGGTGCTGAAGGATTACTAGGCAAAGGAAAATCTATAAGAGAAAATTACCATCCCCTAACTGGTGAAGGTTTACATGCTCAGAATTTTAGTTGGAGCTCAGCACATATTATAATGTTATTAATGAACGAAAACAATGATTAAAAAAATCTCAATATTTATATTATCATTTTTCAGCTTGCTAGGTTTTAGTCAACAAAAAAATCCAATTAAAAATTATAAGTATTATATTGAAAACGAGCAAGTTATTAGCGAAAATAAGTTGACTGCTCATGCTTCTTTCACTTCTTTTACTTCAGTAGAAAATGCTTTAAAAAATGAACCTCAGTTTCATAAATCATTAAATGGCATTTGGAAATTTAATTGGGTAAAAAATCCTAAAAACAAACCAACTCAATTTATGAAATCAAATTTTGATGTCACACAATGGGACGACATCAAAGTACCTTCCAATTGGGAAGTTGAAGGATTTGGAATTCCAATTTATGTCAATCATCAATATGAGTTTACAGATTATAAAGCCATGATTGCTGATGATATGGAATTGGTTGATCGTATTTATCCAAAAAACCCAGGTGATGTTCCTAATAATTATAATCCTGTTGGCACCTATCGTCGTGATTTCACGATTGACAAAACTTGGAACGATAAAGAACTGTTTTTGCATATTGGCGCAATGAAAGCAGGCGGATTTGTGTGGTTAAATGGTGAGTATATTGGTTATTCCCAAGGCAGTAAATTACCAGCCGAATTTAATATTACCAAGGCAGCAAAGTCTGGTAAAAATACAATTGCTATTCAAATTTTCAGATGGACTGATGGTTCCTATTTAGAATGTCAAGATTTTTTTAGAATAAGTGGTATTGAGCGTGACGTTTTTATTTATGCACAACCAAAGATTCGTATTAAAGATTTTGAAGTCACTTCAGTTCTCGACAAAGCTTATGAGCATGGTTTATTAAATCTTGACATTGATTTGAAAAATCATACTTCTGAAAAAGGAAAAACCATTATATCTTATAAATTATTAGATGATAATTCTGTGATTTCTTCAGGTGAAAAGGAAGTGCAAATTAACAAATCTCAAGAAGTTTCAACCAATTTTAAAACTACCATTCCAAATGTTAAACAATGGAGTGCAGAGCATCCAAATTTATGTACACTAATCTTAGAAACAAAAGATTCAAAGGGAAAGACATTAGAAGTCTCTAAAACAAAAATCGGTTTCCGTTCGGTAGAAATAAAAAACGGACTGCTTTTAGTTAATGGTCAACGCATTACTTTAAAAGGTGTCAACACACAAGAAACAGATCCAGAAACTGGTCATGTGATGTCTGAAGAACTCATAATGAAAGACATTAAACTTTGGAAAGAAAACAACATTAACGCTGTACGGTTAAGTCATTATCCAAGAGGCAGGCGATTTTATGAACTATGCGATGAATTTGGTTTATATATAGTGGATGAAGCCAACATAGAATCTCATGGTATGTATTATGGCAAATATTCTCTAGCTAAAAACCCTTCTTGGGAAAACGCACATGTTGATAGAATGGTGAGAATGGTTGAACGCGACAAAAACCATCCATCAGTTATTATTTGGTCCATGGGAAATGAAGCAGGAAACGGAGTCAACTTCTTTAAAGGCTACGATGCCATAAAAGCAAATGACAACACAAAACGTCCTGTACAATACG
>Ga0316205_10000447_pt1 | contig 77224 bp, 81 predicted proteins | sample 3monthpyrite_MG_FD_204941 | JGI IMG/M metagenome (GOLD analysis project Ga0316205, IMG submission 204941) | Microbial mat bacterial communities from mineral coupon in-situ incubated in ocean water Damariscotta River, Maine, United States -... | ecosystem: Environmental > Aquatic > Marine >...
GTTTACAGACATTGCTTGGGGAAGCGACACGCACGCTTTAAAAGTAGAGATAGATATAGAGCAAGATACCTCTTTTGTAGATATGGGCACCACACAGTTTATGGCAGTGCCGTATGCCTTGAGTGCAGCCAATACAGCTTCTAAAATAGATGAATTAAGCGATGGCAAATCTGATGCCAATGGTTCTTCATTATTTTTAGGTATAGATGCAGGATTAAATGATGATGGTACAGACAATAATAATGTTGGTATAGGCTATCAAGCACTTACTTCCAACACTACAGGAGAAGGCAATACTGCAAATGGTTATAATACACTTGCTAATAACACTACAGGAAGTTTTAACACGGCAAATGGTGCCGCTGCACTTTTTAATAATACCACAGGATTTTATAATATAGCAACTGGTGTACAAGCGCTTAATAAAAATACCACTGGGAGTAATAATACCGCAAATGGATTTCAAGCACTTTTTAGAAACACAACAGGTAATGATAATACTGCTAATGGGTATCAGGCACTATCGGACAACATCGAAGGAAATTCGAACACTGCAAATGGTTCTTATTCGCTTACCAGAAACACCACAGGAATTAGGAACACTGCAAATGGTACTTGGGCTCTTTTTCATAATACTACTGGAGAGGAGAATACCGCAATTGGTTATCTATCCCTTTATTGGAATGCCGAAGGAGACCGTAATGTTGCAAATGGGATTGAAGCACTTTACTCAAATACAGAAGGAAGCGAAAACACGGCAAATGGTTACCAAGCACTTTATTCTAACACTACAGGGTTTGATAATACTGCAACAGGCTTTGAAGCACTTTATTCTAATACCACTGGAATTAGAAACACGGCAACTGGGTATGAAGCTCTTCGTGCAAACTTATCTGGAAATTATAACACAGGCTTTGGTTATAAAACACTATACAATCAAACTTCTGGCCATTGGAATACAGCTATTGGGCGTAATGCGTTATTAAACCTCACGGCTGGAACCAATAATATTGGTATTGGTTATAATGCACAGCTTAGCTCTACTACCGCGAGTAATGAAGTAATTATTGGTAACAGTAGTAATAATAAATATAGAATATGGACCGGTGGCTGGATCTATGCTTCAGACAGAAAATTAAAACATGCCATACAGAACATTCCTGTAGGTTTAGATTTTGTATTAAAATTACGTCCTGTAGAGTTTATTTATAATAATGCCAATAACGAACAAAAAACGTTCGGTTTTATTGCACAGGAAGTAAAAGAGGCTGTAAAACAATCTTATCTGGAAGACAACATTCTGGTGTCTCCTTTAAACAAGGATTATCTAGGCTTACGAACCACAGAACTCATTTCTGTACTCACCAAAGCCATACAGGAGCAACAGGCCATTATTGACAATCAAGGTAAAGAGATTAAGTCCTTAACGTCAGAATTAACCATAACTAAAGAAGCACAAAAAGTATTTAACACACGATTAATAAAACTAGAAGAAACACTTAATATCTCACAACAATGAAAAAAATTATTTTAATACCAGTGCTATTGTTTACTACCATTTTAGTAGGCCAGAATATCTATAAAAGTAGTATCGACATTGGTGGTGCCTCGGCCTCTGCCGGAAACATACAAATACTTTTTACCATTGGCGAAGTCGCTGTACAAGAAGCTAGTGTAGATAATATTATAATTTCTGAAGGGTTTATAGGCAAGGCTTTTGAGGTAAAAATAGACGCAAAACTATTTTTACAGGGACCATTTTTAAATCCTACCACACCAGGTTTGATGAACGATAATTTACGTTCTTTAGGCTATTTACCAACCACAAGCCCTTATGGTGATGAAACTACAGCTGTAGCAAGTGTATTTAATCTCGGTGGAACATCAGGATCAGGATTGGCACAAGATGATATTGTGGATTGGGTTTGGGTAGAACTACGTGGAGCAAACGACAATACGGACCTTATAAATGAAAAATCGGCACTATTGCAGCGCGATGGCGATATTGTGGCTTTAGATGGCATTTCCGATTTGGTTATGACAGCTGCACCAACGAGCTACTATGTAGTTGTAAAACATCGTAACCATTTGGGTGCGATGACATCGGCAAGTTTTGGATTAACCGAAGCTTCTGCAACTGCTGTTGACCTTAAAAGCAACGGGGTCTCAACCTTTGGGAGTAATGCACGTGTGGATATGGGATTGGGCAATTGGGCACTTTGGACAGGTGATACTAATAGTGTCAGCCAATCAAGGTTCTCGGGAGCATCCAACAGTGTTAATGTCATTAAAGATTTTGTACTGTCAGATCCAGCTAATATTCTAAATTTAATCACTTTTGGATCTACAGGATATTTAAACATAGACGTAAATATGGATGGTACAGGTAAATTTTCGGGAGCAAATAATGATAGTAATGTTATCAAAGATAACGTTGTTGCACACTCAGGTAATGTATTAAATTTAATCACATATACTATTAGCGAAACCGTACCAACAAAAAATTAATAATCAATAATCAATAAAATTTAAATTATGAAAAATTATTACATCTCTTTCTTTTTAGGCCTTTTATCATTTGGTGTTTTTGCACAGAATTACGAATTTGGGATTGTTCACGTAAGTGACTATAGCTTTAAAGTTGTAGCTATTCCAGATTTTGATTCTACAGGAGACACAGATGTGTCTGATGCGGGTTTTACTATAATGATGCCAGCTGGCAATGCCGATATTACCTACCGAACGGATTTATTAGGAGGTAGAACTTGGGGTCTTTCTGTAATAAGTGCAGCAATACTTGAAGGATATGGTGGTGATGGAACTGAAGACGCGTTTTTTATTAATCTTCTATCTGGGCAAACTATATTCTCACATACTATGAACCAACAAATAGACTTGGTGCGTTTTGAAGTTTCCAATATGCCTGTAACAGGACAAATGCGTTTTTTATTAAATTCTGAACCCATTGCCATAAATGCTTTAGGAGGTTTAGATAGTTTTTATAATTCAAATATAGACGCTACAACAACACAAGATTATTTTGGTGGGATTGCGTCAGGGATGGGAAGTTTCGATTTTTCGGTATTAGGAATTGAAGATAATATATTACAAAACAGCATTTCAGTATTTCCAAACCCAGCTTCAGAATTTATTTACATTAGGTCTTCTATTGAAATTGAGCAAATTAAAATGTTTGATGTTTTAGGGAAACAAGTGTTGAGTACTCTTGAAACCGAACAGCTCAAAGTTGGTCATCTCCAATCAGGATTATATTTTTTAAAAGTGTTTTCGAATGAAGGTAGTACTACAAAAAAGATAGTTATAGAATAATATTAAAGACGCTATTAATTATTGAAGGGAAAAGGGAATAACAAAAACGAAAGGTTAGTGTTGTTCTCTTTTTAATAACTCACATACTCAATTATCTCCAAACCATAGCCAATAATGCCAACACGTTTGGTTTGGGCGCTATTTGAAATTAAGCGCAGTTTATGAATGTTTAAATCATGTAGTATTTGCGCTCCAATACCAAAATCTCTTGAATCCATTGCTATGGCTGGTGCTTTTGTGATTTCTCCTTCAACTTGCGCTTGTCTTAATGCATTTAATCGCTTAAGTAAATTCATTGACTGGCTTTGCTGATTGATAAATACAATGGCACCTTTATCAGCCTCATTAATAAGGTTGAACATACTATCCAATTTCTGGTCAGCATTATTTGTAAGCGTCCCTAATATGTCATTATTAACTAAAGTAGAATTAATACGTGTTAGGACATGTTCATTCGTATCCCAAACCCCTTTTGTTAACGCTATATGTATTTGATTATTAGTTGTTTGTTGATACGCTCTTAAACGAAAACTTCCAAAGCGAGTTTCAATTTGAAAATCTTCTTTTTTCTCAATTAAAGAGTCATGTTCCATTCTATACGCTACCAAATCTTCAATGGAAATGATTTTTAAATCAAACTTTTTAGCTACATTAACTAATTGTGGTAAGCGGGCCATTGTTCCATCTTCATTCATGATTTCAACAATAACTCCCGCTGGCTCTAAGCCAGCAAGTCTAGCGAAGTCTATGGCTGCTTCTGTATGACCAGTTCTTCTTAAAACACCTCCTTGTTTTGCCACTAATGGAAAAATGTGACCAGGTCTTGCTAAATCAAATGGTTTCGTTTTCGGGTTTATAAGAGCTTGAACAGTTTTAGCTCTATCGCTTACAGAAATCCCAGTGGTAACACCATTTCCTCTTAAATCAACCGATACTGTAAATGCAGTTTCCATAGGATCTGTATTGTTGTTTACCATCATATGCAAGTCTAATTCTTTGCATCTGCTCTCTGTAAGAGGAGCACATATAAGACCACGTCCATGAGTTGCCATGAAATTTATGGTTTCAGGTGTTATTTTACTTGCTGCTGCCAGGAAATCTCCTTCATTTTCTCTGTTTTCGTCATCAACAACAATGATTACTTTGCCCAAACGAATATCGTTAATAGCGTCTTCAATTGTGTTAAGTTGTATCTTGTTAGTGTTGTTTAATGTATCCACCTGAATCATGATTGTTCAATTATTATGCAAAGATATGGCTAAAAAATAAGCTACCTAATTTGTTTTAAATCTTCTTTCATTTTTCGATTGAAATAGATGAAATATAGGAAGTAAAGCGGAATTCCTAAAATGACTAAAACAATACTATTTGTCATCACTTTTTTGTTTAGCGCTTTATAGAAATTTGATTGACTAATAATTGCCTTAATAAAGGCAATTATATATAAAACTGTAGCTAAAATACCAATACCAAGAATGACTTTTCCTAAAGTTGGAAATCCATTGTTATTTAAAATAGCTCCAGCTAAATCAAAGATTAAAGCTACGAGATATAGAAAAAATCCAATTCTTGAATTTTCATTATAACTGTTTTTGTAGCGTAAAGCACTTTCAAATTTTTCATTCACCAAATTACCACCAAAGCGTAATTCTTGCTCTGTAACACCTCTAGAATTTAGTATTTGGAGTGCTGTGTTTTTATATGACCTGTCTAAATCATATTGTCTATAATTTTTAAGAAGGTCAATCAATTTATTATCAGAATAGGCATCCAGTTGAGTAAAAGCTTTAGAATTCTCATCTAGTGTTTTCAACCCAAGGACTTCAGTACTTTGTTTTTTATTAATTAGACGTTTAATAGGAACTAACAAGCTGTCTAGGTCTAAAAGGCTTCTATCTTTAGTTGCTCTACTTGTTAAATAAATGCTGATTGGAAACATGATTGCTGTAGAAAGCCATGTTGCGATTAATGGGTTTAAACTATCATCCTCTGCACTATTTTTTGCAAAAATTCCTATAAAATGATACGTTAGAAAAAACGAAATGGCAACCATAATTGGAAGACCAATACCACCTTTTTTAATCAACGCGCCTAAAGGAGCTCCAATAAAAAAGAGGATTATACAAACAATAGCAATTGCAAATTTTTCGTGTAGTGCGATTACATGCTTGTTAATTTTTTTCTGACTTTCGAAAAACGATTTTTGCTTTATGTTGATAATTTGATTTGTGCTATTTATTGAATTGATTGCAAGGTCCAGTAACTGTACTTTTTTCTTGCTTTCAAATAAACCTAAAAAGTTTTCGTCATTAAATTCTTTATTTTCAACAGGATTAACATTCAGTTTTAATGTAGATGCAGTTGATCGATTATACATGTTAATGGTAAAATTGTCATATTCTTTATTTTGCTGTACGTTTAAAGAATCAATAGTATAATCTAAACCTTTTACACCAAGCATGGTGTACTTGGAGGTAATGTTATTTTGGTCGTTAAAATCAACATTATTGATTTCAGCTAAATCTATATTAAGTGTTAGGGTTTCAAAGTAGCTTTTAACATTTGGATACTTTCTTTTTTCTTCTAGTTTTTTTGGTTGTAAATCATCATAATAATTTCCATTATAAAGGACTAATTGCAAAATATCAGAATCTTCACTACTAGCCAACTCACCAGTTTCAGAGACATAAACTGTGTGATTGCCAGGAAGTTTTCCTTTTTTTTGATGAATAATAACACTATCTAAAAACTGCCCACGATCACCTCTTTTTTTATCGACCTTAATATTAATGTTCCCTATTTGATTGAACTGTCCTTCTGCAATAATCATTGCAGGTTTTACTTTAGCTATATTTCGTCTTAGATTATGAAAACTTAACTCGGCAGCTGGAATTATATTATTGGCAAAGAAAAAAGTTAATATAGATAGTCCAAATATAAAAACACTCAGACTCCTCATGGCACGTTGTAGTGAAATCCCTGTAGATTTCATTGCTGCGAATTCATAGTTTTCTGCAAAACCTCCAAAAACCATAATGGACGCCAGCAATATAGTTAGAGGTAATACTAAAACTACTAAGCGAGGAGTTACAAAAATCAAGAATTTTATGATGATATCAAATTCCAAGTCTTTACCTGCAAGCTCAGTAATATAGAGCCAAACTGACTGTAAAATAAAAATCAGCATGAGAATAATAAACACGCTGAAGAAGGTTTTTAAATAGGTAGTAAGTATGTATCTATCTAGTAGTTTCAAAGGTTGAGCCTAATCAATTTTGTTGATGTAATAATCTTTGTATTTCACTTTATCAAAAGTAAACAAGGTTTTTGACAAAGGCTCATTTGTTTTAAAAGAATTAACAGTAAGTGTAGTTTTTGTTTTGTTAGCTCCAACCTCTATAAGATTATAGATATGCTTTGTATTCACATCGATACCAAGAAGTACATGATTGATTTCTGAATTGCTATCAATTGGACTAAGTTTTACATATTGAATTTTTCTTCCTTGTACATTTTGTACAATATCCATTTTGTAATTATAGCCATCTTCATAAAACGATAACATTTTACTTGGTGTGATGGTATTTTCCTCTTGTGAGTTTTCTGAAGACACTGTTACTTCTTCGTCTTCAGGACTAATAGAGTAAAGGGTCTTACCATCAAAAATCCGGGTAACACCTAAAATATTCAATAAATACTTATCGCCTTGCATAATAACATTGCCACGAGTTTCTTGATTAATGTCTTCTTCAATATTTACGAGTACATATTTAAAATCTATCGAGATATTATCGTAGCCTTTAACTTTAACCGACACCTCATCAAGCAGTTTTTTTGCATCATTTTGAGCATTGACAGTAAAGCCTATGATTACTAATAATACAATTAAAATTCGTTTCATCTTTATTAAATTATATGTCGTTTTTTTCATTTTCTAATAATTGTTCAAGAGATAAAAGGTCTGGAACTAATACTTGTCGCGCCTTACTGCCTTCAAACTGACCAACAATTCCTGCAGCTTCCAATTGATCTATTAATCGTCCTGCACGATTATACCCTAATTTTAATTTCCGTTGTAATAACGAAGCTGAGCCTTGTTGAGCAATTACAATGAGTTCTGCAGCGTCTTTAAATAGCTTATCTCTGTCTGCTATATCTACATCAATACTTGTGCCACTTTCATCTGCAATATATTCTGGCAATAAGTAAGCGTCTGGATAAGCTTTTTGCGCACCTATAAAGTCTGTAATACGTTCTACTTCTGGAGTATCAACAAAGGCACACTGAATTCTAATCAAATCATTACCTTGTGTATAAAGCATGTCACCACGACCAATTAATTGATCTGCGCCTGAGCCATCTAAAATAGTTCTAGAATCAATTTTGGAGGTTACCCTAAATGCAATTCTAGCAGGGAAATTGGCTTTAATTAAACCTGTGATTACATTTACTGAAGGTCGCTGAGTTGCAATGATTAAATGGATTCCGATGGCACGTGCTAGTTGCGCTAAACGAGCTATTGGAGCTTCAACTTCTTTTCCAGCAGTCATTATTAGATCTGCAAACTCATCAACTACTAAAATGATATAAGGCAAATACTTGTGCCCATCGTTTGGATTAAGTTTTCGGTTTTTAAACTTTTCGTTATACTCAGCAATATTTCTGCAAAAAGCATTCTTTAGCAAGTCGTAACGATTGTCCATTTCAATACATAAAGAGTTAAGTGTATTGATAACTTTAGTTGTGTCTGTTATAATTGCTTCTTCAGTATCAGGTAATTTTGCTAAATAATGACGCTCTATTTTATTAAATAATGTAAGCTCTACTTTTTTAGGGTCTACAAGTACAAACTTAACTTCAGCAGGATGTTTTTTATAGAGCAAGGAGGTTAAAACAGCGTTAAGCCCTACAGATTTACCTTGTCCAGTTGCTCCTGCCATAAGTAAGTGTGGCATTTTAGCTAAATCTACCACAAGTGTTTCATTGCTAATTGTTTTTCCTAAAGCAATAGGTAATTGCATCTCTGATTTTTGAAATTTTTGAGATGCAATAACAGAACGCATAGAAACAACAGTTGCGTTTTTGTTTGGCACTTCAATACCAATAGTTCCTTTTCCAGGAATAGGAGCGATGATGCGTATACCTAATGCCGAAAGTGATAATGCGATATCGTCCTCAAGATTTTTAATTTTAGAAATACGTACGCCAGCTTCAGGAACTATTTCATACAATGTAACTGTTGGGCCAATAGTAGCTTTAATACTAGCAATCCCAATTTTATAATTACTTAAGGTGTCAACAATTCTATTCTTGTTGTCTTCTAACTCCTCTTGATTGATAGTAATACTTTCGCTATCGTATTTTTTTAATAAATCAAGAGTTGGAAATTGATAATTTCCTAATTCAAGTGTTGGGTCAAAACGACCAAAATCTTCCACCAACTTATCTGCTAAATTATCTGTTTCAGACTTTTCTTCAGTAACACTTGAAATTGTCATTTCTAAATCTTCATCAACTAGTTCTTCATTAGGAGTAACTTCTATCTCTAAACTTTTTTCTTCTAAAACTTCCTTTTTCTTTTCTGGTTTTGAATGATGCTTTATAGTTGGCTCTAAGTTTTCTAACGGAATTTCAAAAGCAGACTTAATAGCTTCAGCTTCTTCAGATAAACTATTATCTATTGGAATAAATGTGGCATCATCTTCATTAACGGCTCCTTTAGACAATTCTCCTTTAATTTCTTTCCTTGCTTTTTTGAAATATCCAATAATATGTTCTGGAGTTAATTTAAAGCGAATAGCGAAATAGGTGATTAAACCAAGTAGTAGAAGTAAAGCAGTTCCTATTTTCCCAATATAATCTTGAAAAAAATCATTTATTTCATAACCGATTACGCCGCCTAACAATGCGTTTTTTTGTGCAACAAAACCGAATAAAATTGAGATCCAAATTACTATAAGTGTTCCCCAGAACCAATGCCTAGCAAGTCTAGCTTTCTTAATATTTAGTAATACATATATTCCAGAAATAAATATTAAGCCAGAAAAAATGAACGAAGAAATACCAAATCCTTTTCTAATAAATAAATCGCTTATCCAAGCACCAACTTTGTTTAACCAGTTTTCTGCTTTGACTTCTCTAGATGTGAATTCACTTATAATACTTTGGTCAGCATTTCCTGTAAAGAAAAATGATAGAAAAGCAATAAATAAAAGAATACCAAAAATTAGTAGCAAACTACCAAACACTAATTTTTGTTGATTAGATAAGGTGAAATTTGGTTTCTTTATTTTGGAGGTTGTTTTCTTTTTAGTTGTTTTAGCTCTGGTTTTACTTTTGGCCATTAATCCGTTGTTGATTTAACAAAAATACAAATTACAAACGTTAATCCTAATGCTTTATTCTTAAGATATATCCTAATTTCTATTCTTTTTTTGCAATTAAAATAGTCTCATTCAATTTGAAGCCATATTTATTGTTTTCTTCTTCTTGAAAAGTCAAAATTTGGGTGCTAAAACCTTGTTTATCTAATTTGCGTTTTAAATCAATTGCTGAATAAATTCTAACATGATTATCTTGACCATAAACTTTTAAGCGCTCTTCAGGTGTTTTTGCATTTTTATCTTCAAATGTTTCACCAGTTTTAAAAGGTGTTTGCAAAAAACATTGACCACCAGGTCTTAGAATCCTGTATAGCTCACTCATGGCATTGCTGTCATTTTCTATGTGTTCAAGAATATGGTAACAAATAATTAAATCGAATGAATTTGAAGAAACTTCTATATTTTCAATATTATAAGTTTTATCAGCTTGAAATTCTCCTTCATAATCTGAAGTGATGTAGTTTTGCTTAGCTATTTTTTTTAATTTTTTAGAGATACTTTTTGGAGGCGAAAAATGCAATATTGATTTATGAGCCACTTCAGTTTCTAATAAGCTCCAAAGTTTACGAGTCCGAGACAAGCAACCGCATTTGGGGCAAATTTTATTTGCTCCATTAGATGGAGGGAATGTAGACATTTTAAAGTTGCAAATGTTACATTCATAGTTAGCTCCAGAATATTTAATTGCAATAATAGATCTAAAAAAACTTTCGTGCTTTTCCAAAATTTTCTTAGGCAATAGAAGGTGTCCTATTTTTTTTAATAACTCGTACATATAAATAAAAGATTGTTAAATATTAATAAGCTTTGGTAAATAAATAATAAAACCTATTATAATTGCGGCGATGGCAAAAATAAAAACTGCTCCAGCCGAAATATCTTTTATAAGTCCAATTTTTTGATTAAATTCTGGATGAATAAAGTCTGCTATCTCTTCGATTGCAGAATTAACAGCTTCAATAGTTATAATAAGTGCAATAACTAAAACTTGAATAATCCATTCAGTAGTTGATAGTTCAAAATAGAAACCAGCAATAGTCATAATAATTGCAATAATAAATTGCACTTTGATACTGGCTTCATTTTTAATTAAATGATAGGCGCCCTTAAAAGCATAGCTTATGCTTTTTATTCGAGTCATTATAAACGAATGATTTTTACTCATAATAAGATTATTTATTAAAATCATTAATGTTCTGCTAATGTAAAAATATTATGTGTTTCTAGTTAACAGAAAATATAATCTATTACTCATTATAGTTAAAGTTATTATAATTAAAAATTTATTGTTTAATGTTTTAGTAAATTTGTTGAACAAAATAAATAAAACAAAAAATATTATGAAAACAAAGAACTTTTTAAAAGCAGCTATTTTTACTTTTTCTCTTTTTATTACTGGTAATGTATTAGCGCAAGACAAAAACATTGTTGAAACTGCTGTGTCATCAAAAGATCATACGACTCTAGTTGCTGCAGTTAAAGTTGCAGATTTAGTTGGAGTATTGACAGGAGATGGTCCTTTTACAGTGTTTGCTCCAACAAATGCTGCATTTGCAAAATTACCTGCAGGAACAGTAGAATCTTTATTAAAACCAGAAAACAAAGCTAAATTGCAAGCTGTTTTGACATACCATGTAGTTGCTGGAAAATTTACAGCTAAAGATGTTGTAGGCTTAATTAGAAAAGGTAGTGGTAGAGCAGTTATACCTACTGTAAATGGAGGAAGTCTAACAGCAATGATGGTGGACGGATCAGTTTATATTTCAGATGAAAATGGAAATAAAGCAAAAGTTACCGCTACAGATTTAAATAATACTAATGGTATCATCCACGTGATTGATTCGGTAGTATTGCCTAAATAGTAGTTTATTGATTAGTAGCAATAAAAAAGCCTCTTCATTTGAAGAGGCTTTTTTAATTTCGCATCTATATTTTATAGTGTATTAACAATATTAATAGCCTCAGTATAATTTGGTTCATCTACAGTTTCAGTAACTTGTTCTGTGTATTTTATATTACCTTGTTTATCCAACACAATAATGCATCTTGAATGTAAAGCCTCAAGTGGACCATTAATAAAATCTAATCCATAAGCTTTTCCGAAACTGCCATCTTTGTAATCAGAGAGCATTATCACGTTATCAAGTCCTTCAGCACCACAAAAGCGTCCTTGCGCAAACGGTAAATCACGAGAAATGCAAAGTATCTTTGTGTTTTCTAAATTAGAAACTTCTTTGTTAAATTGCCTAACAGATTGTGCACAAGTTCCAGTGTCAACACTTGGAAAAATATTTAGGACCAAGTTGGTGTCCTTAAAATCTGATAATGTTTTATTAGACAGGTCTATTCCTATTAAATTAAAGTCTACCGCTTTTGATCCAATTTCCGGTAAATTGCCAGAAGTTTCTACTGGGTTTCCTCCTAAAGTAATATTTGCCATATAAAGTATATTTTTTTATTTCTTGTAAAAATAGAGTTTTTACAATTATTTTGAGGTCGTTTTTATAATATATTGAATAAGTAATTCTTATTTAAATATAAGTACAATCAATTTTGATGATGCTTATTAAAATGGTAATTTTAAGAATTAATAAACGTTAAAAACATACACAATGGATCATAGCAATGGTGACGCAAGTCAATGTCCTTTTTTAAGTGGAGATCAAAAGAAAACAGCAGGTCGAGGAACAAGTAATCGAGATTGGTGGCCTAATGAGTTAAAACTAAACATTTTACGACAAAATGCTCCAAAATCTAATCCTATGGGAGAAGATTTTGATTATACCAAAGCATTTAATAGTATTGATTTTGCAGCTTTAAAACAAGATGTTATTGATTTAATGACGGATTCGCAAGATTGGTGGCCTGCAGATTATGGTCATTACGGAGGATTTATGATTCGTATGGCTTGGCATAGTGCAGGAACTTACCGTGTTGGTGATGGTAGAGGAGGAGCAGGTACAGGAACACAACGCTTTGCACCATTAAATAGTTGGCCTGATAATGGAAACTTAGATAAAGCTAGATTATTATTATGGCCAGTTAAAAAGAAATATGGAAATAAAATTTCATGGGCAGATTTAATGATACTTGCAGGAAACTGTGCTCTTGAATCTATGGGGTTTCCAACATTTGGATTTGCTGGAGGTCGCGAAGATGTTTGGGAGCCAGAACAAGATATTTATTGGGGAAGTGAAACAGGTTGGTTAGATAATGATGAGCGCTATGATACAAGTGATGGTGATTTAGAAGGGCATTTAGGGGCTGTACATATGGGATTAATTTATGTAAATCCCGAAGGTCCAAACGGAGAGCCAGACCCTTTAAAATCAGCACATGATATTAGAATTACTTTTGGACGAATGGCAATGAATGATGAAGAAACAGTAGCTTTAGTAGCTGGAGGTCATACCTTTGGTAAAGCACATGGTGCTGCAGATCCTGGGAAATATGTTGGCCCAGAACCTCATGGAGCTTCTATAGAAGAAATGAGTACAGGTTGGAAAAATTCTTTTGGAACTGGAGTTTTGGATGATGCAATTACAAGTGGAATAGAAGGCGCTTGGACACCAAACCCGACGCAATGGGATGCTGACTTTTTTGAAGTACTTTTAAACAATGATTGGGAGTTGACCAAAAGTCCAGCTGGTGCACACCAATGGACACCAACTGCAGCCTCTGATGCACCAATGGCTCCTAAAGCTGGAGATTCTAATGAAAAACAAGCATTAATGATGACAACGGCAGATATGGCCTTGAAAATGGATCCGGGTTTCTTAAAAATCTCGAAATATTTCCATGAAAATCATAAAGCGTTTGAAAATGCGTTTGCGCGTGCTTGGTTTAAGATGACACATAGAGATATGGGGTCAATCCATCGTTATTTAGGTCCTGAAGTGCCAAAAGAAGAATTAATTTGGCAAGATCCAGTTCCAACAGTTAATTACACATTAAGTGATTCAGATATTGCCTCTTTAAAGAAAATGATTTTATCTTCTGGTTTATCAATAGCGCAATTAGTGAATACAGCTTGGGCTTCTGCATCTACATTTAGAGGTTCAGATATGCGAGGTGGTGCTAATGGAGGCCGTATTAGACTAGAGCCGCAAAGAAGTTGGGAAGTTAATAATCCAACTGAATTAAATAAAGTGTTGAATGTGTTAGAAAGTATCCAAAACGAATTTAGTGGAACCATTTCTATGGCAGACTTAATTGTATTAGCTGGTACTACAGGTGTTGAAGAAGCTGCTAAAAATTCCGGACATGCTATTTCAGTTCCTTTTACTCAAGGAAGAGGAGATGCTTCTCAAGAGCAAACTGATATAGAATCGTTTGGGTATTTAGAGCCTTTAGCTGATGGATTTAGAAATTATATGAATTCTAAGTTAAACGTTGCTGCTGAAGATTTACTTGTAGATCGTGCAAACCTATTGACGCTTTCAATTCCTGAAATGACTGCTTTAGTTGGTGGATTACGTGTTTTAGGTGCAAATTATGATGGGTCTAATTATGGAGTATTTACTGATAATGTAGGAAGTCTTACTAATGATTTCTTTACAAACATTCTTGATTTTAAATATACCTGGAGTGCAACTTCTGAGGATGATACTATTTTTGAAGGACGTAATCGCAGAACACGAGAGGTTAAATTTAAAGGAACACGTGCAGACTTGATTTTTGGTTCAAATACAGAGCTAAGAGCTGTATGTGAAGTTTATGGAGCTAATGATGGACAACAAAGATTTGTAAACGATTTTGTCGCTGCTTGGACTAAAGTGATGAATTTAGATCGATTCGATTTAAAATAAATCGGAATAACATATAAAAATGAGGAAGGAGTGAGTCGTTTTGGTTCAGTCCTTCTTTAATTTGAAACTAATTGTAATGACAGATATTGATTTATTTTTTGAAGCAATACGTATAGGAGATAACGAGCAACTTATAGCTCAAATAAAGTTTAACTCAAAATTGGTTAACACTAAGGATTCTAGAGGTTTTACTCCATTGATTTTTGCGACTTATTTTGATAATGAAGAAGCAACAAAAATTTTAATTAAAAATAATGCTAAAGTCGATGATAAAGATGGTTCAGGGAATACAGCTCTAATAGGAGTTTGTTTTAAAGGGAATGTGAAATTAGCTAAACTATTAATTGATAATGACTCAAATATTAATGCAAAAAATAATTTGGGAACAACGCCATTAATTTTTGCGACGATGTATAATAAGGAATCCATTATAAAACTACTCTTGCAGAGAGGAGCAGATAAAACAATTAAAGATAGCGACGGAAGAACTGCTTATGTTCATGCCTCAGAAAAAGGATTTAATAATTTGTCAGAATTACTCAAATAAAGACATAAAAAAACCACTTCAAACGAAATGGCTTTTTCTATGGGTATTGATTAATATTAGTTAGCGTGCTTTTCTAAAAATTCTGCTACACCTTCATGTGTTGCTTGCATTCCAGTTTTTCCTTTGTTCCAATTTGCTGGACAAACTTCACCGTTTTCTTCTACAAATTGTAAAGCATCAACCATGCGTAATGCTTCATCAACATTTCTACCTAAAGGTAAATCATTTACTAATTGATGACGAACGATACCTTCTTTATCAATTAAAAACAAACCACGATACGCAATTAATTCTCCAGTAGTTTGAAGCATGTCATTTTCATCATAAAAATAATCGCCAGCTAAAACATCATAGTTTTTTGATATTGTCTTGTTTGTATCTGCTACTAGAGGATATGTAATACCTTTAATTCCTCCATGATTTTTTTCCATTTGTAACCAACCAAAATGAGATTGCTCAGTATCTGTAGATACAGCAATTACTTCCGTGTTTCTTAATTTGAAAGCTTTTAGTTTTTCTTGAAAAGCATGAAGCTCTGTTGGGCAAACAAATGTAAAATCTTTTGGATAAAAGAATAGTACAACATGTTTTTCTCCAATAAACTGATCTAATGAAAAATCTGTTACAAACTCACAACCATTTACTACAGCTTGAGCGTTAAATTGAGGTGCTTTTTTACCTACTAATACTGCCATTTTTATATCTATTTAATCGTTAAATTTAAATTTGACTGCAAATGTATGTATTGCCATAGGATTGGCAATGAAGAATTATTTTTAAAATTTATGAGGTTATAGTTTAATCTAATTTGCCTTTTAATTGCTTGATTTTTATAGAAAAACCAGCAAAAATTAACGTCATAAAGGGACTTAAAATACTAAAAAAAGCATAAGGAATATATGCTGTAGCTCCTGCATAGCCAAATAGAACTTTAGAATGATAAGCTCCACAAGTATTCCATGGTACCAGAACTGAAGTTACAGTTCCAGAATCTTCTAGCGTTCGGCTTAAATTTTCTGGTGCAAGTCCTCTGTCCTCATAAGCTTTTTTAAACATTTTTCCTGGTACAACAATAGCAAGGTATTGATCAGAAGCTGTTACGTTTAGTGCTAAACAACTTGCGACTGTACTTGCAAATAATCCAAACGTTGTAGTTGCCATGCTCAAAAGTGAATTTGTTATTCTGGCCAATGCTCCAATGGCATCCATAACGCCTCCAAAAACCATGGCGCAAATAATCAACCAGATGGTGCCTAGCATTCCTGCCATTCCTCCAGCTGTAAATAAATCGTTTAACTCTTCACTTGAGGTTTCTACAGCAGTGTCAACTGTCATAGCATTCATAATGCCTTTATATGCCGATTGAAATGTTAAGCTATCTGCTCCAGCAATTTTGACAACGATATCTGGCTGTGCTATCAATGCTGCAACGCCTCCAAAAAGGGCTCCTAATAATAAAGCAATGAGTGGAGGTGTTTTTTTTACAATCATTACAATTACTAATACTGGCACTAAAAACAACCAAGGACTAATGTTAAAAGCACTATTTATGGCATCTAATTTATCTTGAATTTGCGGTGTTCCAGTAATATCTAAATTCAATCCTATGATTACAAAAATAAGCAAAGTAATTACTATGGTTGGTATTGTGGTTAATGACATATATTTTATATGATCAAATAATTCACCTCCTGCCATTGCTGGTGCGAGGTTTGTAGTGTCACTTAAAGGAGACATTTTATCACCAAAATATGCTCCAGATAATACAGCACCAGCTGTCATTCCTAATGATATTCCTAAAGTTTCACCAATTCCTACCAAAGCAATACCAACAGTTGCAGAGGTTGTCCAACTACTACCAGTTGCTATAGAAATGATAGCACAAATGATAACACTTGCGGCCAAAAATATAGTTGGATTAAGAATCTGTAATCCATAGTAGATCATGGTTGGTATTACACCACTAATCATCCAAGTACCTGCTAAAGCTCCAACCATTAGAAGAATTAATAAAGCACCTGTTGTAGATTTTACATTTTCGGCTACCTCACTGAGCATTTGTTTATAAGAAACCTTATTATAAAAGCCAACAATGGCTGCAACTGCAGCTCCCATGAGAAGAATAAATTGATTGCTTCCACTTAAGGCATCATCACCAAAAACATATATGTTATAAGCCAACATTCCAATCAAAGCAATAACTGGAATAAGTGCTTCCCAAATATTCAGTTCTACGTTCTCAACAATATGCTCATCTTGTGGTTCTCTTGGTTTAATGTCTTGGCTTTCCATAAAAGTGTCGTTAGTTTTTTTCATTGTAATGTTACGATTTTGCCTAGTAGTTTCCAAATCGATTTTGTTATGTACATTTGCTGTACTCAAAAATGGATTCACTTACACAAATAGTTTTAGGTGCTGCTTGTGGAGAAGCAGCCTTAGGAAAGAAGATTGGAAATAAAGCATTGTTCTTTGGAGCAATTGGTGGCACAATTCCAGATATAGATGTGTTTGTTGGTCGTTTGATTTATAGTAACGAAATAGACATTATGGCCTTTCATAGAGGTTTTATGCATTCCATTTTATTTGCAATTATTGGCGCTTTTGTATTTGGTTGGTTGGTTTTTAAGCTTTACAATAGAGGGCGAAGGGAGAATACTACAATTCAAAAGGATTGGATTTGGTTGTTCTTTTTATCTTTATTCACTCATCCTATTTTGGATAGTTTTACACCTTATGGTACTCAGTTATTTACTCCATTTTCAAATTATCGAGTGGCAATAAATAACATTTCGGTTGTAGATCCAATGTATACAATTCCTTTTCTTATTAGTATGATTGTATTGATGTTTTTTAAACGGAACACTTTAAAACGTAAATTATGGTTAAAACTTGGTTTGAGTATAAGTTCTGCATACATGTTATTTACTCTTATAAATAAGGTTTATATCACATCAGTTTATAAAAAGTCATTGCAGTCTGAAGGTATATCTTATATAAGATTTCAAACACAGCCTTCAGTTTTAAATAATATTCTGTGGTATGGTGTTGCAGAAACTGAAACAGATTATTATGTAGGTTTCTATTCTTTATTAGATAGGTCGCCAAAAGTGGAGGCATGGAATAAGTTGCCTAAAAATCATCATTTGGCTTCAACTGAAAATAAAGATATAAGTACATTGGCTTGGTTTAGTAATGGTTATTATAACCTCATTGAGAAAGAGAATGGCATATTGAGATATAACGATTTGCGTTACCCTTCTTTTGATAAAGACGATCCTAACAACGCTATTTTTAGTTTTACCATGCAAAAAGAAGATAATCGTTATAATATTTTACCTTTTGATGGGAAACCACCTTCTAGCGAAGATTTTTCCTATTTCTGGGAGCGTATAAAAGGAAAATAAAAATGCCTTATCAAATTATGACAAGGCTTATATTATAGTCTTCTAAAATTTTAAACCAATTCAGAATTTGTTTCTTTTAAAATATTGAGTTCAACCATGCATTTACGCATCATATTATAGGTGCGTTCAATGTCTGCATCTAATCCAATGGAGAAACGAATCAAACCATCGCTTAATCCCATTTTCTCACGTTCATCGTCTGGAATTTCAGATGATGTTGAACTTCCCGGAGCAGAAAATAGAGTTTTGTAAAATCCTAAACTCACTGCTAGATATCCAAGATTTTTTTCTTGCATCATTTCCATAAGTTCATTGGCTTTAGCTATAGAACCAACATCAATCGTTAGCATGCCTCCAAATCCGTATTTATCATACATCATCGATTTAAATAAATTATGGGAAGGATGCGATTTGAGTCCAGGATAAACAGTTTTTAAACCATCAGTTTCAAATTTTTCAGCCAAATAAGTTGCATTAAAACTGTGTTGTTGCATTCTAATATGAAGTGTTCTTAAGTTTTTTAATACAGATGCTGAACGGAAACTGTCCATTGTAGAGCCTAATAACATGCAAGCTCCATCATTCACATTTCTTAAATCATTAATGAACTCTTGAGTACCACAAATAGCACCTGCAACAGTATCAGAAGAACCGTTTATAAATTTAGTTAAGCTATGAATTACAATATCAGCACCCAATTTAGCTGGAGAAATTGATAAAGGTGAAAACGTATTATCCACAATCAATTTTAAATTATGTTTTTTGGCAATCTCAGCTAAGCCTTTGATATCTGCGACCTCCAATAAAGGATTGCTAACAGATTCACAATAAATGACTTTAGTTTTTTTAGTAATGGCGGCTTCAACAATATCTAATTTTGTGATGTCAACAAAGGATGTTTCAATATTGAACCTTGGAGTAAAGTTCTTTAAAAATGCATAAGTTCCACCATAAATAGTTCTACTGGATATTACATGGTCTCCAGCACCACATAGTTGCATAATTACAGGAGTAATTGCTCCCATACCAGAAGCTGTTACAGTAGCAGTTTCTGTGCCTTCCATGGCTGCAAGCGCTTCACCTAAATATAAATTAGAAGGTGAAGAATGGCGTGAATATAAGTAACAACCATCTGCATTGCCTTCAAACGTATCAAACATTGTTTTAGCTGACAGAAAAGTATATGTAGATGAATCTGATACAGAAGGGTTAACGCCTCCAAATTCTCCAAAGTATTGTAAGTCTTGAATATTGTTTGCTGGTTTAAATGCCATAACTGTCTATTTAAGTAGTTTAATATTTTGTGTAAAATTCGACATTATATGATTATTAATCAATATATATTTGATTATTTAGAAAATAAATCTATTAATTTATATATTTGTAATTAATAAATAGTTTTTATAATTATTGTAAGCGTAAAAACTGAAAATTTTTCAATATGACCTTTGATGCTATTGATACTAAATTGCTTGAAATACTTCAAATAGATTGTAAGCAAACAAATAAGGAGCTTTCTAATAAATTAAATTTGTCCGTGACAGCTGTTTATGAGAGAATAAAGAAGTTGGAGAATCATGGCGTAATCGATAAGTACGTAGCGCTTATCAATAAGGAAAAAATTGATAAAGCTTTCGTTGCGTTTTGCCATATAAAGCTCATGCAGCATTCTCAGGAATTTGTAACTAAATTTGAAAGAGAAGTTGTTAAGATTGAGGAGGTTGTAGAATGTTATCATATTAGTGGAGACTATGACTATTTACTAAAAGTACATGTTAAAGACATGGAGGCTTTTAGAGAGTTTATGGTAAAAAAATTAACAACAATTAATCATATTGGCAGTACACATAGTATGTTCATGATTAATGAGGTTAAGCACACAACAGCAATAAGTATATAAAGCATGCAAAGTTCTACTTATAAGCTTCTTGAATTCTTTCTCGCATTTATAGTGGTTCCAGTAAGTTTTGTTTTTGATTATTCAGTTTTGATGAAGATGCTAATTGGTGTATCAGGATTTTTATACATCATCGTTGTTTTACTTGGAGTTGAAAAAAAACAATTCAAAATCCCGAAAGGACTCCATTGGAAACTATTTTTAAAACAAACGATGTTAAAGCTTATAGCAATAGTTGTGATAACAACTATTTATATTTGGCTTTTTGATAAATCCAGTCTTTTTTCGGTCGTTTTGAATAAACCATTACTGTGGCTTACCATTTTATTTATTTATAGTTTTTTTTCGGTGTATCCTCAAGAGCTTATATATAGAACATTCTTTTTTCAGCGCTATCAGACATTATTTCAATCAGAAAAACTATTCATTTTTATTAATGCCATAGTGTTTAGCATGGCTCATTTATTTTTTAAAAACACTTTAGTCTTGGTTCTTACCTTTTTAGGAGGTCTTTTGTTTGCGCTAACATATCAGAAAACGAAATCTACATTGTTTGTATCTATTGAACATGCTATTTATGGCTGTTGGTTGTTTACCGTTGGCATGGGAAATATGCTTGGGTTTCCTTCATAAAAATACTTTAAAAAATTTCATCAGTTCGCATTCGTAATTCATAAATCAATATTGTATTTTTGTGTTAGAATTTAACAAACAATAAAACAATCTTATGAATTCATATGATGTAGCAGTAATAGGTTCAGGCCCTGGAGGATATGTAGCAGCAATACGTTGTGCACAATTAGGAATGAAAACTGCAATAATTGAAAAATATTCAACGCTTGGAGGCACTTGTTTAAATGTTGGCTGTATACCAAGTAAAGCACTTTTAGATTCTTCACATCACTACGAAGATGCTATTAAGCATTTTGAAGAACATGGTATTGATATTCCTGGAGATATAAAAGTCAATTTGGAACAGATGATTGCCAGAAAACAATCCGTTGTGGACCAAACCACAAATGGCGTTGATTTCTTGATGAAGAAGAACAAGATTGATATTTTTGAAGGTTTAGGGAGCTTTAAAGATGCTACTCATATTACCATTTCAGGAAATGAAACTACTGAAATCGAAGCTAAGAATACAATTATTGCTACAGGAAGTAAGCCGTCATCATTACCATTTATCACTATTGATAAGGAGCGCATCATTACTTCAACTGAAGCATTGAAACTTAAAGAAATTCCTAAACACATGATTGTGATTGGTGGAGGCGTTATTGGTTTAGAGCTTGGTCAAGTATACAGGCGTTTAGGCTCTGAAGTTTCAATTGTAGAGTATATGGATCGTATTATCCCAACAATGGATTCAGGACTTTCTAGAGAATTAAACAAAGTATTTAAGAAAGCTAAGTTTAAAATGAATGTGTCTCACAAAGTAAAATCTGTTGAGCGTGTTGGTGATGAGGTTGTTGTAAAGGCAGACAATAAAAAAGGAGAAGAAGTAGAGTTTAGAGGCGATTATTGTTTAGTATCTGTTGGACGTCGTCCATACACAGATGGTTTAAATACTGAGGCTGCTGGAGTGAAGTTGGATGATAGAGGTAGAGTAGAAGTAAATGGTCATTTACAAACGAGTGCTTCAAATATATATGCTATTGGAGATGTTGTAAAAGGAGCAATGCTAGCTCATAAAGCATCTGAAGAAGGTGTTTTAGTTGCTGAAACAATTGCTGGACAAAAACCACATATTGATTATAACTTAATTCCAGGAGTGGTGTATACATGGCCAGAAGTTGCTGCTGTTGGTAAAACTGAAGAAGAATTAAAAGAAGCTGGAGTTGCTTATAAAATAGGACAATTCCCAATGCGTGCTTTAGGTAGAAGTAGAGCAAGTATGGACCTTGACGGATTTGTAAAAATTCTGGCTGACGCGACTACTGATGAAATTTTAGGAGTTCATATGATTGGAGCACGTGCTGCAGATATGATTGCTGAAGCTGTTGTAGCTATGGAGTATAGAGCATCTGCTGAAGATGTGTCACGTATGTCTCATGCACATCCAACATTTACAGAAGCTATTAAAGAAGCGGCATTAGATGCTACAGATGATATTGCTTTGCATATTTAAAAATTCACATTATTTATATAATTAAAAGCAACCTTTTTAGGTTGTTTTTTATTCCTATTTCTTTTATTTTAGATTTTTAAGAACGGCTAATAATAGTTCTGGTGAGATTCTCTGTTTGTAGTTTGGTGATATATATTCAAATAAAATCTCTCCATTTTTATTTAAAACTAATACAGTTGGTACAGGGAGTACATCAGTAGTTTTACCAATTGTCTTTTTAGCAATGTATGCCGTTGTTCCAGATGAAGGTGTAAAGCCAATGCCTATATTTTTAATAAAGCTACCATCTGCATCTGAGTATAATTTATAAGTTGTTTTATTCTTTTCAACTGAAGGTTTTAAGTTTTTGTAATCATCAGGACTCACTGCGATAATTTGGTAACCTAACTTTAAAATATCTGCTTCACTTTCGGCTAAACCAGCCAATTGCATATTACAATATGGACACCAACCACCACGATAAAACACTAAAACTGTATTCTTTTTTGCGATTTCTTCATTTAAGTTAATGAACTCACCATTTTCGTTAAGTAGTATTGCATCAGGTAATTTCTCACCAATAAGTAGTGGTGAAATATCTTCTGGGTTTTGTGGTGTTTGAGCATTAATTGTTAAAATGCTACTGAATAGGAAAAGCACTAATAGTTTAATAGAGTTTGTTTTCATAATATATTTTGATAATAAGTTTAATGTTTATATAAAACTAATCTTGCCTCTCAGCAAAGGTTTTTAAATTTTCTAACCACTTTTGTACTTGTTTTTTAAAGAAACTAGGAGTTAAAAAAGTCATCACTTTTACAATAAAACCTCTAAATGCAGTATAATCTATTTCAGATTCCATTTTAGTATTACTTGCATCAATTTCAGTAAATGTGGTTTTCATGGTGTTATCTGTATGCTTATGATGATACTGTGCAAAAAAGTAATGAGGTAATTTGTTTTCTAAAATGGTTTCAATAAGAACCATTTCTCCTTTACCCATTTTATAATACATTTTTGAGATGGCACCTTCTTGTTGCGCTTCTCCTGAAATTAGTTCTTTTTTAATGAACTCTTTTTGATGTTCTTTTAAATATTCAGGATTTATAAAGCACTCAACAACTTTGCTTCGTGGTTGATTAATAATTACAGAACAAGTGAATTTCATGTTTTTTTGAAAAAAATTAATGATATCTATTTAACAATGCTGTCATTTATAGTTTCAGAATTTAGCTTTACTGCTCCCCAGGACTTTGCTTTAGGATGAGGTTCTCTTAACATAAGATTGTTTTCAATATAATTACTATAACGATCTCCAAATAAGTAACCTCGTTCATCCCAAAACTCTTTACCACCAGGTGACAAGACAAATTGTTGTAAAATATATTCCCAACTTCTCCAAAGTTCATCAGATAATGAACCTTCTTGCCATTTATAATATGCATTTTGAGAATATGATGAAAACGTCATAAACATGGCAATGAATTGCGCTTTTTCAATTTTGCTGAGATTTTTATAATCTTCTAACCCATTAATTGAGATTTCAAGTAATAAAGGATCACTTTGGACAGTGGAATACCAAGAAGCAAAATTTTCTTGTACGGATTGAGCAGAGGCCGATTTAATTGCAGATGTATTAAGATTAACTTGATTACTCAAGTAAACAAGAGAAACTATTACTGCTATTGCAGAGATTATTTCTGCAACTCCTACTAAGGTGCTTAATTTTGGGCTTATAAATTTTGGAAATATTATTTTCATAAAATTAGTACTTGTTTATTAATTGCTTAGTATGATGCTCAACATGATGAGCTGTCCACATCACAATTTCTCGAACAGGCATTTTTCCCATTAAAGGATGCGGTAAAATCAGGGTATCCAAGTCTTTGTCTTTATACTTCTTTATTTTGTGTTGCAGCTTCTTGTTTTCAACTTTAAGCCTGTTTAGTAAATAGTCTTTGTCTGAATCTTTAGGAATTTTCATATTTCTTGAAGGACCAAAAGTGATGCCTTTAGCGTCTTCCAATCGTTCTTGATAGCGTTTTACAATGGAATCATAACCTCTAATATCTCTATTGGATTTCCCAAACTTGTATTTTAGAATAAATCTGGGCATGCTCAAAGCATCGTTAAGTGGTTTTATACTTTGTAATAAATGAAGTGCTTGTTGTCCAGTAGTCCATTTACCGTCAGGACCAGATTGCCAATTCTCAATATCTTGGGATTCCAACCAATTAAATAGTGTTTGATGTTTTTTTTCTAAGAGCTCAGCAATTTCTTCTTTATGCATAGTTTATTCCTTTTTGTACAAAGGAATAAGGTATGAAATATTGTAGCCAAAACCAATACCAAAGCTACCACTGTCATAAGTTCTTCCAAATCCAGGAATATAAATGTTCTCGAAGTTATTAGGTTCTTTTTCTGTGATTCGGCCTTTTAGCTGTGCATTAATACCAAAATAAATGTTATTTAAAACTTCTGCCTTTATACCAATTAGTAATTCTCCCCAAATGGCATTTAAACCAGAGAATTCTTGACCAGAATTCACAGTAGTTTGAGGCCAACTTTGGTTAGTCTGGTAAATGGTATAACTATTTAATGTTTGTTTAAAAGAAGCCGCTCCAACACGAAAACCAGCGTAAATCATATTTTCCATGCCAAACCAATTCCTATACATGTTATAATCTATTCCTCCTTTAAAATAAGAACCATTTGCAGTTGAATTTAAAAAATCATTAGAAGTTGTAAATTCTTCAAAACCAATTTCACCAGCCACATAAAGATTCTTGGTTAACCTATAATCACCATTGATTTCAAAACCTGAATAATCATCGTCAATAAATGATCTAACCAATTTACTAACGTCTCCTCCTAAGCGTAAGCCATATTTTTGAGCATATTTAATGGAGTCAGCTGCAGTTTTTTCTACATCATCTTGAGCTAATGCTAGAGTACACATTAGCATGGTTATTATTGTGCTAATGGTATATTTTAACATGTGCTGTAGTTTCATTATTTACTGTTGTATTTAATATCTCAGAGTTAATGACCCAATTGTCTGAATCGGTTTCAAGATTTAATGCCAAATTATTGAAGATATCTTTATAACCACAAGCTCTTGACACATACACTTCTTCACGTTCGTAATTTGCTGTAATGACATCAATGTTTCCAGTTTCAAAATCACCAACTTCTAAATCACGATGCACTACAAAACGTGTTAAATTATCATCTGTTCTAAGAGGTATTGTTATAGAATCTGTATTAGAGGTAGTTGATCCTATATGATCAAAGAAAACAATTTCGTTAAAGTTGTTAAGTCCATAAACTAATAAATTAGGCACTGCTTTGGTTTCTTCTTGGTCTGTGATGTCATAAAATCTAAGAACGAGTTTTGGTGTTGTTCCAGTTTCTGAGGAGCAAATATCATCTTTTTCACAGCTTATAAAAACCGTAAGAATTAAAATTAGAGCAATTGTTTTTTTCATTAATCGTATTATTTATCGCTTTACCAAAAGTACAACATTCTCTACATGATGTGTTTGTGGAAACATATCCACGGATTGTGTTTTAGTTACTTTATACATAGCATCCATCAATGCTAAATCTCTTGCTTGGGTTGCGCTATTGCAACTTACATAAACTATTTTTTCTGGCGAAATATTTAGTATTTGATTAACGACGTCCTTATGCATACCATCTCTTGGAGGATCTGTTATAATAACATCTGGTTTTCCATGTGAGTTAATGAAATCTTGATTAAACACATTTTTCATATCACCAACATAAAACTCAACATTGTCTATACCATTTAATTCTGAGTTTTCTTTGGCAGCTAAGATTGCATCAGGAACAGCTTCAACACCAACAACTCTTTTCGCTTGCTTAGCTACAAACTGCGCTATAGTCCCTGTTCCAGTATACAAATCATACACTAATTCAGTTCCTGATAACTCTGCAAAATCTCTTGTTATTTTATAGAGCTCGTATGCTTGTTCTGAGTTTGTTTGGTAAAATGATTTCGCGTTTATTTTAAATTGTAAACCTTCCATTTCCTCAAAAACATGATCTCTTCCTTCAAAACAAATAACATCTTGATCATAAATAGTATCATTAGCTTTTTCGTTAATGATGTATTGTAGTGATGTTATTTCAGGAAATGTTGTTGCTAAATGACTCATCAACAGCTCTCGCTTTATTTTATTTTCTTTAAAAAACTGAACAACTACCATGATTTCGCCTATTGATGAGGTTCTAATCATAAGTGTTCTAAGTAACCCTTCTTGATTTCGTGTATTGAAAAACTCTAATTCGTTTTCAATAGCAAATTGCTTAACAGCATTTCTAATGGCATTAGAAGGATCGGCTTGCAGATGACATTTTTTTACGTCCAATATTTTGTCCCACATTCCAGGAATATGGAATCCTAAAGCATTTTTATCACCTAAATCTCTACCTGAATTAATCTCTTCATAAGTTAACCACCTACTATCACTAAAAGAAAATTCCATTTTGTTTCTATAGAAATACTGTTTTGCAGAACCCAAGATTGGAGTAACTTCAGGTAATTCTATATGACCTATACGTGTCAAGTTATTTATAACCTCTTTTTCTTTATAAAACAATTGATGTTCATAAGCCATGTATTGCCATTTACAACCACCACATGTGCCAAAATGTTCGCAAACTGGCTCAGTGCGTTTATCTGAAAGTTTGTGAAAAGTGGTAGCTTTTCCTTCGTAATAAGCTTTACGCTTTTTAAAGGTCTGCACATCAACAACGTCACCTGGAACAGCATTTGTTAAGAAAATCACTTTTCCATCTGGGGCTTTTGCAACAACTTTGCCTTTGGCACCTGCATCAATAATTTCAACGTTTGTAAATACTTGTTTTTTATTTCTTCTAGACATGTCGCAAAAATAACAATAGCCACAAATATTTAAGTGTGATATTTAAATTATCTTTAGGAAACTTCTAATAAAATGAACCTAATTAAAATTTTCACGTCTTTAAAGTAGAGACAATAGCTATTTAGTAATTGAAAACAAACAAATCTATAGATGCAAATTTGGTTATAGAATTTCAATCTGGAAATTCAAAAGCACTTGCTGAACTGGTAAAACGATGGCATAAAAAATTTTGCGAGAAGGCCTATTGGATTGTGAGAGATGTAGATAAATCTAAGGATATAGCTCAAGATAGCTGGAAAACAATAATGGCTAAAATACAAGACTTGAAAGATCCTTTTAGCTTCAGTGGTTGGGCAATGCGAATTGTATATTCAAAATCGTTAGATGCAATTAGAGAAACTAACAGAAACAGACTAAAACAAGAAAATCTTGCTAAGGAGCAAATAATAGAAACTGATGTTTATGAAGACAATAGTCAAATAAAGATAGAATTATTAAAAGCTATCAGAAGCTTATCTGATAATCATCAAATGGTAGTAAAGCTATTTTACGTTGAAGAGTATTCACTTAAACAAGTTAGTGAAACATTAAAGATTTCTGTAGGAACTGCAAAATCAAGATTGTTTCACGCAAGAGAAAATTTAAAACTAATATTAAAAAGTACAAAGAATAAATATTAACAGTTTCCCACTTTCGTGGGAACAATAAAATAAATTTTATTATGAAAACTAATATGGAAGACATTGACAAATTAATAAAAGAAACATTGACACAAGAAGAAGCAAAATTTTATGATGAGCTAGAAGAACAAAATGTTTTTCAAATGGTTATGGGTTTATTTAAAGGAAAGAATAAATGGATCATGTTTTTGATGAATTTTATGACTTTAGTGTTTTTTGCAGGGTTTATTTTTTGTGTTGTAAAATTCTTTGACACTGAAAACACTAACGAATTGATTAAATGGGCAATTGGTGGAGTTGTAGGTTTAATGGCAGTAAGTATGCTTAAGATGTTTGCTTGGATGCAGATGGATAAAAACGCGTTATTAAGAGAATTAAAGCGATTAGAATTACAGATTTCTTCATTGTCTGGAAAAATGTCATAAGAAGATTTCAAGAAGCAACTTATATTTAGTAATTTGCGTGCCTTAAGGGATGATTTCTTTCCCACGCTGAATTTTCGATATTCGCCTTCACTTAAGTTACAGTGAACAAAGCTTTCGAAAGGAAAAAGGTAGAGAAGGAATGGTTATTTTACTCGCTAAGCGAGATTTAATTATTAATGTTTGCATCTAGAAATGATGTTAAACGATGCCTTATTTAAATCAAGGCATGAACCTTAAATTATTTTAAAATGGCTGTTTTTGACCAATTAACATCGCAAGAAGCGATGGCATTAGAAAATAAGTATGGAGCACAAAATTATCATCCGCTTCCAGTAGTGTTAACTAGAGGTGAAGGTGTGTTTGTTTGGGATGTAGAAGGTAACAAGTATTATGATTTTTTATCTGCTTATTCTTCATTAAATCAAGGGCATTGTCATCCAAAAATCGTAAATGCTCTTACTGAACAAGCACAAAAATTAACATTAACATCAAGAGCATTTTATAATGACATGCTTGGACGTTATGAAAAATTTGCAACAGAGTTCTTTGGCTTTGATAAGTTATTACCAATAAATTCTGGAGCTGAAGCAGTTGAAACTGCGTTAAAAGTTTGTAGGAAATGGGCTTATGAAGTAAAAGGTATTGACATTAATAAAGCGCAAATAATTGTTTGTGAAAACAATTTTCATGGAAGAACAACAACGATTATTTCGTTTAGTAATGACCCAGTTGCAAGAAAAAACTTTGGGCCATTTACAGAAGGCTTTATTAAAATAGAATACGATAATTTACAGGCTCTTGAAGAAACACTTAAAAATAATCCGAATGTTGCTGGATTTTTAGTGGAGCCTATTCAAGGTGAAGCAGGAGTCTATGTGCCAAATGAAGGATATTTAGCAAAAGCAAAAGCATTATGTGAAACATATAATGTACTATTTATAGCTGATGAAGTTCAAACTGGTATTGCTAGAACTGGAAGGTTATTAGCCGTTGATCATGAAAATGTAAAACCAGATATTTTAATTCTTGGGAAAGCTTTAAGTGGTGGTGTATATCCTGTTTCGGCAGTATTATCAAGTAATGAAATTATGAACGTCATAAGACCTGGTAATCATGGAAGCACGTTTGGTGGAAACCCTTTAGCAGCAGTAGTTGCAATTGCGGCTTTAGAAGTTGTTAGAGATGAAAATTTAGCTGAAAATGCTGAGCATTTAGGTAATCTATTTAGAGCGGAATTAAATAAATATATATCTGAAAGCAATTTAGTGAACTTGGTAAGAGGTAAAGGATTACTTAATGCTATTTTAATTAATGATGATGAGGATAGTGATACAGCTTGGAATATATGTTTGCGTTTAAGAGATAATGGCTTATTAGCTAAGCCAACTCATGGTAACATGATTCGTTTTGCACCTCCATTAGTAATGAATGAAGAACAATTATTAGATTGTGTTTCAATTATAATTAAGACATTTAAGGAATTTGAATAAACTTAATAATATTAGATAAAACGAAAGAGGCTGTCTGAAAAGTCATTATATTTTACGTTGTCTGGTTGAGCTTGTCGAAACTGATATTGATTATCAAAGAGTTAAAATATTTTGACAGACTCAATGTGACACATATTTTACTTTTCAGACAGCCTCTTTTTTATGGAGCTAATTCTGTAAATGGAAACAGATTAATATTTCTAAGTATCCAAAATAATATTATAACTATTAAGATACCAAGTGTAACTTTAGATTTATGCAGAAGGTTGGTTACTCCTTTGTTAAGTATATTATTCATTATAAAAATGAATGCTTGATATAAAAGAACCAAAGCTAAGAGCGCAATTAAATAATTATGTCTGAAGCCTTCAATAATATTACCATTCAATAGTTTGTGAGCAGCGCGTTGGCTGCCACAACCAGGACAATAAATTCCTGAAACTGAATACAAAGGACATTTAGGGAATATATTGCTGTCCGAAGGATTCCAGAAAATATAAAGTGCTAATATTCCGAAAAATATTAGTACTCCAAATATTATTAGTCCTAATTTTAATTTAGAAATCGCCATTACTCATAGCTCCAAGAAAGGCAATGCCAAAAATGAGAATATAAAGCAGCCATCCTAAAAATGCGACTCCAATAGAAACCAATCCCCAAGTTTTTGCATTTTTGGAGGCTCTATTGGCTTCATCATAATTACCATCCTCATAAAGGCTATTTACTTTTGTCGCATAAATAATACTAACAATTCCTAAAGGCATACAACAAATAATCGTGCTAATAATCGAGAGTGCTAGATAACTATTTGGTCTTGTTGGTTTAATGTGTTCCATTGTTGGTTAATTTATTGTTATTGGTTTTGTTGCATTTGTTCCATAGCCTCATTGACTTTTTCAATAATACCATCATAGCCAACAGTAGAGAGTACGTAAATAACTCGAAGTACCATTAGTATGTTAATTATAAAAATGACCAATGCAACGGTTTTTGCTGTTTTCATGGCTTCTATATTTTCATAGTTTTCATGATCAGCATAAGCTTCCTTTAATTTTTTGTTAGAAATGAAAAAGGCAATTCCAGAAGGTATTATTCCTATTCCTAAGATGCAACAACATAAAAAGCCGAATACAGAAAGGACATAAATGAGTGTGGTGTTTAGTTTTTGTTTTTCCAAAATATAGATTATTGATTGATTTTTAAAATATAACTTGTAACTATGATTACAACATTTAAAACTACTAAAATTAATTTAATTTTCTCAGCATATTTATATTTATAGAACATATTCAGTATTAAAAATACAGCAAAAACTATCAAAGTATAAATAGCTGGATACATTTTAAAAGCTGCTATGAATTCTCCTTGAAATAGCAATAATATTGAACGTTGAAAGCCACACCCAAAACACTCTATTCCTAGGAGTTTTTTATTTAAACAAGGCAACATGTAGTCTTCTGGAGAAATCATTAGTGAAAATTAATCATGTCAAAGTTAAAAAATTAAAGGGTAATGGAAATAAAAAAGAAGCAATAATCCATGCTCCTTTTTTATTTTTATTTGAATAATGACTATTTGTTAATTACAATAACTTTCTTGCTAATCAGCACGTTATTTTTAAGTTGAAGCTTAGCAATGTATACACCATCACTTAAATTCTTTGTAGAGAAATAATATTCAGTTTTTGTTTCTAATATTCCATTCTCAAAAACCTCTTTTCCAACGACATCAAATAAACCAATACCAGAAATATTAATTGACTTTGGATTTATAATGGTTAATTCTGATTTAGAATTATTTTGAAATATTGAAAATGAGTTAATGTTGGATTCAGCTATATCAAGTGTTTCAGCGTCATTTTTAAAGGTAATAAAGAATCTATCATTATAAGTGTCAGCCTCTAAATTATTAAAATAATCAACCTCATTAAGTTTCGTATATGTTTTATATAAGGCGTCATAGACAAACACATCAATGTCGCTATCAAAATTTTCTAATTCAGTTAAGGCAATTTCAACAGTGCCTTTTTCACCTACTAGCATATTAAGCGGATACTCTTTGTTAATATTAAATCTGCCAACACCCTGAATGATATAGTTTTTATCTTCTATGTTCCAATTTAAATCACTTGGCAAAGTGTCTTCATTGTTTATTGCATCATAGCCATAGTCAAAACCATCAGAAGCCTCATTATTTTGTGTAAACGCCAACAATAAATACCTGATAGCGCCTTCCGGTGTTTTATATGTTAAACGCACACGTTGAATGTCGTCTATTTCTTCTCTATTTTGTATTGTGTGTGACCGATTATCACTGCCTAGATCATTGGGTTCTAAAAATACAGAAACGGTTAAAGCCTCTTTTTTAAAGAAACGTTGTGAGTTTTTAAATCGTACTTCCTCAGTTACTTGATCTGCAGTTGCAGCAGCATTTACAAAAAAGCCTTGAGCAACTGGAATATAATCTCTTGGAGTATAATTTATTAATCCAGCATCACCAGGTCCACCAATTTCTGATGGTATTGTAGCTGCAGCAACACCACCAGATAAATCGTACGTTGCATAACCACCTTGATATACCGCTAAATAGTGCGTACCAACAGTAGTGGATTGTCGCCAAAAATTTAAAGTTCCATCAATACTTTCAGAAGTCCCTGGATTTGCAGGACTAGGAGTATTATCAGGATTAAGTAAAGGAATGTTGTCTTTTATAAATTCTCTTGCATCAATAGCTGAAGGATATGGATTTCCAACCAAAGTCTGATTACCAACAGATACATCATTAATAATAGTCCCATTATTTGGGATACCTCTAAACATATAGTTTTGAGTAGCTGTCCCTGGACCACTACCACTTCCTTTCATAGTAAAGCCTAAACCATGATGGAAGGGATCGTTTTCATCTTTAGGTTCCCAAGCATCATAGTCATTTATTGTGTTGTTATCATAAGCAAAAAGCCAATAACTGCTCATGGTCATAGCTCCTAACACATAAATAGCATCAGTTCCTGGAGTCCATAGTATTGGATATATATTGTTAACATCAGTAAGATCAGTGCCATCAAACAAAATAGAACCAATTGTAAACTCCTCAGTTGCCGACCATACTGGACTTCCCCAATAATTATAGTTATAAAGACTCGCTGAGCCTTTTTGACCACGTTCTAAATACCCTGTTCCTATATTGTCTATATCATTACCTTGTAATAACTGCGCTTCGTTGCGCAAGTAAATAATGCTATTTGCACCTGCAAGGTTAATATTGTTTGTTACAAACAATGGTACATTCCCAGCAATAGCATCGTCAAAACCAGCACCATCAACATAGACAGAAACATTTGCATTATTGCTAACATATAAGTCTGTTTGGGCAAATCCTACAACGGTAAAAAAAAAGAAAAGTACAGTGAGGTTTTTCATAACACTAGTTGTTATTTTTTAACAGTTTATTCACCTTGATCTCTAAATCTTCTAACTTTTTTTCAAGTGTTTTAATTTTATTATTTTGAGTTTCGATTAGTTGTTGTTGTTCCTTAATAGCTTGCGTTAGAATAGGAATTAGTAACGTATAATTTACGACCTTAAAGGATTCAGTCTGTCGCTCTGATGCCATATTAGCTGATTTCTCAGTATTGGAATTAATAACAAGATTTTTATCCTTTATTAATTCAGGTAAAACTTCTTCTAAATCTTGAGCAACAAAGCCATAAGACAACCTATTAACATCAAATCCCATTTTTGAATATTTATCTGTATCATAGAAATAACTTACAGGTTCAATTTTTTTGATAATTTTAAGGGCCTCTGTTATCGGGTTTATATCTTTTTTTAACTTTCTGTCAGATCCAAAATAGATACCTGCACTATATACATCAGCATTAAAATATCCAGCCCAACCTGTATATCCACCAGTGAAAAATAAATTTCCTTCTACTGCAGTTCCACTTTCATTATTTGCATTTCCAGTAACTCCTACACCACCAGTACCAATTGTTGTATTATTTAAACTTAATCCAATAACAGCAGATGCTGTAAAGGCAGATCCATTATAATTGGTAAGTCCCATGAGAGATCTATTGCCGTTAGTAGCATTAGTGTTTTGAAAACGCGCAGTTGCACCATTGGTGGCATGACTATTATCCCATTGGAGAAGCCAAACATTTTCATTTGTAGTCAAAAAATGAAGAGGAGATGATGGAGTCGGATTATTTATTCCTATTCTATTAGTACTTGCATCAACGAAGAACATATTCGCCAAATTATCCGATTCAATCCTGAAATCAAATGCACCACCAGATTCGTTAAAGATTGCGTCTTCATTTACAGTGAATTGTGCATTAAGTGGTGCAATTATTCCAATCCCAACCTGCCCAAAAACAGTGATTGAACTTAATAGTAGGCAAAAAAATAAGATTTGGAGCTGCAATGATTTGGTGATGTTTTTCATAACGCAGCTATTTTATTAGTTTTAAGGTGATTAACAAGTTAATATTTTATTTTCAATTATTGATGCTTTATGAAGGAAAAAGTATATTTTCGACAAAATGAATATTTCAAGGATAAAATAATTAAAATGAATAGATTAGTAAATGTTATACTTATACTCACAGGTGGCTTAATTGCTCTTTACGCACAAGCAGAAGAAAATCAAAACACTTATATCCTTATTGGTGGTATTGTCATGCTTATGACTGGATTATATAGATTATCAAGAGGTATCTCTGATAAACGTAATAACGAAGATGATCCAATTGATAATCAAGAACAAAACTAATGCAGTTACAAGTAGGAGATAATGTTGAGGTGTTAGATGAAGACCTTTCTGGAGTTATCATTTTTATAAAAAATGGGAAAGCAATTATTCAAACTAATGATGATTTTGAATTGGAGTTTGAAATATCACATTTAGTTAAGGTGGGGAATTCTAAACTGTTGCGTGCTTCAGTATTCAACGAAGATACTTTTGAAAAAATAGGTTCTGACAAAAACCCTAAAAAAAAGAAGTCTGTTGGTGTGAAACGAAAAGAACGTGTACAGCCAGCAATGGAAGTTGATTTGCATATTCATCAGCTACTCCCAACAACCAAAGGCATGCAAAAGCATGATATATTAACCTATCAGTTGGATACTGTTAAACGTCAGTTGGCATTTGCTATGAATAAAAAAGTACAACGTATTGTGTTTATTCATGGAGTAGGTGAAGGTGTTTTAAAGCTTGAATTAGAATACCTTTTTAAGCAATATGACAACTTAAAATATTACGATGCCGATTATCAGAAATATGGCTTAGGTGCAACTGAAGTTTATATCTACCAAACTCCAAATTAATTCTCAATTGTAATGGTTGATGAATAGGTGCCTAGCTCAATAAAATCAGTATTAATTATATCTAAGTCTGTATTCATAATAGTAAATTCAACAGTAATAGTTCGCATGTAAGTGTTTATGTTTAAAGTATCATTCACAAAAATGTCGCTCGCATCAACATCTAAAAATCTAGCAATCACAGAGCCATCAGCAAAGTCATCTTGTAAATTTCCGTTTAAGTTTTCATCTTCATAACGTGTAATAGTTCCATCATTATCATCATCTGGATCTAAATAATCCGGAATCGTATCGCCATCAGTGTCTTGCGCATCATCAATGGCGCCATCATCATTAGGATCTGGTTTTTCTAGACTAGTTTTTACATTATCACCATCGTCATCATCATCTTTGTAGTTTGGTATAGTATCTCCATCTGAATCATCATCTTCTAAATCACCATTATTATTGATGTCTTCTAATGCTGAAGGAATTCCGTCTTGATCATCATCAACAAAAGAGGTTTGTGTTTCAACTGTTCCTCCTTCAGCTGAATAGTCTTCAATAATAGACACATCAGAAGCAGGTATTTCCTCGCAAATCAACCCTGAAGGATTGCCATTATAGGTTCTGTAATTGAACTTTACAGAACTGCTAATATCAAATTCATAATCATAAGGTGTTGTACTTGGATTGAATATTTTGTCTGTTGTTGAGTTGCTAGGAAACAACAAGGTTAATGATTCATTAGGATCTGTTTTAATATCATAAACTACGTAATTCTCAGATTCAGTATCTCCACAAAGTGATAAGACTTGATCAAACTCTAATTCAACGGTAATGACATCTCCATCATCACATGAGGTAATTAAAAATACACAACAAAAAATTAAAACTGATAGCTTTCGCATAGACAAGATTTTGAACAAAAATAATGGAATTGTAAATTATAACGCAGGATAATGGTAATAATTTTATTTCAAGTATTTTTGTGCTTTGTTTTGAATTATGGAAACACCAATTTATTTTGATAATGCAGCTACGACTCCAATTCGCGATGAAGTGATTGAAGTGATGACTGATGTGTTGAGAAATAGCTTCGGAAACGCTTCGTCTTCGCATAGTTATGGACGTTCATCTAAATCTTTAATTGAAAAATACAGAAAAGATATTGCTGCTTATTTTAAGGTGAGTCCATCTGAAATTATTTTCACTTCAGGTGGTACAGAAGCCGATAATTTGGTGTTGCGAAGTGCTGCAAGAGATCTTGGAATTAAAACGGTTATCACGTCGAAGATTGAGCATCATGCTATTTTGCATACATTAGATCAGCTTGCAAAAGAATATGAAATTTCTATATTGTATGTTAATCTTGATGAGAATGGTGAGGTTAATTATAATCATCTTGAAGAATTACTTGAATCTGAACAAAACACACTAGTAAGTCTAATGCACGTAAATAACGAAATAGGTAATTTACTAGATATAAAACGTGTTGCTAATTTGTGTGAAGAACACAATGCTTTATTCCATAGTGATACTGTGCAAGCTATTGGTCATTATGATTTGGATTTAAGTGAAATTCCTATTGATTTTTTAGCAGCAAGTGCACATAAATTCCATGGTCCAAAAGGTGTTGGATTTGCTTTTATAAGAAAAAATTCAGGTTTACAGCCTTTAATTTTTGGAGGGGAACAAGAGCGTGGTTATAGAGCAGGTACTGAAAGTGTTCATAATATTGCAGGCTTAGCTGAAGCTTTAAAAATGGCATATGATAACCTCGAAACTGAAAGTAAATATGTAATGAGTATTAAGTCATACTTTATTGAATCTTTAAAATCTAATGTTCCTGGCGTATTATTTAATGGTCTATCTGGTGATTTAAATAAAAGCACCTATACATCTGTAAATGTTTGTTTTCCAATAGCACCAGAAAAAGGAGCCATGTTTTTATTTCAGTTGGATTTAAAAGGGATTGCGTGTTCTAAAGGAAGCGCTTGTCAAAGTGGAAGTTCTCAAAATTCACATGTGTTAACTGAAATTTTAAGTAATGATGAATTATTAAGACCTTCTATTCGATTTTCTTTTAGTATATATAATACAAAAGAAGAAGTTGACTATGTTGTAAAGTCACTTAAAGAAATTATTACTGCTTAATCTTGGCAATAATAACTTCAGCAAAAACCAGATTAGGAACCCAACACAACCAAGCAACTATAGCATAAGCTTCACTGAAATCAAAGAATTGTTGAAGTAACGGTAAATAAAGACGCAAAGTTACTGCCGCAAAAGTAAGTGCATAACTTCTAATCATCCATTTTTGATGTTGAATTATGTTTTTGCGTATAATTGAAGTATAGGCTTTGGTAGAAGTGATTAACCATGCAATAGCAAGTAACCCAAACCCTAATTTTGTATAGACACTTCCAGTTGCATAAAAAGCAATATAAAGCCCAGATATACCACTTAATAAAACAGCTAATAAATATATTTTCCCAATGAGTCGATGCAGTTTAAGTCGCTTTATTCGCCATTTTTTAGAGAATTGTATCCAGCCAATTAAAAGCGCCAAACCTCCTAGCAAAATATGTGTATAAAAGCCAATAATATAAATATTTGAGGATAGAAGTGTTTCGCTTTTGGACGCTAACAATCCATTAGATTGCATGTCCGTAAGTAAATATATAAAAGGATATAAACCTATAGCAATAGCAAGAATGGCAACAAATATCCACGCAACTTTTTTGAAATTCATACATTACAATAATTAAAAGCGCATTCCAACTCTTACGTTAAACACTCTTGGTGTTAGATAATTTGGTATGGAATATTGACGTTTACTATATACATCTCTAACCCATGTATTAGTAATTGAGTTCTGCACATCAAACATATTAAAAATTTCAATGCCTAAGCTCAGTTCTTTAAACTTGCTTTTCCAACCACTTTTCGCAAGATTTTTTGCATCAACTAACACATAAGAAATACCTAAATCAGCTCGTTTGTAATCTGGCAATCTATTTTGATATTGATAAGGATCTGCATAACTAGGCGAGCCTCCTGGTAGTCCAGTATTGTAAACCAAGTTCAAATACATTTTTAAATTTGGAATGTTTGGCACATAATCCTGAAATAAAATACCAAACTTTAAACGTTGGTCTGTTGGTCTTGAAATATAGCCTCTATTGTCTATGTTTTCTTCTGTTTTTAAATACCCAAAACTAAACCATGATTCTGTTCCTGGAACAAACTCTCCATTAAGTCTGAAGTCAATTCCGTAAGCATACGCTTTTGCATTATTGTTGGCTTTATATCGAATTCGAACATTTTCAACTGTGTAAGGATTTATATCAGACATGTTCTTGTAATAGGCTTCAGAAACTAATTTAAAAGGTCTATCCCAAATGTTTAGGCTGTATTCATTACCAAGCACAACGTGTATTGATTGTTGAGCTTTAACACTGCTATTTACACTTCCATCGCTTCCTCTTAATTCTCTGTAGAAAGGAGGTTGATAATACAATCCACCACTTAATCTAAACAGCATGTCTTTTTCCCAATCTGGTTTTATAGCGAATTGTGCGCGAGGACTAAAAACTGTTTGACTGTTGTTTTCAATCCCATCTCCACTTACAGTCCAACTATGAACTCGAATTCCAGCGTTAAAAAAAACATCATTGTTTCCTAATTCTGTACGTTTGCTCCATTGGGCATATGCTTGTAATCTATCAATTTGAGTACTATTTGTTGCTCTAATATTTTGGAAAGGAACTAAAGGGCCTTGATATGCTTCATAAGGCTGTTCATTGAACGAATCAATATTTGGAGGATTTATAGAAAATCCAGCTGAATCAATAACTTCCCATTCAACAATACGATCCATGATATCTTCATGTGTATATTTTACAGACCATTTTAGGTTGCTGTCATCTTCAAGTTTTAAATCTCCTTTATGTTCAATATTAACTATTAAAGCATCTAAATCATTTCTGGCATGATTCAATTGTCCGCCAATCCCTTCAGAGAATTCTACTTCGCCTAAATCTTCATCTCCTATGTTACTATTTACTTCTCCTAATCTGTATTGTGCAAGAATATCAAAATATTCTTCTTCTGTAGTATGATATGCTGAAGCAATTAATTTTAGGGTTAAGTCATCGTTAGCGAAATAAGTTCCTTTAAACGCGCCAAAATAAGTTTGGTATTGGTCTTTTTCTTGACCTTCATAAAAGACCAACAATGCTAACGGGTTTTCAAGTGTTCCAAAATTAGTTTGTCTAGTTTGAGGCTCGTAATTGTATTTGTTAATGGACGCATTTCCTAAAAAACTCAAATGAAACTTATCTGAAAATTTATACGTTAAATAAGCTTGAGCATCAGCAAATTTTGGGTCATAGTTGGTTTCGGTTTCTTTTGCTTTGACTAACAAGCTATTATCCCGATATCGTAAACCAACAATTCCTGAAAATTTAGAATCTTTTGAAACAGCTTCAGTAGTAATACTTCCGCCTAATAAACTCATGTCTGCACGAACACCAAAACTCACAGGATTTCTATAAGTGATATCCAGAACAGAAGATAATTTATCTCCATATTGAGCTTGAAATCCACCTGCTGAAAACTCAATATTCTGTACCATGTCAGTATTTACAAAACTCAGTCCTTCTTGTTGTCCAGAACGAATAAGGAATGGTCTGTAAACTTCAATTTCATTTACATACACTAAATTTTCATCAAAGTTTCCGCCTCTTACAGAATACTGCGTACTCAATTCGTTAGATATATTGACTCCCGGAAGTGTTTTTAATAAATTTTCAACGCCTGGTTGCGCACCTTTAATGGTTCTTATGAGTTCAGGGTCAATGGTTGTAATGCCTTCAACTTGCTTCCTTTGATTCCCTTTAACGACAACAACAGCAATTTGTTCAATCTCCAAACTCATTACTGGGTTAAACTCAAAATTTTCGCCATTTTTTAAATTGAAAGTGGCTGATACTTTTTTGTGGTTTAAGTGCGTAAACTCAATTAAAATATCTTTGTTAGCAGAAATTTTAATGAGGTAGAACCCATTTTCATTAGTGATTGTGCCATCTGTTCCTACTTTAATGTTTACGTTTTCTATAGGCAAATTGTTTTCGTCTAACACAACACCTTTAAGTGTTGCCGTTTGCGAGAACCCAAAAAGAGGTAATAGTAAAAAAGCGAGTTTAAGTAAAGAAAATTTTATCTTCAAAAGAGTGTCGTTTTATTTTCTGTAAAAGATAGTTTCAAATGTAGAACTATTTCCAACATTATCAGTAACAATTACCTTTAAATTGTACTTGGTTTCATTTTTAATGACATGGTCGTTAAAATCGTAAATAAGTGTGTTTTTTTTGTAATCATATTCCATCAAAACCCATTTCCCATTGATGGTGGCTCTATAACTTTTAATTCCAGAAGTTTCATCATCAATTCTAAGTTTTAAATATCTGTATTTGCTAAGCCATTTTCCTTCTTGAAAATTGATAGGCTTTATTGTTGGTTCATCTGTATCAATACCAATGGTATAAGTGCCAAGAGTTTTGGTAAATGCAGTTAAGGTGTTCTCTTTTTTTATAGCTGAAACATAATAAATTTTATTACCATATTGAGAGAGACGACCAATGTACAGTTTGTTCTTATCTCCATCTTTAAAATCGCTGATATCAAAATTGATTACTAGATTTTTTTGAAGCGGAACAATAGGTTCGTGTAGCGTTAAGGTGTCATTTACCACATTAAAATCTATGAAAAAATCATCATAAAATGTATTGCTAGGTATATAAACTGATACATTTTCTTTTTCTAAGGTTGTTGATTGATCGGCATATACAAAATAATCTGTGGCCTTAATATATTTTGGTTTGAGTGAATCTATTTTTGTCCCATTGATGTTTATTGTAAGCCATGCATCGTTGTTTTTAAAATCCTTCACACGCACTTTGTAAACAGATGCAGTACTATCTTCAATTTGAATAAAACCGCTATTATCGATGTCTTTATAAAGGCTTAATGGATTGTTTTGCTCAACAAATAATTTTTGAATTCTAGACTTTTCTTTTTGATAATATTCATAATCAATAAGCCTGTTTAAATGTTTTGTTTCATTAAAAGAGAAGCGTTTAAAATCTATTTCAAAACTTTTGTTGCCATTGTAAAATGCCTGAATATTACTAACACCATTTTTGTTGGCTGCTAAATCTTGTCTGTCATAGGTTTCGATTCCGAAACCTATTTTCCCAAAGGCCTTGATGTTTTCAACAGTATAGCTTCCGTTTTGTTCTTGCTTGAACCGAAGTTTTGTTAATTCAGTATTCTCATTGATATGTGCATTTTCTCCAATTGGGTAAGCAAATGTAGATGTAATTCGGGGCATTTGAGAATCCTCAATGTCTATACCAAAAAGCATTGGGTTTATTGGTCGTTCTTGTTTATCTCTAATTTCAAAATGCAAATGAGGTCCACCAGAACCACCTGTGTTTCCAGAGAATGCAACAATTTCATCTGATACAATTGTCAAGGTTTCCAATTCAGGGAACAGTTCAATTTCAAATGTTTCTTTCTTGTACTGCTGGGTTTTAATGTATTCCTCAATTTTGGGTGCAAATTTTCTTAAATGCGCATAAACTGTTGTATAACCATTTGGATGTGTAATATAAAGTGCTTTGCCATAACCAAAATGCGAAATTTTTATTCTGCTTACATAACCTTCAGCGGCAGCATAGACATTTAAACCTTCTCGTTGCTGTGTTTTTATATCCAAACCAGAATGAAAATGATTAGAGCGTAGTTCGGCAAAAGTTCCAGATAAAACTAAGGTGACATCCAGTGGATTTCTAAAATAATCTTGCGGATAAGGATTTTGAGCAATTGAAAATTGAATAAAAAAGAGGATAAAGATTTTGAGGGTCTGCTGCATACATTTACAATGTTATTGCTAAAGTATTAAATTGTGTTTAACTAGCAAAGTATATAACAAATAGGATGCCAAAATATTGTAATAACCTGATAATTAATTGATTCGAAAATTTAGGTTAAAACAATTGCTAATTAAGCATGGGTACGTTAACTTTGTGTAATTAGTATTGAATTATATAAATGGGTAACATTGAGTCTGTTGTAGATTCCTTAGAGAATAGAATAAGCAAAGTTTTGCACAAGCTTGAAGTGCTGAAGCAAAGTAATGCTAAATTAAAAGAGGATTTTGAATTGACTCAACAAAAAATGATTCAACAAGAAGCTGTTATAAGCTCTTGGGAAGAAAAATATGAATCACTCAAATTTGCTAATTCAATATTAGGCAGTGATGAAAGTAAAAGAGAAGCAAAGCTCAAAATAAACACATTAATAAGAGAAATTGATTATTGTATTTCTCAATTATCAGAGTAAAAGGCAACGTATTAAATGTCAGAACAGCTTAAAATAAAGCTATCAATAGCAAATAGAGTTTATCCATTAACTATTGATCCGAAACAAGAAGAAGGTCTGCGTAAAGCCGCTCAGAAAATTGATGCGATGATTAAGCAATTTGAGCAAAGTTATTCCGTTCGTGACAAACAAGATGTTTTGGCAATGTGTGCATTGCAATTTGCATCTCAAAATGAACAGAAAACAATAGATACTGAATATTTAAATGAAGAAGTTGAAGAAAAGCTAGTTGCTATTGATCAACTTCTAGGAGAGTATTTAAACTCTTAAGTTCTTTTAATATATAATAAAGGTTACTGCCTACATTAGTTATTTTTTTGATGAACTCAACGTTAATTCTTTAAAAAGGGTGAGTTGAAGTTGTAAAAGCGTGCTGCTAGTGCTGAATTTAATTCAGTATCTTGAGCAGATACTTGATCAGCTTGTTAGCCCTAAACTTGTTTTTAAGGAGTTCATACAAAACCTCAACTGGTGTAGGCTTTTTTTTTTAAACTAACTAAAACAAAATGGATACAAACACAATTTTATTAATTGTTGGAGGCATAGTAGTAGGATTGATTATTGGTTATATAATAGCAAAAACTTTAGAAAAAAATAATGCATCAAAATTGGTTAAAAATGCCAAAAAGGAAGCCGTTTCAATTCTAAAGGAAGCCAATCATGAAGGAGAATCAATTAAAAAAGACAAAATACTTCAAGCTAAAGAAAAATTTATCGAGTTAAAATCTGAGCATGAAAAAGTAATTCTCAATCGTGATAAAAAAATGGCTGAGTCAGAAAAGAGAACACGAGATAAAGAATCTCAAACATCTTCTGAGCTTGCTAGAAGTAAAAAACTTAATTCTGATGTCGAGATTAAAATAAATGATTATAACAAAAGATTGGAATTTCTTGATAAACGTAAAGATGAACTTGAAAAACTTCACAAAAGCCAAGTTCAACAGCTAGAAGTTATTTCTGGTTTATCAGCCGAAGATGCCAAGGAGCAGTTGGTTGAATCCTTAAAGGGAGAGGCTAAAAATGATGCGATGGGTTATGTACGAGATAAAATGGAAGAGGCCAAAATGACTGCACAACAAGATGCAAAGAAAATCATCATCAATACAATTCAACGTATTGGTACAGAAGAAGCTATTGATAATTGCGTTTCAGTTTTTAATATAGAATCTGACGATGTTAAAGGTAGGATTATTGGTCGTGAAGGACGAAACATTAGAGCAATCGAAGCTGCAACTGGTGTTGAAATCATTGTAGATGATACTCCTGAAGCTATTATTTTATCGTGTTTTGATTCTGTAAGAAGAGAAATTGCCCGATTGTCTTTACATAAATTAGTGACCGATGGAAGAATACATCCTGCAAGAATTGAGGAAATTGTGAAGAAGACTAAACGACAAATTGACCAAGAAATTATTGAAGTTGGTAAGCGTACAGTTATTGATTTGGGAATTCATGGTTTGCATCCAGAATTAATTAAAATGGTTGGTCGTATGAAGTATCGCTCTTCTTATGGTCAAAATCTATTACAGCACTCACGTGAAGTTGCTAAACTTTGTGGCGTTATGGCTGCTGAATTAGGATTGAATTCTAAACTTGCAAAACGAGCAGGACTGTTACATGACATTGGTAAAGTGCCTGATGCAGAAGCTGACATGGAAACACCTCATGCTATTTTAGGAATGCAATGGGCTGAAAAACATGGAGAGAAACCAGAGGTTTGTAATGCTATTGGAGCGCATCATGATGAAATTGAAATGGTGTCTTTATTATCTCCTATAGTACAAGTTTGTGATGCTATTTCTGGAGCTCGTCCAGGAGCTAGACGTCAAGTATTAGATTCTTATATACAAAGACTAAAAGATCTTGAAGATATAGCATTCGGGTTTACAGGAGTTAAAAAAGCTTATGCCATTCAAGCAGGTAGAGAGTTACGTGTTATTGTTGAAAGCGAAAAAGTTAATGATGATAAGGCTGCTCAACTATCGTTTGAAATTTCACAAAAAATTCAAACAGATATGACGTATCCAGGGCAAGTTAAGATAACTGTAATTAGAGAAACAAGAGCAGTTAACATCGCGAAATAAGCCCTAATACATACATTCATTTTAAAAGCATTCAGTATTCTGGATGCTTTTTTATTTGCGAGGATGATACTTATTCATTACTTTACTTAAATGTGTTTTGTCAATGTGCATATAAATTTCGGTAGTAGTTATACTTTCGTGACCGAGCATTAACTGAATAGCTCTTAAATCTGCGCCATTCTCAAGTAGGTGAGTTGCAAAAGAATGCCTGAACGTATGTGGAGAAATCGTTTTATGAATACCAGCTTTTATTGCTAATTGCTTAACAATGGTAAAAATCATTGCTCTTGTGAGTTGTTTACCACGTCTATTTAAAAATAAAGTATCTCTGTATGCTTCAATAATGGGAATGTGAGGACGGATTTCTTTTATATATATGTTAATATATTTTTGTGTTAGAGGGCTTATTGGTACAAAACGTTGTTTATTGCCTTTTCCTGTAACTTTTATAAAACCTTCATCAAAAAATAAATCAGAAATTTTAAGATGAGTCAATTCACTTACGCGCAATCCACAACTATAAAGAGTTTCAATAATGGCTCTGTTACGCTCACCTTGTGGCGAAGTCAAATCAATAGTAGAAATTAAAGCGTCAATTTCTTCAATAGATAAGGTATCAGGAAGTTTTCTACCAATTTTTGGTGACTCTATTAATGCTAAGGGATTAGTGTCTCTGTAATCTTCAAAAACTAAATAATCAAAAAAGCCACGTAACGCTGAAATTAATCGCGATTGGCTTGTGGCACTCAAGGATTTCGCTGCGTCATAAATGAATTCCTGTACAGTTAAGGCTTTTATATTGACTGGATTAGATTTTATGTTATGCTCATCTAAGTAGCTTACAAGTTTTTTTATATCTAAAGTATAACTATTTATAGAATTTACTGAAAGGCCACGCTCAAGTTTCAAATAATGAGAAAAATCCTGTATGGCATGCTTCCAGTTCATGTATTTGCTAACGTTATCAACATTTTGTACGTAAAATATTACGCTTCAAAACTACGTATTTTTACGTATTTTTTAAAGTTTTCAACATTTTTTTTTGTAATTGTTAATAAAATCTACTTATTTTGATTTTAATTAATCTAAAAACTAAATTTACAAATTATGAAAAAATTAATTTTATTAGTTGCAATTGTGTTAGTCGGATTTAATGCAAATGCTCAAGGCGAGCTTAATGCAGGTATTTTTGGAGGTATTCCCGTTGGTGATGCTGGTGATTTTACAACATTTTCTTTAGGTGTAGATTTGGACTACTTATTTGAAGTATCTGAATCATTTAGTGTTGGTCCAGCTGTAGGTTTTTCGACTTCTTTTTTGGATAGTGAATTTGAAGGAGATAATATTTCATTCTTACCTATTACTGCTGCTGGTCGATATGCTGTTTCTGAAGAATTTACTTTGGGTGCAGATGTTGGTTATGCTCTTGGGATCAACGATGGTAATGAAGGTGGTTTTTATTATGCACCTAAGATTCAATATGGTATCTCAGACTCTTTAGATGTCGCTGTATCTTACAGAAGTGTAAATGAAGATAATGGTAGTTTTGATCTTGTGACAATTTCTTTTATATTTTTGTTATTTAATTTTGGTTCACTATAATTATTTAACATTTTTTATATTAAAGGTAAAAGGAAGCTGAATTAGCTTCCTTTTTTTTGTTTAATTTTTTTTCATTACATTTATCTCACAATTACTTGAAAATTAAAGATTAACGCCCTTATTTATCTGCAGCTAAATCTTCTATAATGGTTATGTAAACCAAATCTTCTCGTATTCATTCCTCTTGTTATATTAAATAATTACTAATCAATATATTAAATTATGAAAAAATTATTAGTATCAGCAACAGCTTTAATATTTAGTTTTTCTGGTTTTTCACAGGCTAAAGAAATGAGCTTTAATTCAGGTCAAAATGATTTGAGTACATCATCGGTTGACTTTAATATGAAGTCTGATTTTAATTTTGATTATTTCGAAGCAGAAAGTAGAAATAAAAAAAATGTTGAAGTTGAAGATGAAGAAGCAATTTATGGGTGGCGCCGTGGTGATTTGATGGGAGCTCTGAAATTTGGTTATAATTCATCAACTCAAGGCGATGAAAAAGACAGTAACTTTTCATTGGTACCTTGTTTTGGAGCATTCATTTCTGATAAATGGGAAATAGGTGGTGAGTTAGGTTATAAATCTAGTAGAATTGAGTTTGACGGAAATGATACTGAGAAAACAAGTACCTTTAAAGCAGGAGCTTATGGTCGATATTATTGTGAGCCTCAGGAAAGATTCTCAACTTTTGGTGGTTTACACGTTAATTACCGAACAATGAAATATGACATAGCAGATTATTCAGAAAATGGATTTGAAGTTGCGGTAGATTTAGGCTTAAATTATTTTTTAAATGAAAATTGGGTTCTTACCACATCCATTGGAGCACTTGGCTATGAAACTAGTAAGCCTGATTTTGATGGAGCTGAGTCAAGAAATACATTTTTTTCTGCTTTTAATATGAAAAGAGCGAGAGTGGGTTTAGCTTATAAATTTGGTAATCGTTTAAAAGTTCAATAATTTTATATTGCTTTATAGATAAAAAAGGAAGCCAATGGCTTCCTTTTTTGTATACTATTTTTATACATTTGATTTATGAAGAGATTAATTATCATTAATGGCCCTAATTTGAATTTGTTAGGTAAACGTGAACCTAATATTTATGGTAGCTTAACGTTTAACGAGTTTTTTGAAACAGTTAAAGAAAAATATCCACAAGTTAGTTTAGAACATTTTCAATCCAATATTGAAGGTGAGCTCATCGATAAACTTCAGGAGGTTGGTTTTGATTACGATGGTATAATATTAAATGCAGCTGCGTATACGCATACCTCAGTTGGTATTGGAGATGCAGTTAAAGCCATAGAAACTCCTGTTGTAGAAGTGCATATATCCAACACCTTTGATAGAGAAGAGTTTAGACACAATTCTTTTATTTCACCAAATGCTAAAGGCGTTATTTTAGGTTTTGGATTGCAGAGTTATGAATTGGCTATTGAAAGTTTTATTGTTTTTGCATAATATAACGGCTGATGAGACTATATATAGGAATGATGATTTGTATTTTCATAAGTCTCAATTCAATGGCGCAATCACAAATTGATATTGGTATTAAAGGTGGACTAAATCTAACCTTTTTTAAAGTAGTTGAAGATAATTTTGGGACTAATCCAGAGACTGAGTTTGGCTATTACGCTGGTGTTTTTACAGATTTTAATATTGATGAAGATTTTTCTATTCAGCCTGAATTATTATATATTGGCATCAACGATTATAAATTTTTAAATGCACCAATTTATATTACCTATGTAGTAGCACATAATTTCAGATTGCTTGTAGGTCCGAGCCTAAATTATTTCTTCGACTTTTTTTCTAATAAATTCAAAGTGCGTGCCGATATAAGTGCTGCCTATAATATAACGCCTGATTTGGATTTTCATATGAAATATACACTTGGATTTGAAGAGCTTACACCAAATGGTTTGTTTATTGGAGTTGGTTTGAAATTATAAAAAAAGCTCAGAAATTTCTGAGCTTTTTAGTCTATATTTTAATGTCTAAAAGTTTGCGTAGCAAACGGTCTGTTTATTATAAATGTATTACCTCACCATAAGCAGCAGCAACAGCTTCCATTACAGCTTCACTCATTGTTGGGTGTGGATGTACTGCTTTTAATACTTCGTGTCCTGTTGTTTCTAATTTTCTACCTAAAACAGCTTCAGCAATCATGTCAGTAACTCCAGCTCCAATCATGTGGCAGCCTAACCACTCTCCATATTTGGCATCAAAAATCACTTTCACAAAACCTTCTTTATGTCCACTGGCACTTGCTTTTCCTGAGGCAGAAAACGGGAAGTTTCCAACTTTAATGTCATAACCTTGTTCTTTTGCTTGGGCTTCGGTTAAGCCTACGCTTGCAATTTCAGGAGAACAATAGGTGCATCCTGGAATGTTTCCATAATCTAAAGCTTCAACATGTTGTCCAGCAATTTTTTCAACACACAATATACCTTCAGCCGAAGCAACATGAGCTAAAGCTTGTCCAGGAGTTACATCACCAATGGCATAATAACCAGGAATATTAGTTTGATAAAAATCGTTTACTAATATTTTGTCTCTATCTGTAACTATACCTACATCTTCAAGACCAATATTTTCAATATTTGTTTTTATTCCTACAGCAGATAATACAATATCAGCTTCTAGGATTTCTTCTCCTTTTTTAGTTTTTATAGTTGCTTTTACACCCTTTCCTGAAGTATCAACACTTGTAACTTCAGCCGACGTCATAATTTTAATGCCACTTTTCTTGAAGGAACGTTCTAATTGCTTAGATATATCATCATCTTCAACAGGAACAATTTTTGGTAAATACTCAACGATAGTAACTTCTGTTCCCATCGAGTTGTAGAAATAAGCAAATTCAACACCAATAGCACCAGATCCAACTACAATCATCTTTTTTGGTTGTTTTGGTAATGTCATTGCTTCACGATAACCAATCACTTTTTTACCGTCTTGTGGTAAACTTGGTAATTCACGAGATCGTGCTCCAGTAGCTATTATAATATGGTCTGCACTATATTCAGTACCATCGACATCTATTTTTTTACCTGGTTTCACTTTACCAAAACCATTTATGACATCAATCTTGTTCTTCTTCATTAAAAACTGAACACCTTTGCTCATTCCATCTGCCACACCACGACTACGTTTTACAACAGCATCAAAATCTTTATTAGCATCTTTTACAGAAAGGCCATAATCTTCAGCATGTTTTAAATATTCAAAAACTTGAGCAGATTTTAATAAGGCTTTGGTTGGAATACAGCCCCAATTTAGGCATACACCACCAAGGCTTTCCTTTTCTATAATGGCAGTTTTGAATCCTAATTGAGATGCTCTAATAGCAGTCACATAGCCTCCAGGACCACTGCCTAGAACGATAATATCATATTTACTCATGGGAATGTTTTTAGTCGATTTTTGAAGTTACGAATTTACGAAATCACATTTGAAATAATAAATATTTATCGTTTTTTAAATTTAGTGGCACTAATGTTGTAGCTGAAAGTATTATATTTAACTAAACCAATCACCTATGAAAACGTACCATTTCCTTATTTTGCTTTTAGTAATTACCAGTATATCGTGCAAAAGTGAAAAAAAAGAAAGAGTTAATAATTTATCGGAGTTAAAAGGAACTATAGTAGACAGAGAAAGTGATACGCTTTATTTGCTAAAATCGACAGGTGATGCTAGGTATGATGTTTTTGATACAATTCAAATAATTAATGGAAAATTTGAGCATAAATTTGTTTCTGATGAGATCGAAAGGTATACTCTTGTTTTTAAAGATGAATTCGTTACTGGTAGTTATATGCCAATTGATTTTTTCTCAGAAAATGGGATTATTGAGTTTCAACTGTATGATGCTGAAAATGCAAACAAGATTAGCAGAAAAGGTGGTGAATTAAATGAGTTATATCAGAAATATTTGGATTCTATTCGTGATGTATATTCAGAAGAACTTAATTTAGTTTATAAAAATTATAATTTATTCGACTCTTATGAGCGCTTTAATTCAGAGGAATATAATGTACAGTTATCTTTTTTGCAATCAGTTAAAAAACAAGAAGAGAAGGTTCCAATTTATGATAGTATTAAGAAATTGAAAGAAGCCAATATTCACAGAAGTAAAATAGGAAAAGAATTAGATTCTTTAGTTAATATAATATCTAAACAGTATGAATATAATAAATATGAGTTTATTAATGCTAATCCATCCATAGTTACGTACTCACTTTTAATTAATGATATGATTGGATTAGATTATAACAATGTGTCAAAAGATAAAGTCGTATTTGCTTATAATAATTTAAGTAAAATATTTCCCGAACATTCATATACAGAATTAGCGCAAAATTTATGGATTGGCTATACTGAACTTCAACCAGGTGGACAATACATTAATTTTAAGGCACCAGATATTAGAGATATTTTTTATGAACTAAAACCAGTTGTTGATAAAAATGATATTGTACTATTAGATCTCTGGGAAACCTGGTGTGGACCATGTATTGCGAGGTCAAGACTTATAAAGCCTGTTTATGAAAAATATAAGGATAAAGGCTTTGATATCGTTGGTGTAGCAGGGGAATTTAAAAACTTAAATGCTTATAACAAATTTATGGCTAAGGAATCATGGCCTTGGTTTAATTTAATTGAGCTTGATAAGCAAAATAAAATATGGGAAAAGTATAATGTAATGAATGGAGGAGGAGGAATGTTTTTAATTGACGGTTCAGGTGAGATTTTGGCTGTTGATCCTACTGCTAAGGAAGTAGAAGTAATTTTGGTAGATAAATTAGGCAAACAAAAAGTAAAGTTATAAATCGTCTGTAAAGTGTTTGCGCGCTTTTTCTTGTGCAAACTTTTCTTGATTATAACTTAGAGATTTGCCTTTTGGAATTGATAAAGATTGCCAGTCACTTCCTAAAATCATTTTACCAAGAAATATAATTTGACCAATATGTGATGCGTAATGTGCTAGTTGCCTATTTACAGCTTCCGTTACAGTGTGACCTTGGTTTCTTATATAAACAATACCTTCTAATTGATCATCTTTTAAATGTTTTATAGCTTCAAAAAGGCAATCCCAACCTTTTTTCCATGCTTGCCACATTTCATCTTTATTAGCGTAAGAGTTTTCAAATTCTTGATCTCGTTCTCGCCATGTTTTTTCACCATCTTCAGTTAAGAAATTTGTCCATCGCGACAACATATTACCGACAATGTGTTTTGTTATGATAGCAATGCTGTTACTTTCTGAATTGTATTGCCAATGTATTTGCTCATCGGTTAATTGATGGAATGTTTTTTCACCAAGACTTTTATAATATTCAAACTGTTTTATTATGCTTGGTAAATAACTGTTAGTCATCTTTCTTAGGGATAAATTTAAGTGCTGCTCCATTAATACAATGACGCTGTCCAGTGGTTTCTCTTGGGCCATCATCAAACACATGACCTAAATGACCTCCGCAAGTTGAGCAATGCTCTTCGTTTCTGGCATAGCCAATATTATAATCAACAGAATACGTTACATTACCTTCAATTACTTTGTCAAAACTAGGCCAACCAGTTCCAGAATCAAATTTACTGTCACTCTCAAACAAAGGGGTTTCACACGCTGCACATATGTAGGTGCCTTCAGCATAAGTTTTGTTTAATGGACTAGTAAATGGTCGCTCTGTTCCTGATTTTCTTAGCACATAAAATTGTAGATCTGTTAGTTGAGCTTTCCACTCAGCTTCAGTTTTCATTATAGGAAACTGTTCTTGTTTCTTATCGGTTTGTGCATTTGAATTACAGCTTGTTAAAACAATAAATATGAGTAGTAAACCAAATTTTTTCATAATTCCTAATTTATCACTTTTTGTCGATTCAATAAAACAATCATTACATTTTTTAAAATAATATTATTATTCTAGTGTGACTTTTTACAAGATCATGTGTCTTATAAGTGATACGTTTTTCGTATTTTTATAAACACATATTAAACCATTTACAATGAAATTTAAGTCAAGTATAGTAGCAAGTTTAGCGATAATATTGTTCTTTTCGTGCGCTACAAACCCATTTACTGGAAAAAAAACAATGGCCTTTGTGCCTAACTCACAATTGTTTCCAACAGCTTTTGCTCAATATGATCAGTTTTTAACAGAAAATAATGTCGTTAAAGGCACTAAAGATTCTGAAATGATTTCTCGTGTTGGACAACGTATTGCTGTTGCTGCTGAACGTTGGTTAAATGCTAATGGTTATCAAGGTTATTTGAAAGATTACAAATGGGAATATAATTTAGTAAATGATAAAGCAGTTAATGCTTGGGCTATGCCAGGAGGGAAAATTGTTTTTTATACTGGAATTTTACCAATAGCTGCAAATGAAACAGGAGTTGCTGCAATTATGGGACATGAAGTTGCACATGCATTAGCAAATCATGGACAACAACGTATGAGTGCTGCTTACTTGCAAGCAGGAATTGCGCTTGCAGGAAATGTGGTTATTAAAGATGAGCAATCGCTTAATATATTTAATCAGTCTTATGGAATTGTTTCTAACGTAGGTGGAATGTTGCCTTTTAGTAGAGGCCATGAAACACAATCTGATGAAATAGGATTGCGTTTAATGGCAATTGCTGGTTACAATCCTGATGAAGCTGCTGAGTTATGGAAGAGAATGAAAGCAAATAGTGGAGGACAAGCACCACCTGAATTCTTGAGTACACACCCATCAAATGATACAAGAATTGCTAATCTTACTAAATGGGCTCCGGAAGCTAAGAAAGAAGCTGCAAAATTTGGAATAACTTCCTTTAGGGAATAATTCATCCTAAGGGTTAAAAAATAAATGTTTACTTTAGAAGCTGCTCATCCCGACGTTTCGGGAGAGCAGCTTTTTTATTATGGCAGTATTAGAAAAAGGAAGTAAAAAATTACTTAATGCTTGGGCATTTTATGATTGGGCAAATTCAGTGTATCCATTAGTGATTACATCAGCAGTTTTTCCTATTTTCTATGGAGCTTTGACGATTATAAAGGATGCTGAAACGGGAGAAAAAATAAGTGATACAGTTGTGTTTTTAGGTCGCGATTTTAATAACGACTCTCTTATAAGTTACATTACTGCAATTAGTTTTTTAGTTGTTTCAATACTGTCTCCAATTTTATCAGGAATTTCAGACTTTGTTGGTAACAAAGAAAGTTTTATGAAATTCTTCTGTTATCTAGGAGCTCTTTCTTGTATTGGCCTATATTGGTTTAGCCTGGATAATTTATTATTTGGCTTAATATGTTATATGCTTGCTCTAATAGGTTTTTGGGGAAGCTTAGTCTTTTATAACTCTTATTTACCTGATATTGCCTATCCAGAACAACAAGATAAAATAAGCGCCAAAGGCTTTTCAATGGGTTATATTGGTAGTGTTGTATTGCTAGTGGTTAATTTGGTTATGATTTTAAAATATGACTTGTTTGGTTTTGAAGATGCAGGTCAACCAACTAGAATTGCCTTTATTATGGTTGGAATTTGGTGGATGCTATTTGCTCAGTACACCTTTAAATATTTACCAACTGGAACTAATGAAGGACACAAGGTTACTAGGTCAGTGATGATGCATGGTTTTAACGAATTAAAAAAAATTTGGAAAGCTTTAAAAAGTAATAAAGTATTAAGACGTTATTTAAGCGCTTTTTTTGTTTACAGTATGGCTGTGCAAACTATCATGATTGCGGCTACATACTTTGCTGTTGAAGAATTAAATTGGGGAACTCAAAATTCAACAACTGGATTGATAGTTAGTATTTTATTAATTCAGCTGGTTGCTGTTGTTGGAGCTAATTATACAGCGATACTTTCAGGTAAAATCGGAAATATTAAAACTCTTATTTTTATAATATTTGCATGGATACTTATTTGTGGCTATGCCTATTTTGTTGAAACACCTACACAGTTTTATATAACCGCAGGATTTGTTGGGCTTGTAATGGGAGGCATACAATCTTTATCAAGATCTACTTACAGTAAGTTAATTCCGGAGAAATCTGAAGATACTGCTTCTTATTTTAGTTTTTATGATGTTTCAGAAAAGATAGGAATAGTAATTGGAATGTTTATGTATGGTTTTGTGGCAGAAATAACAGGAAGTATGCGTTATTCTATTTTGTTTTTAATAACCTTCTTTGTGATAGGAGTGATATTATTATACAGAATACCAAAATCTGAAGCATTAAGAAATTAACAATAAAAAAGCAGCTCATTGAGCTGCTTTTTTATTAATTGATTATTATATTTTAGTTACTAATACTTCCAGAACCTGAAACCTTAGTGTCCTCTTTGTCAGGATTTCCTTTATATTCTATATCACCAGATCCAGAAACTCTAGCTTTCAAGCTTTTGTTACTCACAATCTCAATATCTCCAGAACCAGCAATTGATGCTGTAGTATGATTTGATTGTAATCCAAACGCATGAATATCACCAGAGCCAGCTAATTTTAGTGACAAACTATCCGTATTTCCTTTGAGAGTAATGTCGCCAGAACCTGCAAGACTGCCTTCAACTGAAGACGCTTCAATATTTAGAATGACATCGCCAGAACCTGCTAGTGATACATCAAAATTAGTTGCTGTAATTTTATCTTCATTCCATAAATCACCAGAACCAGCAAGTGATACATTATTGATATCCTTAAATGGAATAGTTATTTTTATTGTTTTATTCCAGCTAGGGCTAAGATTAACACCTTTTTCTACTTTCACGATAAGGTTTCCACCTTTAATTTCTGTAACAATGTGTTCTAATAAGTTAGATTCACCTTCAAGTTTAATTTTCCCTTCTGTTCCAGCTACAAGAATATAATCCATTGAGCCTGCACATTTAATCCCATCATAATCTCCAGTATTTCGTGTTTCAGTGGTCATGTTTCCATTTCCTTTAATTTTCTTTCCTCCCCACCATTGAGCATGTGAAACTGATGCAAAAAGTAAGGCTACTACTAATAATATTGACTTGTTCATAATTGTTGTTTTTTGATTATTTTTTTAGTTCTTTTTAAATGTTACGCTTCCGTAATCAGATTCTATGTTAATGTTGTTTCCAGACCCAGAGTTTCCATAATAACCAGTATAATATTTACTACTTGATTTTACATTCTTTTTAGAGAATTCAAAACCATCAGTATCTCTTAGGGATCCATAGCTTAAGTCGATATCAAAATTAAAGCTATAGCCTTCAGTATAACCAATTGTAATTTTCATATAATCAGAAGTGATATTAATATTTCCAGCATTTGAAGTCATGTTATCAATTTTCATAGATCCATAATCTGCATTTACAGTTACATTTTTGTAAATATCACCAAGACGCAGAGTTAAATAGTCACCATCACCTTTTACATTATTCGCTTTACCAACAGTTAATGATCCATAATCACAATCATAAGAAACATCTTCAGCAATTTCTATATTTGATTTTGAGTAATCTGCATCAATGCTCAAGTTGTTTGTTTTTCCAACTGTATAACCGCTATAATCGGCATCAATTTTTCCACTTTTGATGTATTCAAAATAGGAGTTTTTAGTATAATCAAAGGAAAGAACATTGTTATCTGCCATTAATTCTTTAGTAGTAATTTTTCCGTAATCACAATCAATCACAGCACGACCTACAAGCTTGTCAAGATTAATGCTACCATAGTCATTTTCAAGATTTACACTATTGCTTATTGGCATTTTAATAACATAGTTGATTTTCATATTTACATTGTTGTTTCCCCAATTCCACCAAGATTTATTATTGTTGAACTTAGTTTTTGCAGAAACCATGTTGGTTGAGCTATCAAATATAACATCGATACCATCAAGTTTCTTGATTACCTTGTCTTCATTATTTCCGTTTGTAGTAATTGTCACATCTATTACAACGCGATTTTCATTCCAGGTAACAATATCAATGTCACCATAACTATTATCAATTTTTACAGTAGCTGAAGCACTTACTTCATATTCTTTATGAAGTTTTTTTTCTTTAGTGTGCTTACCAGACCATTTGTCATTATTAGCAAAAATAAATGCTGGTACAAGTAAAAATGTGATTACTGTTTTATAAAGTAGAGCTGTTTTCATTTTCTATGTTTTTTTTAGTTTTTAATTCGTCAATTTGATTTAATACGTTATTTAAAATATCTATTCGGTCTTGAAAGTTTGAAATCATAGCGCTTATAACACGTTTATCATTACCACTAACTGTTAAATCTTCTTTTAATCTATTATAATTTTGTTCTAGTAATTCTATTTGAAATAATGCGTCAACTACTAAATCTTGAAATTCAGGTGTTAATTCATTATTCAATTTTTCTATTTCTGCTGAAATAGCAGTTGTAAAGAAATTTTGGGTTTCAGCCATTTCGGGTGAAATGCTAGCCAAATCATGTGGTTCATTGTATTTATTGATACCAATAAATACAGAGACAATAAGAACAATAGAAGCTGCAATGCTTAAAAAGGGTTTCCAGAAATTAGATTTTGGTTGTGATAATGTTATAACCTCTCTGTTCTGATTATTGAGCTTTGTTAAAAAGCGATTATCATGTCCAGCATTTGGTTCTTCAGTATCAAAATCTGATTTCAGATTCTCAAAAATTGTATTTAAATTATTTTTACTCATAATTTAATGGTTTAATTAGCTGCTCTTTTTTGTAGTTTGTGTCTTAAACTTTCTTTTGCTCTCGAAACGGTTGTTCTGCAATTTGCATATGTGATGTTCATGATTTCACTAATTTCATCATAATCATACCCTTCAACCAAATGCAATGTCAATGAAACCCGATAGTTATCTTTTAGTGTTTTCATGGTTTCCATAATTTGCTGTGCTTTCAAATTTGTAAATTCATGATCACTTGCAATTCCATCGTCATCATCTTCAATCTTAAACAGTACGTCATCTAGAGTTACTTCGCTGTATTTATTACTTTTATTGTAGTGATAAATACTGTTGTTAATCACAATTCGCTTTAACCAAGAACCAAATGTCACAGAATCTTTTAAACTATCTAATTTTGTGAAAGCAGTCAAGAATGAATCTTGCATAATATCTTCAGCTTCAAAACTATCCTTCACTATTCTTAGCGAGGCGTTATACATTGCTTTGTAATATCTGTTGTAAATTTCCAATTGCGCACTTTGGTTTCCAGATTTACACTGCTGTACAAGTTGTTCTATATTTTGGTTAGTTGGTATCAGAAAACAAATTGTTTAATAGAATGATGAAGATTAAGAGTCATTGTTACACTTTTTAGAAAAATAATTATGATTTTATTTAATAATACATTGTTTACATTGGCATAACAATTGAACCTACAGATGTAAATTAAAAGCTAATACTTCTGTAACTCGCTGAAATTGAGCAAATACACAAGTGTTAAGCAATAAAGATAAAAATAAATAAGTTCTGTTTTAGTGACAGAATGACTTAAAAATAATATGGCCAGATCAAAATTTACTACCCTTGACAGTTTGTCATTTCAGGAGTTTGATGAAAACTCAGAATTGATTCCGTTAATGACTACTGAAGATGAAAAAGAAATAAACAGCGAATCACTTCCTGAAACACTTCCTATACTTTCATTAAGAAACACAGTATTATTCCCTGGTGTTGTTATTCCTATAACCGCAGGAAGAGATAAATCAATCAAACTAATTGATGATGCTAATAAAGGGTCTAAAGTTATTGGTGTCGTGTCTCAAAAAGATGAAACCATTGAGGACCCAACCGCAAAGGACATTAATGAAACTGGAACTGTTGCTAGAATACTAAAGGTATTAAAGATGCCTGATGGAAATACTACTGTAATCATTCAAGGAAAAAAACGTTTTAAAGTTGCTGAGGTTATTACAGAAGAACCTTATATGAATGCCACAGTTCGTGAAGTTCCAGAAAGCGCACCCATTAGCAATAACGAAGAATTTTCAGCAATTATAGACTCTATAAAAGAATTAGCGCTTCTAATAATTAAACAAAGCCCAAATATTCCTAGTGAAGCCTCTTTCGCTATTAATAATATTGAAAGCAATTCGTTTTTGGTGAATTTTGTGTCGTCAAATATGACCTTAAGCGTTGAGGATAAGCAAAAATTGCTTGAAACAAATGACTTACAGGAGCGTGCTTTGGAAACGCTGAAATATATGAATGTCGAATTTCAGAAGTTAGAACTGAAAAACGATATTCAATCTAAGGTTCAAAGTGATATGAGCCAACAACAGCGTGAATACTTTTTGCACCAACAAATGAAGACCATTCAAGAAGAACTTGGAGGTGTTAGCCATGAAGAAGAAGTTGATGAAATGAAAGTTCGTGCCAAAACAAAAAAATGGGATGATAAAGTAAAAGAGCATTTTGAGAAGGAATTGTCCAAAATGCAGCGCATGAATTCTCAGGTTTCAGAATATTCCATTCAAAGAAATTATTTGGACCTTTTCCTTGATTTACCTTGGAATGAGTTCAGTAAAGATAAGTTCGATTTAAAACGAGCTAAACGAATACTAGATAGAGATCATTTTGGATTAGACGATGTTAAGAGAAGAATCATTGAATACTTAGCTGTTTTAAAACTAAGAAATGATATGAAATCTCCTATTCTGTGTTTATATGGCCCTCCTGGAGTTGGAAAAACCTCATTAGGTAAATCTATAGCTGAAGCCTTAGGAAGAGAATATGTTAGAATATCATTAGGCGGTTTGAGAGATGAAGCAGAAATTAGAGGCCATAGAAAAACATACATTGGGGCAATGCCTGGACGTATTTTGCAAAGTTTAAAAAAAGCAGGAACATCAAATCCAGTATTTGTGTTGGATGAGATTGATAAGTTATCAAACTCTCACCAAGGTGATCCATCATCTGCAATGTTAGAAGTGTTAGATCCAGAGCAAAACTCTGAATTCTATGATAATTTTCTAGAAATGGGCTTTGACTTATCAAAAGTCATGTTTATAGCTACTTCAAATAACTTAGGCTCTATTCAGCCAGCACTTCGTGACAGAATGGAAATCATTAATGTTACTGGTTATACCATTGAAGAAAAGGTAGAGATTGGTAAGAGACACTTATTGCCAAAACAATTAAAAGAGCATGGCTTAACTAAAGATCATTTAAAAATAGCAAAACCACAACTTGAAAAAATTGTAGAAGGTTATACAAGAGAGTCTGGAGTTCGTGGTTTAGAGAAGCAATTAGCAAAAATGGTTCGTCATGCTGCTAAGAATATTGCAATGGATGAAGCTTATAATATCAAAGTTACCAACGAAGATATTATTGAGGTTCTTGGAGGCCCAAAACTAGAACGCGATAAATACGAAAATAATGACGTAGCTGGTGTTGTGATAGGTTTGGCATGGACAAGTGTTGGAGGCGATATTTTGTTTATTGAATCTATTTTATCTCAAGGAAAAGGCACCATGACTATTACTGGAAATCTAGGTAAAGTCATGAAAGAATCTGCAACCATTGCTATGGAATACATCAAGGCGAATGCTGATACTTTTGGCATAGACGCTGAAGTATTTGAAAAGTATAATGTGCACATTCATGTTCCTGAAGGTGCAACACCAAAAGATGGCCCAAGTGCTGGAGTTACAATGTTAACTTCATTAGTTTCATTATTTACACAACGTAAAATAAAAAAGAGTTTGGCCATGACAGGCGAAATCACATTACGTGGTAAGGTATTGCCTGTTGGTGGAATTAAAGAAAAAATATTAGCTGCTAAACGCGCACGAATTAAAGAAATAATTTTGTGTGTAGATAATGAACGAGATATTAAAGAAATAAAGGAAGAATACTTAAAAGGATTAATCTTTCATTATGTCTCTGACATGAGTGAAGTAATTGATATTGCTGTAACCAAACAAAAGGTTAAGAATGCTAAGAAATTATAGATGAAAACCTCGATTTATCGAGGTTTTTTTATACTATCAAAAATAAAAAAATCATGTAATCGTTTTAAGATAGATTTAGTTACTTTGCAACTTTGTGAAATTCACCAGATAATTAAGTAAAGGTGAGTTGTATTTGGCTTTATTTAAGTTGAAAATTATCGAATGAAAAAGACGATTACTACTTTAATAATCTTGGTGTATTTTAATTTTGCCTTTCCCCAATTAGGAGGCGAAGCAACTTACCAATTTCTTAATTTAGTATCGTCTCCACGTCAAGCTGCTCTTGGTGGAAAAGTTCTTACAAACGTTGACTATGACGTTACTCAAGGGTTATATAATCCAGCAACAATTAATGTTGAAATGGATAATCAACTTGCTTTAAATTACTCAAGCTATTTAGGAGGTATTGGTTATGGTACAGCTGCTTATGCATATACTTGGGATAGACGCACACAAACAATTCATGCTGGAGTTACTTATATAAACTATGGTCAGTTTGATGGATATGATGAAAATGGAGTGTCAACTGGAGAGTTTACTGGAAATGAAGCTGCTTTGTCAGTTGGTTATGCTCGACAAATTGGTTATTCAGACTTTTATTTAGGTGGCAATATAAAGTTCATTACATCAAAATTAGAGCAATATACATCATTAGGAATTGCAGCAGATGTTGGATTACTTTACATTAATGAAAAACTAGATTTTAATGCAGCTTTAGTTGTCAGAAATGTTGGAACTCAAATAACAACCTACGCTGGACTTAATGAGCCATTGCCTTTAGAAGTAGATTTTGGCATGTCGCAAACCTTAGAGCATATGCCTTTGCGTTGGCATGTTACCTTTGAGAATTTGCAAAAATGGCCAATTGCAAGTCCAAATCCTGCACAGGTGACCACTGATTTAGAAGGTAACCAAACGGAAGGCAAAGTAGGATTTTTGTCGAATGTTATTAGACATACTATATTAGGAGCAGAGCTGTTTCCTGAGAGAGGATTCAATATTAGATTGGGTTATAGTTTTAGAAGAGCTGAAGAATTACGTATTTTAGAACAACGGAATTTTTCTGGATTATCTTTCGGAATAGGAATTAAACTTAATAAAATGCGATTTAGCTACACACATGCAAGATATTCAAGTGCATCAAATGCAAGTTTTTTTGGATTACAAATAGATCTACGATAGTGAGAAAAATAACAATAGCAATAGATGGTTATTCATCAACAGGGAAAAGTACTATAGCAAAGCAAGTTGCACAAGAACTAGGCTATGTTTATGTTGATTCTGGAGCGATGTATAGAGCTGTTACGTTTTATGCTTTACAAAACGGTTTTATTAATGAGGGTGAGTTTAATGTGAATGATTTTATATTAGAGCTTCATAAGATTAGATTAGGTTTTGTGTTTAATCCAGATTTGGGATTTGCAGAAATATATCTTAATGGGATTAATGTTGAAAAAGAAATCAGAACAATGGAAGTATCAAGTTTTGTAAGTAGAGTGTCTGAAATTCCTGAAGTGCGTCGACAGTTAGTTTATCAACAACAAGATATGGGAAAACATGGAGGTATTGTGATGGATGGTCGCGATATTGGTACTGTTGTGTTTCCTGATGCTGAATTAAAAATATTTATGACGGCTTCTCCTGAGATTAGAGCACAACGTCGTTATGATGAACTCATTAAAAAAGGAGATGAGGTTGAATTTGATGAGGTATTTAAAAATGTTCAAGAACGTGATTATATTGATTCACATCGTGAAGATTCACCATTAATCAAAGCTGAAGATGCTATTGAAATTGATAATTCATCGCTTACTTTAGATGAGCAATACCAACGAATTATGAATATGGTAACCATGACTTTAGAAGGCTTTGAATAAAGTTGTTAAACCTCACTAATTAAATACTACTTCAACTCAAATAAAATTAGGCAATTACATCAATAATATGTATTTTTGCACTCCTTTTAGCGAATTATCAGAAAATTAAAAGGAACTAAAAAACAAATTATAACACTTCTGTGTGTAAATCGCTTAATTTTTCTGAAAGCATACAGAATACAAATTTTAATCAGCAATGGCTGAAAAAAAAGAAAAAGCAGTAAAAGCAAAAGTTGAAGCTGCAACAACAGAAGCTCCAGTAGTCGCTGAAGCTACAACAATTGAAACTCCAGCAGTCGCTGAAGCAGAAACAATCGACGCTCCAGTAGTCCCTGAAGCACAAGCAAATCCAGACAAATTTCTAAAAGATTTTAATTGGCACAATTACGAAGAAGGAATTGATCCTGTTGATGATAAACAATTAGAAGAGTTTGAAAAACTGGTATCAGAAAATTTTGTTGATACTTTAGATGACGAAGTTGTTGAAGGTACAGTAATTCACATGACAGATCGTGATGTAATTATTGATATTAATGCAAAATCTGAAGGTGTTATATCTTTAAATGAATTTCGCTATAATTCTGACTTAAAAGTTGGTGATAAAGTAGAGGTTTTAATTGATGTGCGAGAAGATGCAACTGGTCAGCTAGTATTATCCCACAGAAAAGCTAGAGTAATCAAAGCTTGGGATCGTGTAAATGCTGCCCATGATACTGGAGAAATCGTTAATGGTTTTGTGAAATGCAGAACTAAAGGTGGTATGATTGTAGATGTTTTTGGAATTGAAGCATTCTTACCAGGATCTCAAATTGATGTTAAACCAATTAGAGATTACGATCAATATGTAAATAAAACTATGGAATTCAAAGTTGTTAAAATCAACCACGAATTTAAAAACGTAGTAGTATCTCATAAAGCACTTATTGAAGCTGATATTGAAATACAGAAAAAAGAAATTATTAGTCAACTTGAAAAAGGTCAAGTATTAGAAGGTACAGTTAAGAATATTACTTCTTATGGTGTATTTATGGATCTTGGAGGTGTTGACGGATTAATCCATATTACAGATCTTTCTTGGTCTCGTATTAACCATCCAAGTGAAATAGTTGAACTTGATGCAAAACTTAATGTAGTTATCCTTGATTTTGATGAAAACAAATCAAGAATACAGTTAGGCCTTAAACAATTAAGCAAACACCCTTGGGATGCTTTAGGCGAAGATGTAAAAATTGGAGATGAAGTAGAAGGTAAGGTAGTAGTAATTGCAGATTATGGTGCATTTATTGAAGTAGTTGATGGTGTTGAAGGATTAATTCACGTATCAGAAATGTCATGGTCTACTCATTTACGTTCTGCTCAAGATTTTGTTTCTGTTGGAGACAAAGTAAAAGCTCAAATTTTAACTTTAGATAGAGAAGATCGTAAAATGTCTCTTGGTATTAAGCAATTAACACCAGATCCATGGACAGATATCACGACGAAGTACCCTGTTGGTTCTAAGCACACAGGAATTGTGCGTAACTTCACAAACTTTGGTGTATTTGTTGAATTAGAAGAAGGTATTGATGGATTAATTTACATTTCTGATTTATCTTGGACTAAGAAAATCAAGCATCCAAGTGAATTCTGTGCTGTTGGAGACAATTTAGACGTAGTTGTCTTAGAATTAGATGTTGAAGGACGTAAATTAAGTTTAGGTCATAAACAAACAACAGATAATCCTTGGGACAAGTATGAAACTGAATTTGCTTTAAACACAATTCATAAAGCAGAAATCGCTGAGATTGTTGATAAAGGAGCAACTGTAGAGTTTAACGAAGATATAGTTGCCTTTATTCCTTCACGTCATCTTGAAAAAGAAGATGGTAAGAAGCTTAAAAAAGGAGACGAAGCAGAGTTTAAAATCATTGAATTCAATAAAGAATTTAAACGTGTTGTAGCTTCTCATACAGCAATCTTTAGAGAAGAGGAAATTAAGAATGTAAAAGCAGCTGCTAAAAAAGCAGAAGCCCAAGCAGCAGAATCAAAACCTACTTTAGGTGATGCTAATGAAGCTTTACAAGCTCTTAAAGATAAATTGGATGGAAAATAATATTTCTTTTAAGTCCTAAATGTCACACTGAACGCAGTCGAAGTGTTTCATTAAAAAAGCCAAAGCCTTCAATTTATTTTGAAGGCTTTTTTTATTTGCCTGTCATAAACTTTGCGACTTTGTGTCTTTGCGATAAAAAACCATTGCAAAGCCTAAATTTTTAACTTAACTTTGCCAACCAAATACGTTTGGATAGTTTATGAGTCAAAAAGTGTTACTTAATGCAAAAGAGGTAAACATCATTCTTCATCGATTGGCTTGTCAACTTATTGAAAATCACAACGATTTTTCTGATACTGTATTAATAGGAATTCAACCAAGAGGAAAATTTCTAGCAACTCGTATTGCACAAATGCTACGCTCAGAGTATAAAGTAAAAAACGTTAAACTTGGTCACCTTGATATTACATTCTTTCGAGACGATTTTAGAAGAGGTGATAAACCTTTAGAAGCAAATACCACCGAAATAGATTTTGTAGTTGAAGATAAAAATATTGTTTTTATTGATGATGTGTTATATACAGGAAGAAGCATACGTGCAGCATTAACAGCAATACAGTCATTTGGAAGACCAAATGGGATTGAACTGTTAACACTAATAGATAGACGATTTAGTAGACATTTACCAATTCAACCAGATTATAGAGGAAGACAAGTAGATGCTATAAATAAAGAAAAAGTAAAAGTGAATTGGGCTGAATTTGAAGGTGAAGATTCAGTATATCTAATTAATAATTAATTATGAGCGAATTAAGTGTAAATCACTTATTGGGAATTAAATATCTTAACAAACAAGATATTCAACTCATTTTTGAAACAGCGGATCATTTTAAAGAAGTTATTAATAGGCCAATTAAAAAAGTCCCTTCACTTAGAGATATTACTATTGCCAACCTGTTTTTTGAAAATTCAACAAGAACTAAATTATCCTTTGAATTAGCCGAAAAACGTCTATCAGCAGATGTTATTAATTTTTCAGCGTCGCAATCTTCAGTTAAAAAAGGAGAAACCTTAATTGATACAGTTAACAATATACTATCAATGAAAGTTGATATGGTTGTAATGAGACATCCAAGCCCTGGAGCTGGTGTGTTCTTGTCTAAACATGTTGATGCAAGTATTATTAATGCTGGTGATGGCGCTCATGAGCATCCAACACAAGCGTTACTTGATTCCTACTCAATAAGGGAGAGATTAGGCGAAGTAAAAGGTAAGAAAGTAGTTATTGTTGGTGATATTTTGCACAGTCGTGTCGCCCTGTCAAATATTTTTGCCCTGCAATTGCAAGGTGCAGAAGTTATGGTATGTGGCCCTAAAACATTATTACCTAAGTATATTGATAAGCTAGGAGTAAAGGTAGAAACTAATCTGAAAAATGCTTTAAACTGGTGTGATGTTGCTAATATGTTACGTGTTCAAAATGAGCGCATGGATATAAGTTATTTCCCATCAACTAGAGAATACAAACAACAATTTGGAGTGAACAAAGAACTCTTAGATAGCTTAGATAAAGAAATTACCATTATGCATCCAGGACCAATTAATCGTGGTGTTGAAATTACGAGTGATGTTGCAGATTCTAAACAAGCAATAATTTTGGATCAAGTACAAAATGGAGTAGCAATACGAATGGCAGTAATTTATTTACTAGCTTCTAAAATAAAACAATAAACTATGATTTTTGATAAAGATGGTAATATCTCAATTATTACTCAGGAAAAAGTGTCGATTGTAGAACTTGTAAAAAAGTTGGATATTATTTATAACCGATTTAAAAATGACAATATAATTGTAAACCTTACTAGCTTAAAACAATTATCAGCTCAAGACGTTATTGAGTTTCTTAAAATCTCAAATCAACATAGAAAGGCAAAACATTCATTTGTTATTGTGACCAACAAGATAAAGTTGGAAGATAGTCCTCAAGAAATTGTAATTGCTCCAACGCTTCAAGAAGCTTATGATATTATTGAGATGGAAGAAATTGAACGTGATTTAGGATTTTAAAAAGTTTGTTGTTTAGTTGTTAGTCGTTTATTCGATGCAACATACAACATACAACATACAACATACAACTTGCATGAGATTAACCATTTTAGGCTGCTTCAGCGCAACACCACGAACACACACCAATCCAACAGCACAAGTTCTTGATATAAAAAATCATCTTTTTTTAATTGATTGTGCTGAAGGAACACAAGTAGAGTTAAGACGCAATAAAATTAAGTTTGCAAGAATTAAACATATTTTTATTTCTCACCTACATGGAGATCATTATTTCGGCTTGGTTGGTTTAATATCAACATTTAGGCTGTTAACTAGAGAAGCAGATTTACATATTTATGGGCCAAAAGGCTTGAAAGAAATCATAACGCTTCAAATGAAGTTATCAGAATCGTGGACTAATTATAAGCTTATTTTTCATGAGTTAACTTCAAAAGAATCTGAACTCATTTATGAAGATGATAAAGTTGAAGTGCATACAATTCCTTTAAATCATCGTATTTATACTAATGGATTTCTGTTTAAAGAAAAAGATAATGAGCGTAAACTAAATGTCACTGCTGCAGAAACAGCTAAGATTGATGTTGCTTATTACAGAAAACTAAAACAAGGGTTTGATGTGATTAATACAGAAGGAGAGCTTATAAAGAATGAAACGGTTACTTTTGATGGTAAAAAACCAATGAGTTATGCATTTTGTAGTGATACGATGTATCATGAACCTATTATTCCTATAATAAAAGATGTTAGTGTACTATACCATGAATCAACATTTTTGAATAAGAATGAAAAACTAGCAAAGCCAACAAAGCACTCTACAGCTGTACAAGCAGCAACCATTGCTAAAAAGGCCAATGCAAGTACTCTAATTTTAGGACACTATTCAACACGTTATGATGATCTTAATGAATTTATTGTTGAAGCAAATACAGTATTTGATAATGTGGAATTAGCTGAAGACGGTAAAGTTTTTGAATTTTAAGATTTACAAGTTCTTCATCCTTGTGCTATTGAGAACAATATAAAGTACACCAATTATTATAAAGCCTGTAATAACCATCAATCTGTAGGAGGCTTTAACATCAAGAAAATACATAGTGATTGATAACATTATTGATATTGCTCCAATAAGGATTAAACCATTATGCATAAAAGTCGATAAGCGTTTAATGTCAACTTTCTGTTTGTCTGATTTGCTCATTGTATTATAACCAGCGATTAAATTTGGGTTTATCTTCACTAAGATTCCGCTAATAATTAAAATGATTCCAGTAAGTGTTTCTGCGAAAAGCATTTTATGTAAATTTGAATACTTAAAGATAGAACTTATTTGATTAAGATAAAACATGGAAAACGATTTAAGTAATTATAGAAAATCTTATAAAAAGGGAGCATTGACAAAAACAAATGTTCCGGAAAACCCATTGGAGCTATTTCAAAAGTGGTTTTATGAAATTGATAATTCAGATGGTGTGGATGAAGCAAATGCCATGACTGTTGCAACAATTGGTTTTGATGGATATCCAAAAAGTAGAGTAGTGCTATTAAAAAAGTATACTTATGAAGGTTTTATTTTTTATACTAATTATAATAGTGAAAAAGGGAAAGCCATTTTAAATAACCCAAACGTGTGTATTTCGTTTTTTTGGCATGCTGCTGAACGACAAATTATTATTAAGGGTAAAGCCGAAAAAATTGCTGAAAATTTAAGCGATGGATATTTTGAGTCACGACCAAGAGGAAGTCAATTAAGTGCAGTGGTTTCAAATCAGAGTGAAGAAGTAAAAGATAGAAATGAACTTGAAGATAAACTCAAACAATTAGAGACAAAGCTTGAAGGCAAAGACATTGAGCGACCTAAACATTGGGGCGGAATTATTGTAAAGCCAGTAGAAATGGAGTTCTGGCAAGGACGAGCTAACCGATTGCATGATAGAATTCGTTATAAACTTGATGATGAATACAACTGGAATATAGCGCGTTTAGCACCATAAATACTTAAATCTCATAAAGCATTGCATTTCATCGATGAAATGCATAAATAATTCGACTAAAAACAGAAAATAATTTCAACACATGCATTTCATCGATAAAAAGTGTTAAAAATTCGATGAAATGCATGTCGTTTATCGAATTTAACATTTTATTAACACTTAGTTTCAAGTAGGCGGATATATTTGAAGAACCAAATCAAAAACCCTACATAATGAAACTATCTACTTTGTTGCCTGCAATGGCATTATTAGCGTTGCTATCGTTTTCATGTTCTACAGATGCGATAGAAGAAGATAAGATAGATGCAATGACATCTACTTACGTTCCACAAGCAAAAACGGTTGAAGTTGAAATCTTAGAGCTTATAAACAGTCATAGGATTAGCATAGGATTAACTCCCTTAAACGGAATGAGTGCTATTAAAGGTCAAGCTTATGGTCATACAGATTATATGATTGAAAATGATGAAGTATCTCATGCAAATTTTTATCAAAGAAAAAACAATCTAATTAATAATGCTGGAGCTGTTTCGGTTGCTGAAAATGTTGCTTATGCATTTAGCACACCAGAATCTGTAGTTAATGCATGGTTAAATAGTGAAGGACATAAAAACGTCATTGAAGGTGATTATACTAATTTTGATATTTCGGCTGAAAAAGATGCAGATGGCAAATGGTATTACACCAATATATTTATAAAAAAATAGTACAGATTCTCTGTAATATAATAGTTGATTAATAGCAAAAAAAGCCGTATACGTTAGTATGCGGCTTTTTTAGTAATACATATAATTGGTTAGTTATTGCAATTAACTATCTATGTTTTTTTTAGTAATTTTTATTTCTCTCAATACGTGTTCTGTTTTGTTTTGTAATGCAACTTCTCCTTTTATATTCAATACTTTACAGTTGAGTAGTTTAAGCCAATTCATATGGATTTTTAATGATCTACCATCAAAAATAGGGTTTTCATATTGGTTAGCCCATTCTAAAAACGCATTTGAATTTTGCTGAATATTTTTGTCTGTTAATAGCTTTTCTCCATAACGTTCAACTTCTCGCTTTTTAAGTCGTTCCATTCTTTCAGAATTATTCAACGTGATAAATAGTGCTAAATCAAATGAAGATTGCCATTCTTTTCCCCAGCTTACCATTGAGCCACTAATTATAGCATTCTCATGTTTTTCAAAATCAGTTTTCAGATTTTGATTCCGTTGTTTTAGCGGTATTTTTTCTTGAAAAGGAGGTGTTGTTTTTTCCCAATAGTAATCATCAATATCCAAATGTACAAAAGTTGTTCTTTTTTCAATTTCTTTTCCTAATGTTGTTGTTCCAGAGCCTGATGCTCCAAATATTAAAATCTTCATTCAATAATTTCGTAATCTATACTTAGTTTTCGTAACGTTCTTAAAGCAGAACCAGAATTTTTATCTGCCACCTCAATATCTACAGCATCTCCTTCTAAGAGTATATCTGTAAGTTCATTAGATAAGGATTCACCAATGTTAGTTGAAATCTCAACAATGCATCTGGATATGGCTCTTCTATCTGGACGCTGAGCATCACATGATAATAAGTTTAACTTCATAAGAATTTTTTAATTATACATGTTGTTATAAGTAGTTATATTATTAATATAAATTATATACTATTCAATTTTTTGCGATTTATATACGTCACGAAAAATCCTCCAATTATCTATTTCTTTTTTCCACACGAAGAGAGAACTTCCTTTACTCACGATCATTCCATTAATATGATAAAATTCAACATAAGCATCCTCAACAATAATATTTTCGTTGCCCCAAATATTGATTATTTTAAACCTTATGTCAGTAATACTATCTCGAACTAACTCGTGAACTTCTTTTATAAGATTATCTCTACCAGCATAGGCACCAATTATTTTTGAATCTATTGTGTAAATATCTCCAACCGCAATAGAATCTCCAGCTTTTAATGAATCTTCAAAATCCTTATTTCGTTTTTCAATGATTGCGGTAGCAGTAGTCACATCAAATTGAGTTTTACTATCATTTTGAATTGAATTATCCTCAGGTTTTTCAGAACTCTTTTTACACGAGACATTAATGAAAATTAATACAGCAAAAATTATTTTTATTAGTTTCATATGCGTTGGTATAAATTGATTAACAAGGTGTTCGTGTATGGTTTTGTTGCGCCTGCCTATTGGCAGACAGGTTGGATAGGTCTAAATTAGTTAAAAGAAAACGAATCATTAGGGAAATCCGTAGGATTTTCCGAATACAAACAGAACAAGCAATTAATTATACACGTTATTGTGCTTTCGCTATTTTTTCCACTATTTTCCATGTTTCTAATAGTTTCACTTCGAGTGATTTGAATTCTAATGAATCTTTCTTTTTTTCTAATTCAGAAAATATCACATGTAATTCTGCACGTAACTCAGGATATTTATCAGATACTTTTTTAATGTCCAGCCAAGCTTCAATATGTTCATGAAAAGCAATCGTGAATTTATTCGGACAATTACTATAATCTAAAGATTTTATGCTATTCGTATAATTGTCAATAGTTTCGCTTAATGATATTTGTTCAGAAGAATGGTTTCTAATTTCACCTAACTCAGAATCTCTCTTTAGAATGCTTTCTATGCATTTTGCTTTTTTTATACCAGTTACACTTTCTAGTTTAGTTTCATTGCCTCTTTTTACAGTATTGTTACATGACAGGACTAATAAAATGAGAATAAAGTTCAAAAAGTATTTCATCATTTCGTTTTTTTATCAGTTTTATATTTTCGTTCCAACATAATAACAATAAGTTCCAATTTTTGTATTTATGTAACCTGTTTCTTTTACGTTTTTAAATTCACATTCTGACATATATATAGGCAGTAGTCCTTTAACATTTTCTTGTGTTGTTTTAAATCCGTCCAATAGTTGAACAGCAAAGAATAAAAACCGTCTGAATTTTGATTTCGGTTTCCCCCAATCTCCAATAATTAATATCCCGTTGGGTTTTAAAGCTCTATGTATCTCTTTCAGACAATCTTTTTTTGTTTTTGTGTCAAGTTGATGAAAGACTAAAGAACTGTAAACTTTATCAAATTCATCATTCTTAAATGGGAATTTCCTACCATCATATAGGAACAAGGGAATATCTAACTTTGCCTTTTTTAACTTTCTTTCAGTAATTATCTTAACCTTTGGGTCAATGTCTAATCCGCTAAAATTACTTTTAGCATACTTTTGTTTTCCAATTATCAAATTTTGACCTGTTCCAAATCCAAATTCAAGTATTTTTTCGTCATTTTGTGGGTTTACTTCACTTAATAACCTGTTCCTAAACTTTGATTCTGGCATTGTTAATTTTATGGTTAAATCATACATTCCAGTTAACCAATCATAACCAAGTGCAGGAATAAAATCTTTTTTATTTGAATTTGTCATTTTCGTTTCTTTTAATGGGTGTTTGTGTCAATTATGTATGTGTTTGAGGCACGCCTCACGCAGAGCCATAAATCGCGGTAGATTGGCGATACACTTTGTTGTATTTTAGTTATTTTTTTAGTTCCGTAACAGTTTAAAATTCTGTTGTGCTTTGATGTTATTGCATTTTTCTTTTTGACTTCTAAAAAGCCAAAACATTTGCCCAATTTAAAAGATACATTGTTATAACTGTAAATCCGATACTATATAATATTGCAGCTTGCCAATATGATAATCTCGTTGGCCAATGTTTCCACATCTTTGTACCATATCCTTTTTTTGCATAACCGCTAGTCAGCCTCCAAAAAAGAAAAGTGAATATTAAGAAAATCAGTATTGCTATTAATAATATCCATTTTTTTTCCATTTGTTAAGCTTTTAGTTTTGTTTTTAATTGTTGCCAATGTGTTTGTGTATGGTTAGTTCTACACTGTTTTTTGTCGATTCAATCAATTTTCAATTTGTCAATTGCCCCAATTTCAAACATTTCTGCAGTTTTGCTTAAATCTCCAATTTGGATAATAACTGGTTTTACTAGATTTGAATATAAAATGATTCTATACTCTTTTTGATATTCATATTCTGATGTCTTGTCAAATAGAGTGATTTTTCTATTTATTTTTTTCTTCTGACAGTAATTTACCAATTTTCCTTTAAAGGATATATTTTATTTTTCTAATTCTTTACAAATTAATTCTAAAAACTTGTTGGAATCTTTAATTATCACAAAATGAATTTTTGCAGGTTTTATTTTAATTTATTTTTCAGTTTTTGGATCAGTTAAAGTTAGTTTGTAATTATCAGATTCGTTAAAATTATTAATGCTTGTAGTTCCCTCATAGTTATCTTCTCTGGCAATTTGTTCTTCTAATTTTTGAAAATAATCTATGGTATTGAAGAAAATAGTCCCGTTTTCCAATAAGCCAAGCATATTTTCTTTATTTCCAAATTTTAAAAAATATAATATTTGATTGTCAATATTTGAATTGCTTTTTTTCAGATAGTGTTTTACTTTGTTATAATAGCTAAATGTAAAAAACATAGCGTTTATATCCTAAAACATACTAATTAATGGGTTGTTACATATAAAAGTAAAATGGGCAAATAAAAAAAGACCATTTACAACGTAAATGGTCTCCTTGAGTAATAAGTTTTATCTAAAAGAGCGAAAGCGCTTTTACATTAGGGAATATATTACTGTTCTCCTTCTTCACAGTCAACAATTCTAAAGTGAGATCGTCTGTTCTTTTGGTGAGCAGCTTCTTTCTCAGCACGTGTTGACATGTTGTTAATCTCTTCATCGCTTACTAACTTTCTACGTTCACCATAGCCAGTTGCACTTACAATACGCTCAGCAGCAATACCTCTGGAGATAATATAATCCTTAGTAGAATTTGCTCTTCTATCAGAAAGTTTATCATTGTATCTTAATGTACCTCTTCTGTCTGTATGAGACTCAATAGTAATTTTCATTTCAGGATATGCTCTCATTACATCTACGATGTTTTCAAGGTCATATTTAGAATCTGTACGAATGTTCCATTTGTCAAAATCAAAAAAGATAGGGTTGATTACAATTTCACAAGGAACAGCTAATAAATTCTTTAAGTATAAATCAACAGTTTGTTCTTCGTTATTTACTGCTGTAGTAGAGAAACTTTGTACATCATCTTCGTAATCTGGTTTGCTTCCTCTTATGCTATAATTCTTTTCGCATTCAACTTCAAAACTGTATTCACCATTTTCATTTGTTGAAGCGTTGTTTACAATTTTACCAGCTTCATCAATAAGCTCAACACTAGCATTTGAAAGAGATTCATTAGTTTCTTTGTCTCTAACAATACCTTTTACCATTTGTTTACATTCGTAAGCAGAGAAGCTATAAATATCATCATTTCCTTTACCACCAGCTCTATTTGATGAAAAATATCCAGTTTCAGTATCAGAATCCATATACAAAGCAAAATCATCTGCTCCGCTATTAAATGGAGCTCCTAAATTTTCAGGTGTTGCATTAGAATCTTTTAAAATATTTGATTTGTAAATATCTAAAAGTCCAAGGTTAACAAATCCATCAGAAGAAAAGTACATTGTACTGTCCTTAGCTATGTATGGGAACATTTCACGTCCAGGAGTATTGATTGTAGGCCCTAAATTTCTAGGTTCACTATAATCATTTCCTTCTTCTAAAATATCAACTACATAAATATCGGTTTGACCTAGAGCATTTTCATGGTCGCGATCAGAAACAAAATATAATTTTTTGTTATCTGGACTTAAAACAGGATGTCCTGTTGAAAATTTTTCACCATTAATTTTAAGCTCTTCAATATCTTTCCAGTTACCACTATCTAAGGTAGCTTTATAAATTTTTAAATGAGTGGTTCCTTTTTTATCAGAATCTAATTTATTTCTCTTGTTTAAATTATCACGAGTAAAATAAACAGTTCTACCATCATTTGTAATAGCAACAGTCGCTTCATGATAATCAGTGTTAATACCATCTGCATTAATAGACATTACACTACCATGTTCTTTAACACCATTTGTTTCTTTTACAGTGGTTTCAAAAATATCCAAGAAAGGTTGCTCATTCCAGCTGTAAACTTTCTTTCCGGTTGCATCTTCTGAGTTTCTTGCAGAAGCAAAAAACATACGTCCATTGTATTCATAACCTCCAAAGTCTGAATACTCACTATTTAAATCTAGGTTAACAACATCAATATATACTTTGTCCATAGATGATAATTCATCATAAACACTTAAATCTGTAATTTCAGAAGCAGCTCTACTATCGTCATTCTGACGTGCTTTAAAGGTATCTAACCAAGCTTCAGCCTCATCATAGTTTCCTAAACTTCGCTGTGTTTGAATGTATTTATATATATAGTCAGAACTAACTTTTTCAGCATTTTTATCTAATGCTCTCTTATACCACATTGCTGCTTTTTCTGAGTTTGAGTTGTTGTAATAACAATCTCCCAATCGTGTTAAAACGTGAACGCTATCGTCACCATTTTTAATTGCATCTTCATATAACTCACTAGCTTTAATGTAGGCATAGTTATCAAAAAACTTATCTGCAACTTTAGTTTGGGCAAAACTAAATGCGCCTGTAAGTACTAATATGATTAATAATAATTTTGTTTTCATCGTAGTTATATTTTAGAAATATCTTGGAGATTTTACACGTTTACTTTTAAATACTTCGAACATTAATAATATTTCATGAGTTCCACTAGAATAAGGTCTAATATCTGAAATAGGATGTTCATAAGCATAACCAATTCTTAATTGCTTAGACACTTGAAAATCAACAATACCACCTAAGGCTCCAGTTGATTCATTAAATCTGTAAGCAGCGCCTAGCCATAATTTTTCATTAAATAGGAAGTTCGCCGTTAAATCATACGAAAGAGGAGCACCATTAGTAGCTTTTACCAAAAATGATGGCTTCAGTTTTGTAGTCTCGTTAATATCAACAACAACTCCACCAGTAAGATAATAACTCACTTTTTCAAGAGCTTTATAATCTTCAGTTCCGTTATAATCGGTGTTTAAGATTCTAGGAGCAGATAATCCAACATACCATCTATTTGAATGTAAGAATGCACCAGCGCCAATATTTGGATTCCAACGGTTTTCTATACCATAAATAGCTGGATCGTCAGGTTCGGCATCTCGCAATTCTTGATCAATACTATACGATGTAAACCCACCTTTTAAACCAAATGCTAGTTTTGTTTTTTCACTAACTTGAATAGTATAAGAGAAATCTCCATAGATATAAGTAAAGTTTTCAAATCCTAATTCATCATTAATAAAAGATAAACCTAAACCTACTTTTTCATTTCTCATTGGAGAATGAATTGAAAAGGTTTGTGTTGTTGGTCCTCCATCTAACCCAATCCATTGACTTCTATGAAGTCCTACCAGGCTGAGGGTTTCTCTACTTCCAGCGTAAGCGGGATTTATTGAGATTGTATTGAACATGTATTGCGTAAATTGAGGCAGCTGTTGACTGAATGAGGTCGAACCACATAGCAAGACAAATGCAATAATGTTAAACTTAATGAACTTTTTCATGATAGGTTAAATTTATTTGGTTCCAACGTAAATTGGTCCTGCGAAAGGCTTCAATCCACTGTCTTTTAGGTTTATAATATAATAATATGTTCCAGTTGGTACTTTATCAGATCCGCCAACAGAATTGCCATGCACAAATGCATTCCAATTATTTTGGTAATCTTTAGATTCATAAATTAGAGCTCCCCAACGATTAAATATTTGCACTTCTACAGTAAATCCACATCCTTCTATACCTGTTACAGTAAAGTATTCGTTCCATTGGTCACCATTGGCAGTTACAGCTTTAGAAATAATTACTTCATCAGCGTCACCACAAGGCAATACAATACAATCATCATTTAGTGTTATAGTTACTAAAGTTTCACCTGGACAAGCACTAAGGTCATCAGCATAAGTGAACGTGTAAGTTCCAAGTTCTAATTCATAAGGATTAAAGAAACTTCCATCAACAGTTGCATTTCCAGAAGTAACAGTCCATGTTCCTCCAGTAGTATAATCACCATTTATTAATGTGAATAAATCAAATTGGATATCGTCACCATTACATAAGTCAGTGCTTAACCCTTGTGTATTTGATACAACTGTAACAAATATAATTTGAGCATATATTTCAACATTATTACAATCATCAGAAACTGTCCATGTACGAGTTATTTCGTAATCATCATTAGTTCCATCAAATGTCGATGTTTCTTCAAATTCAACAGTTATATCAGATGAACAAGCATCTTCAAATTCTAATTCTGGAACGTCAGGAATATCAGCACATGTTACAGAAATATCAGTTTCAAAATCTGTTGTTACTATTGGAGCTGTTGTATCCTGAACAGTTATAGTTTGAACATGTGTTACAATATTTCCACAATCATCAGAAGCATTCCATGTTCTTGTAACAATATAGTTTGAAGGACAAGACCCTTCAGTAGTCTCTTCAGTAAAGTTAACAATGATTTCTCTATCTTCATCATTACTACAGTTATCAGAAGCGGTCAGTGTTACAGCGTCAGCTACAGCATCACAATCTACAGTTTCATCTGCAGGAAGTGCTTCGTTAAACGTAGGAGCAGTTGTATCTTCAACCGTTACCGTTTGAGTATGTATAGTTGTATTACCACATTCATCAGTTGCAGTCCAAGTTCTAGTTAGTACATAAGCACTAGGGCAAGAACCATCAGCAGTTGTTTCAGCGAACGTTACATCAGCCGTTCCACAGTTATCAGAAGCGGTCAGTGTTACAGCGTCAGCTACAGCATCACAATCTACAGTTTCATCTGCAGGAAGTGCTTCGTTAAACGTAGGAGCAGTTGTATCTTCAACCGTTACCGTTTGAGTATGT
>Ga0316205_10000450_pt1 | contig 77056 bp, 87 predicted proteins | sample 3monthpyrite_MG_FD_204941 | JGI IMG/M metagenome (GOLD analysis project Ga0316205, IMG submission 204941) | Microbial mat bacterial communities from mineral coupon in-situ incubated in ocean water Damariscotta River, Maine, United States -... | ecosystem: Environmental > Aquatic > Marine >...
ATATCTCAGATTTTTGCTTCGATGAATAATTTATTCTTGTTCGATAAACCATAGATCACACTCCATCTTTTTGTTATAAAAGATACAGTGTTGCGTCGACCAGTTGAACCCGCAGTCGATAGCGGTCATTCATCTTTTCACAAACATTAGTTAATACTATCCTCTATAAAGAATATCAAGCCTAGTTGCGAGTTATCCTGTCAGGTAGTGATGCATATGGGAACTATTTGTCACTGACACCTTTTATCCTATCGTGGATTCAAGCTATGATTTTACGTACTTTCTTCTTAAGGGAAGGCAGGACGTCTTCTTCAAACCATGGGTTTTTATGTAACCATATATTATTTCTGGGGCTAGGATGTGGCAGAGGAATAATAGCTGGCATATATGACTTCCATTCTTTCACTACATCGGTCAACGTACGTTTTTTTAACGGGCATAAGTGCCACTCCATAGCGTAACTACCGATAACGAGAGTCAATTTTATATTTGGCATACTATCAAGGATCTGTTGTCGCCATATTTCAGCACATTCCTTGCGCGGAGGTAGATCACCTGATGGACCATGACCAGGGTAACAGAATCCCATTGGTAGAATTGCTATCTTGTTAGCATTATAAAATATTTCATTGGAGACCCCCATCCAATCACGAAGACGTGCACCACTAGGATCATCAAATGGTACCCCCGACTGATGCACCTTACGTCCAGGCGCTTGACCCACTATGAGAATAGATGCTTTCGGGTTTAATTGAAAAACAGGTCTTGGTTTATGTTCAAAATGATTTGCACAAATTTCACAATGACTTATTTTATTAGTTAATGCTTGAAAAGCGCGTTGCATAATATCATCCTAAATATTCTATAATATTAATAACGAAAGAATTCGCCGCTTTGTCTAAGCGGCGAATCTTGGTTATAAGGTAAAAATTAGTGGCGTTGTTATTTACCGCCAATTCCTTGTTCACCTTTACCTTTTGCTGCTCGTAATACTGGGTAGTGTTGTGTAAAGACAAAATCATCTTCTGCATTTTCTTTATGGCATGCCGCACATGATTGTGATGGAACTACCTTGCTACCTTTGAGTAACTTTTTATGATTGTCTGTAGTGAATCGAAAATATCCCCAATAATTATCTGATTTTGGGAATCTGTCTTTATCTTTTACAGTGGCTTCCAGGCCTATGTAATCACCCATGAAATATCCTTTACCACTGGAAGATGATTTTGCGCCGATACTGACTAATTCTTTGACTATTATGGTTCCATTTCTGAATTTACCGGTTTTTTTCCAGTGCTTCCAACTATCAGGATCGATATAGACGTTATGAAATTCAGGAAAGGCTGCCTTACCATTATTTAACTCATTAGGGGTAACCGGAGCTCCAATGTATATCCACTCTCGATAACCTGTTGGGCGTATAAGTTCACCATTGTGTTTAAATTTAGAAAAACTTTCACCTATAGCGACATTTCCGGCGAGAGATAATTGGGGCATAACTATTAAAAATGCTAATAGTGCTAAATAAGTATTTTTCATTGAGATAATCTCCTATACATCATTAAAAATGGGTTTACTAAGTTCGTTTTAAGCAACCGCAGTTAAACCGATAATGGGAAAATCAATATCCGTATCAGCAAGTCGGTTCACGTAATTAGTCATAATGTTTAAAACGACATTCGTGACAATTTCGATAATGATGCCATCGTCATCACATACTTCTCGTATTTCAGCTATATCAGCATCACTTACGTCTCCACGTGAACGTAACACTTCCAATGCGAATTTAACTATCACATCATCCGATGGGGCTATGGCACCGCCTTCCTGAGCAAGCTTTATGGCATCATCAGTGAGCCCCTGACTTTCTCCAATAGCAGCATGTGCACTCAGGCAATATCCACATTCATTTTCTTGGGCGATAGCAATGGCAATCATCTCTTTTTGTTTACCCGTTAGAATTCCGTTGTTTAATGCTTCTGTAAGAGATAGATACCCGTTTAAAGCAGCTGGTGAATGTGCAAATGTTGTGAACAGATTGGGTAACATGCCTAACTTGGTTTTTACTGCGTTCAATGTTTTGGCCGTATTTGCGTCTGCTGATTCTGGGCTTACTGGTTTGATGCGTGGCATAAAATTTTCCTTTGATTATGTATTTGTGATTCAGTTGCATTTTAGGATGAGGGTGCATCTTGACAGCAGATCGGGTGCTAGTGGTATCATATAGTCTTGATTTATATACTTAGAGTATCATTATGGATGATCGTCTAGCAGGGTTACTCAACAATTTTGAATTACGTGCACGAGTTTTTCAGGCTGGGCCCTTGTGTCATTCAGCTAGTTTTGATGCCAAGGATGGCTTGGGATATATCCATTTCCTGAAAAGAGGCAGGATCAAAGTTAATATAGCTAAACAACCGGCATTCTTTCTGGACGCACCTAGTTTACTTTTTCATATGAATTGCCCTAGCCATCGTTTGTTACCACAGGGTGATGATGTCGACATGGTTTGTGGTTCGTTTGAATTTGGTGCTGGATTGAAAAATCCGCTATCACAAGCTTTGGATGACGTAATGGTATTGAAGCTTAGTGACACAACAACATTGGCAGCATCTGTAGCTCTACTATTTATTGAGGCGGAAGAGGAGCATTGTGGACGTCAGGCTGTGTTAGATCGTCTTATCGAGGTTATTATTGTTCAGCTATTGCGCGATCTGATGGATGAAAAACGCTTACAAATTGGTTTGCTCGCGGGCCTCTCCGAACCGAAACTTGCTAGGGCAATTAATGCCATGCATAACGAGCCTGCTCGCACCTGGGCATTAGAAGATCTTGCGAGTATAGCGGGTATGTCACGTTCCCAATTTGCTAGTAAATTTCGTGGCACAATAGGGATGACGCCAGGTAGCTATCTTACCGAGTGGCGGATTAGTATTGCACAATCCATGTTGCGACGTGGCAAACCAGTACAGCTAATTGCAAATGAGGTGGGTTATGCAAGTGCGAGTGCATTATCTCGTGCGTTCATAAAGCAAGTCGGCACTTCTCCTACAGACTGGAAAAAACAAGATACATAAAACATTAGGGTGGGTTTGAATATATTAATTACCTTAGCACGTCCATGCCAAGTGATTTGATATGCGTTTCCACCAACTGTACTTTATAGCAATAAATATTGCTGAAAAATCAAATCATATTAAAGCCATTTTTAAAATGCCCTATTCATAGCTGGGGTAAATCGCAAGATCAAGGTGAAAATATTTAGTGACAAATCGAAATCATTAGCATTGTTATTTGTCACTGCCCCTTTTTTATGTGGTGGCTAAGAGGTTAGTGGTGAAAAAAAATTGGGAGAGATTAACATGAGATGTAGGAGGCATACCCATGCCTCTCCCAATAAAAAGAACCTATATCACATTAATCTAGCCAGGCAATATAAGTCGATAACAGGCTTATCTCTTCATCAGTCAATTTTGCTGCAATGTCTCGCATAATATTATATGGATCATTGCTACGTTCCCCATTGCGAAAGCGTTTAAGCGTCATTTCAATATATTCTCCTTGCTGACCGGCTAGCAGTGGATATTTTGCAATCGCATTACCTAAACCCTTATCACCATGACAACTAGCGCAGGCATCTACACCTTTGCTTTTAATACCCGTTATATAAATACGTTCCCCCAAACCATCAGCAGATTTAGCAACTTTGGATTTGTTCCGCTTTTGGCTAGAAAAATAAGCTGCAATATCTGCAATGTCCGCGACATCGATAGTTTCAGCCATCGACGTCATATGTTCTTCTTTGCGAGCGCCAGATTTAAAGTCTTCTATTTGCTTAACCAAATAAGTCTCACCTTGCCCCGCCAAATTAGGGAACGTCGAGGTGCTGCTGTTGCCATCTGTCCCATGACATCCCATGCAAAGGATAATTTTATTTTTCCCTTTTACAGGATCGCCTGAAGCAACGGCCATAGTTGAAAATAATGTGAATGTAAAAACCATCAATATAATGCGCATATTTTTTGCTATCCTGATTATTTTATTGTAATCGTTCCAGCCATACCCGCTTCCGTATGACCTTTTATTGCACAATGTAGTTTCGATGAATTTAATGTCTTCACAGGAACAAACCACCATTCTGCAACCCCATTAGGGTAAACCTCTATTTCATTAATATGGCCTTTCACTTCGGCAAGAGTCATACCCGCCGAGCTAATGATCTGCACTTTACGAGTAAATACGGCACGCGCCATTGCTTCAGCTGAAAAATAATGTTTTTGCCGACTAGGATTTTTGATCACTAATTTGTAAAGATGGCCCGTCTCAAATTGCAAGTTTGATGGATAGAAGCGTAGCTTGTTATCCGCATTACCAAGGCTAATCGTTACTTCAATCGGCTTTTGTGCAGTCATATCTCCAGACGCCAGTCCATGAAGCGAACTAATTAAAAAGAAAATTGACACAATTCCAGTTACCCAATCTTTTCGATGCATAGTCATTTCCTCAATTTGTTAAAGAAAAGGGGAACACACGGGTTCCCCTTGGACCAAATTAAATTTCAATAACGGTCAACCATGAATCATGCAGATTACAGACACTCAATGCATAGATAGCACCTTCTTGACCAGATAGTGCGAAGTCTGAGATAGCTGACTTGTCTTTATTTGGATCAAAGATATTATCTGCAATAAAGTTAAAATCACTATCAAGTAGCATGTGCTTAACAATCCAATGTTTATTTGGTTTCATTTGATGACCGGTAACAACACGTACACCATCGAAAGTTTTTTCAATAATAGGGGAATGTGAACCGGCTTTTTTGGCCCAACGCCCTGGCGAATCTTTGGTGTAAAACAGGCCTCCAGCCATTTCATTATCACTGATTTTTTTACCGAGTGAACTTGCAAGAATAATCTTTGGTGCAATAATACTTGTCGCTGCGCCCGCCATACCGATACGAATAAATGAACGTCTATCCATGTTGAATCTCCTGGTTTTATAATTTTTGACTACCTCAGACAACAATGTCTAAAGCTGCTACGTCTATAATGACCAAGCAACTCGGAGATTTATTCCCATTCGGGAGGTATTAAATAAAAAAGAAGATGTGCTGTCAGCAGAAAGCCTGGTGGGTGAATTTGATTTACTTAACCTAGCCGTGTTGACGAGTGGATTGGACTGGCAGTTAGATTATTTATTTGATTTTATGGGCAGCACGGATTTTGTCAGGCTAAGCGTGGTGTCAGCGGAGACGGGAGGGCCTGGGACAGTATCACCCGTGCCACTCCCGGCTGCAGCATGGTTGTTTGGTTCAGCAATGCTGGGGCTGTTTGGGTTTAGCCGTCGGCGTAGGGCGCGGTTGTAGTTTTCTTCGCGATTATGAAAACCTGGCCCAAAAACTAGGGTCGGTTCTCAATACTGACTAATGTAGCCCGCGAGTTTATTCTATCCAACAGCAATCTTTCTATGGCTGCTTTGTGTATAGACCAGCCCTTCGTTGGAATTTATTGAACGGCTGCTTTGGGTCGGAAGCAGCCATTAATAATCCTGTAAATCTTGTTAATTCTGTCTAATATTCCCTGCTAAAATACGCGTTATTCACTTCAGCACGAATCTCGTAGAAGCAGTATAATATCCGACTCAAGCTGTTTTACTCATGGAAATAGATGCATGCCCAGCGCTAATGATGAAAATCTGGAAAAACTCCACCAGTTAAGGCTGGAACACAGCGATCTCGATCACATCATTGAGCTTTTGCAAGAACAAACCGTTGTCGATCAACTGCAATTACGTCGCTTAAAGAAACGTAAATTACTTCTCAAAGACATTATCACTCGCCTTGAAAGCAAGTTAATACCCGATTGGGACGCCTGAGAATTAGACCTCAGTTAAGTCTTTCATCGAAACGAATTCTGTTACATCCGGGGTGTAGCCAATCACTTCACCAAGCTCGCTGAACTTATTCACGCCGGTACTTAATTCAACATCAGCGGGGGTAAATTGAGCCGGGTGCTCATACCCTGCGGTATGGGCCAGTGACAACAATTCCTTACGGAATCCTTGTACAAAGCGGCCTAAACGTTGTGCCTTGGTGTCAACATGCAAACCGCCTTGGCGCCATGAGCTCATAGTCGCAATACCGGTTGGGCAATGTCCTGTGTGGCAGGCTTGCGACTGGATACAGCCAATGGACAACATGGCTTCACGGGCAATCGAGATCATGTCACAGCCCATGGCATAAGCAACAATTGCCCGGTCAGGGAAGCCTAATTTACCACTGCCAATCCAAACAATGCCACGCGACAATCCAGCATGCTGGAAGATTTGGTAAACACGCATAAAACCAATTTTGAACGGCAATGAAACATGATCGGCATAGGTTAATGGCGCTGCACCTGTACCACCTTCACTACCATCAATTGTAATAAAGTCGACGCCTTGACGACGCGTTTTCATCTTTTCGGCAAGCTCTTCCCAAAAATGAGTTTCACCAACCGCTGCTTTAATACCAACAGGCAAACCGGTTCGCTCGGCAATTAACTCAACAAAGTCGATCAATTCATCCGTATTTGAAAATTCTGAATGTGAATTTGGTGAAATACAATCCATGCCTTCATGCACGCCACGTGTCTCGGCAATTTCTCCAACCACTTTCGAACCAGGTAAAACACCACCCTTACCGGGTTTTGCACCTTGTGATAATTTAATTTCAATAGCACGAATTTGAGGGTTCTTGGCAACCCGATCAGCCACCACATCAATCGAAAACTTACCGTCCTTATCACAGGCACCAAAATACCCTGTGCCAATCTGCCAAACGACGGTACCACCTAATAAATGATACTTACTCACACCACCTTCACCGGTGTTGTGATAGCAACCGGCAATACCTGCGCCAAGATTCAAAGCAGAAATCGCATTCTTGCCCAAGGCGCCAAATGACATTGCCGACACATTGACCGTTGAACCCGGTCGCCAAGGTCGGCGGCGATTGTGCATTGCACCAACAATCTTTACACAAGGGATAGCACTAGGATCATCATTTAGATAAGTCGCATCTTTTTCTGGAAAAGGAAAAGCAGCATTTTTAATAATCGGGTAACCTATGCCATATTGCAGCTCGGTCGTACCAAATGCGGAATAATTATTTGCCCCTTTTGAGGTGGCATAAATCCAGGAGCGCTCAGTACGATCAAATGGCATTTCTTCCTTGTCATGCGCAACCCAATACTGCCGTAACTCTGGGCCAATCATTTCCAGGAAATAGCGCATATGTCCCAACACAGGATAGTTATGCAAGATAGCGTGTTTTTTCTGTGTCACATCGTAAAAAAATACGATGGCTACCAATATAACGATGCCTACCAAGATTGCCAGAATCACTTCGATTGCCATAATTATTCCCTTTTTATTATTATTGCGGCACTGCCCTCTCCGCTAATTTTAGGTGCTGACTATATTTTTTATTAACTTTATTCTTCTGCTGCAGGTATCCATTCTTCTAATGCCGCGATGATACTACGCGCTTGATCTGCACTTGAAATGTTGAACTTGGATTTTTGGAAATATTCACCATTACGTTTCTGGTAACGACGAATCGTGTATTTGTCCTTACCATATTCTTCTTTGGCTTTATTCCAATCCTGGAAGCGATACATGATGGTTGACCATGCCCCCTTAGTAAGTACTTTTTTGTCTAATTGCTTAACCAATACCACGCCATCTTCGGAATACTCAATGGAAAGGTCATCTACTGTTTCAGCCATGATATTTTTCTCTTTTCTTAGTTATTTAGATTTATCACAAGATTAACAGAACTATCCTGAAAGTTAAGCTTTTAGCTAAAGACCAGCGAGAAATAAACGCAGGCGCAAGCCCCAGTTCGAGCTATAACCAATTTCGACATCATAAATGCTGCCGTCGGCCGCAATAATAAAACTGCTCGGATATCCCTTTACTCCGTATAACTGCGCCCAATCGCCCAGCTCATCTTCGATTACAGGAAAATGTAAATCACGTTCCTTGATATAGGTGCGCAGACTATCGGCATCACCTGATTGCGAGGCAATGGTCAGCACGGGGTGATCTTTGGCAATGTCAGAAATACTCGATTCTTCAAAACGGCAAATAGAACACCAACTCGCCCAAAAATGTACCAATACGGGTTTGCCCGCATAATCATGCAAACTTACCTGTTCGCCACTGAGTAAAATCGCGTTTATGGCCGGGGCTTTTCCTGTCACGGCATTTCGTGATTGCCATAATTGCATACCGCCATAGACAATCATCAACAGCAGACATTGCAATAAAAGACCGCGCCAAAACTGGGCTCGTTTATAGAAAACACTGGATTTAGACATAACCGATATAATACGCGGTGATTCAATGACTGACCACGATAAATTAGGAAATTAATTAATGATGTTTTTGTTCTACAAAAGAAGCCGGAAAATCAGCTGCATATTTCTCAATCCACTCTTCGGCGGCTTGCTCACAAGTCAGCTTGCGTCCTTGTTGTTCAAGTTCTTTGCCCCGATAATCTTCAATATGGCAAACTTGTTCAACCATGCGCACCGTATAAAAATCACCGGCATCCATAAATTCAACACCAACCTCAAATCCATCAAGACGCTCACGACACCACGCAACACGACCTCGAGACTCAATTTCACCATGCGGAATTGAGACCGACAAAGACACCATATCACCAGGAGCAAGTGGTGCCTGACTGGTAAAACTTAACCCACCATATCCAATATTGTTAAGGCTCTCGGAGCCACCGGCACTATTCTCATCTGGACGAACACTGATCGGCATACCCGATGGGTGACGAATATAGGAACGCATAGCAATACACTCCATCATTGATTACTTTAAGATTAGGCCTCAAACACCTATTTTTCTAGGATTTATCCTCAGAAGTGACAATTATTAACATTTACTACATACATAAAAAAACCCCAACTAAATGGGGTTTCAGTTATCACTTTTATTAAATGACTCAGTTCGGTATCACATTGGCAGCCTGTAAGCCTTTCGGACCTGTTTCGACGTCAAATGTTACCGCCTGCCCTTCGGCTAAACTTTTAAACCCATCCGCAGTGATGGCTGAAAAATGGACAAAAACATCGTCCCCACCTTCACTGGGTTCAATAAAACCAAAACCTTTTGAGTCGTTAAACCATTTCACTTTACCTGTTGCCATAAAAATTTCCTCTCCAGATATAACATCACCTATGCAGAAAATCGCTTTAATGCACCCATCACAACGATAAAGCTGTATGTAGGTTAGTACGACGCCACTGCAAGAATCATGAGAATATCACCCGTATCGCAAAGATCAAGAAAAAAGCCTATAAAATCATCACATTAGCGTTGTCTAATATTTTAAAGTTTATAAATCAGGGTAGCCTTCACCCGGCGGCATTTGTAAAAAAAATCCTTGTTCACCAAGCAAACGAGTCACCTCAGCGATATCGGCATAACCCAACTTGTCACGACCGGCGAGATCCAAATCCATAATAAATTGCAGCTCACCTAACATATTCAGAAGCGCTTCGGGCACTTCGGTAAATTCATCTTTGCTTGTTACATAAAGATAGCAGTCAGGCTTACGCTCACTCTTATAAACGACACATTTCATTCGGTTTTTCCCCCTTTTAATCCATTCAACCATGTTTCTAATAATGGTTCTGCAAACTTTCCAAGCCGCGCAATTTTATTTTCCAGATCAACACATATCTCACTAGCCACCTGATTCCAAGGCCCTCCTTGAAGCAAATCGGCCATATATAAGGAAGTCCACTCTCTCACCATTTCAACCGATACCTCAATGTGACACTGCAAAGCAAGAGTTTTGCCCATAACATAGGCCTGATGAGGGTATGCCTGACTGGATAGAATTAACTCTGCATCTTGCGGCAAACTAAATGTCTCACCATGCCAATGAAAAACGGAAACCGCTTCTAAATCATTTCCTAGCCATTTCTCAGCAGCTGGGGCATTAACTTTTTGTACCTCATGCCAACCGATTTCCTGCCCCGCTTCTCCGCGAAACACCTCACCGCCCAAGGCCTTGCTAATAAGCTGACTACCTAGGCAAAAACCCAACATCGGAATACCCGCGGCATGCGCTTCTTTAATTAGCGCGATTTCATCGTCTAACCAAGGCAAAGAATCATTGACACTCATCGGGCCACCAAGAAAAACCAGACCTGACACACCACTCAATCCTCTAGGTACTGATTGACCTTTATCTATTTCGATTAATTCAAAATCAATTTTGCGGCGTTGTAAAAATTCCGCCAAAAACCCCGGGCCTTCGCATTCAATATGTCGAAAAATTTTAAGCAAAACCTCACTACTCCTATTCGCAATCGCTTATACGCATTATAATACAGTCCATGCGTAAGATTTCCGTAATTCAATTCTGCAAAAAATGCCTATTTGTCGTCTTATGCCTATCGTTAAGCGCCTGTATTATCCAACCAATCCAACCTGAAAACATCCACGATCCCGCTTTACAAAAAATCCACCATGCTTTCACTGAAACAGTTACCAAGGCACTCAATGATCCGAATGAAGATTGGACCAGCGGCTGGCTTGGCAATATGTGGGTCAATTTCCATGAAGGTAAGCAACGCGGGCTTTGTTATCAATGGAAATACCGTGTGCATGCCGGTGTAAAATCGACTGTCCGCGAACAAGGCTGGGAGCTAACTAGCATTGTTATTAATAAGGGGGCCGATGGAGAACACCATGCCGTTGTTGTTTACAACCCCAGGCAACTCCAAGCCAGCCAGCTACTTAACGCAAGCACGACACAACCCGTCTTTGTCCTAGATGCGTGGCGACAGGGAATGCCGGATATTTACCCTATTTCTGAGTGGTTACAACTTGCCCGCCATGTTTACGTACCTGCGCAGCTAGTACCTATCAATTAAGCCCCTAGCTATCTACATAGCTGCAATTTATTACTAAAGGTTTTCTCCCCTCAACCGATATCATGAATCAATGCTGGTTAATGCATTCTCTATAGCCATAGTGTTTTTATGGTTTTAAAAAATATATCTAGGAGTTATTAATATGAATAAATTGTTCATCTCATTCGTTACAGGCCTCTCACTCTTTGGCTTAATTGGTCTTGCGCAAGCCGGTGACAAAGTTTCTCCAACTACCGTTGATGGAGCTAAATCTGTAAATGCCGCAGAGGCTAAAGCCCTTTTCGATAAAGGCTCGATCTTTGTTGACACTCGTAAGGATAAAGATTGGAGTGCTGGTCGTATTCCTGATGCTATCCATTTAGATGTTAAAAAGAAATTTTCCCAAGAAACGCTGGGTAAGGAAGTTAAAAAAGGCGATTCTGTCGTAATGTACTGTAACGGTGAAAGTTGCATGCGCAGCTCTAAGGCAACTGCGATGGCAGTGGGCTGGGGTTACAGCAATGTATATTACTTCCGTGATGGCTTCCCTGCTTGGAAAGCAGCCGGTTACCCAGTCGAATAATCGACCTAAAGTAATCAATATTATATTTGTAAGTGAGGTATTACTGTGAATTTACGTACTAAAGTAACAACAGGCGCGGTCGCCATGATCCTACTCGTGGCCATTTCTCAAATTGGCACTTCTCTCTATTCTGAAAAACAAGTTCAGGGTATGTTTGAGGAAGCGACAATCGATGGAAAAACCACCCTGTGGAAAAAGATTATTTCTGGGCAATTGGAACTCATGATCCCAGGAACATCTGCTTTAGCACGTGATCGCGCAACACGAAATGCACTACGCGACAAGGATGTCATTACCCTCAAAGAGAGTGCCGCGACGAGCTTTAATTTACTTTCGGCATCAAATGTCATCACCCGCATGCAACTAATAAGTCTCGATGGCAACGTGCTTTTCTCAGCACCAAATAGTTTTATAGGTAAAACAAACAAGGCGATTATTGATACGGCACTTAAATCAGGAAAGATTGAACGTGGTATAGCCCGTGATGATGATGGCAAACTGGTTGCAGTCGTTGCCTTTCCGATGTTCATACGCGGCCAGTCTATCGGTATTGGTATGTTTGCACGCAACTTAAGTGAAGCAATTGCTGACTTTAAAGCTAATGATGATTCTGAAATCATCATCGTGAACAACACAGGCAATACAGAGTACACCACCAATAATGAACTACTCGAAAAACTCGATGTAGAATTACCTCCGTTAGGCGAAACCAGTCTACAAGTTGCCACAATGGATGAGCGTACCGATTCAGTATCAATCATTCCAATCAAAGACAGCACCGGCAAGCCCGTAGCACACCTCATCAGCGCTAAAGACTACACCAACAGCTTCGCTAATTTAAATAAAGCACACTTTGCCTCTTATTCTTTAGCCACCATTTTGCTTTTAACCGCAATGGCAGGTTTCTTCTTCTATATGAAGTTCTTACTAAAACCGCTTGATAAAGTTGTCGAAAACTTACAAGCCATTGCCGAAGGTGATTTAACTCAAGAAATTTCTGTCACCTCAAATGATGAAATCGGCGTATTACAGAGTGCTATGCAAACAACTGCGTCCAATCTGCGCGATGTACTCTTGATGATTAATAACATGGCCAGCAATCTTGAACAATCCGCTAATGACATGACCGCCATTAGCACCGAAACACGTAATGGCATCCATGAACAACAAAGCAGTATTCACCAGGTTGTCACTGCCATGACTGAAATGTCATCAACCGTAGAAGAAGTAGCACGCAATGCCAATATGGCGGCAGATTCTGCAAATAGCGCCAATGGGCAAGCAATCGAAGGTCAAGACATTGTTGACCAAACCACTACATCAATTAGCCAACTCGCCAGTGATGTTGACAATGCCAGCACGGTTATCGTTAAAGTTCAGCAAGACAGTGTCGCCATCGGTAGTGTCTTGGATGTTATTCGTGGTATCGCCGAACAAACAAATTTGCTCGCGCTTAATGCCGCAATTGAAGCCGCACGCGCTGGTGAACAGGGTCGTGGTTTTGCGGTTGTTGCCGATGAAGTAAGAACTCTCGCCAGTCGTACTCAGGAATCAACTAGTGAAATTCAAACCATGATCGAGAAACTCCAGGCAGGCTCTAAGGATGCCGTTGATGTAATGGAATCCAGTCGCATACGTGCAGAAGAAACAGTAACACTAGCCAATAAAACAGGTTCTTCTTTACGTGACATAACTGCTGCAGTTAGCACTATTAATGACATGAATATTCAGATTGCCAGTGCGGTAGAAGAACAAAGCGCTGTTACCAATGACGTGAACCGTAATATTGTCGAAATTAATACTATCGTCGACTCTAGTGCGGAAGGTTCTGAACGAGTAATGCAATCAAGTGAAACATTAAATAACCTGACGATTGAATTAAACAGCCTCGTTGGTCGTTTTAAACTTTAATTACTTTATTTGGAATTAAAATAGCTCGCCAGGTATTCTGTAAAGGATACCTGGTCGTTCTCTTCTATCTCTTGTTGGCGTGATGTTGATTTCTTTGCCACATTCTCAAAAAAATCGTCATTATGTGATGAAACCGAGACTTTAGAAAAATATTCACTATGTTGTACGGACATGCGTCGTGCAAAATGATAAAAACCTTCCTCATTCTCACGCATTTCTTTTAACATGATTGCTGAAGGTGTTAATTCAGGATCATTTACTGCCGCAGTTTGTATTGCTAAGGCATCTTGATATGGCTGGCCTTCAACAGCCTCATCAAGTAATTCACAAACACCCTGCATTGCTGTTACCACTTCCAAAGCCCAATCCTTTAACGAGATGGTCTTACCATTTCGTTGTAAAGATAATTTTGGATCACGGCCACGATGCGCTGTATCTAATTCATTTTTATCAATTTCAACACGTTCAAGATCATCAATTGGCGGACTGTCTATCAACAAACAAAACAGCACGAAGGCTTCAAGAAAATATAACTGACTTTTACTCACGCCTAAAGGCTCGAAAGCATTCACATCTAAAGAACGCAATTCAATATACTCTACACCACGATTTTTTAATGCCGCAACGGGCTTCTCATTTCCATTCGGCACCTGTTTAGGGCGCACAGTACTGTAGTACTCATTTTCAATTTGTAAAATATTGGCATTTAATTGGCGATACTCGCCGTCAACCTCAACACCAATCTTTTCGTAATCAGGATACGGTGTTGAAATTGCCCCTTTAAGACTCTCGATATACTTATCCAGATTATCGTAATTAGCCTTAATACCTGATTCATTTTCTTTATTATTTTGATAGCCGATATCACCCATACGTAATGATGTTGCATATTCTTCGTAGTAAGTGTTTTTATCAAAATCTTGCAAATTAGTTGCCGCGTCACCAAGAAAAGATTTACAAACAGCCGGTGAAGCGCCAAACAAGTAAGGCACTAACCAACCCAGGCGTTGTAGATTGCGTAAAATACCGAAGTAACTATCGTTTATAAAAGGTTGTAAGGCGGTGCTACTATCCTCGCTCTCATGGTAAACCTTCCAGAATTCTGCAGATAGAGAGTAATTAAAATGCACACCGGCAATCACTTGCATAACGCGCCCATAACGATGACCCAACCCTCTTCGATAGACAGTTTTCATCATACCGGCATTGGATGAACCAAATTGCGCAATTGGAATACTCGTCTCACCTGCTACCACACATGGCATGCTGGTTCCCCAGAGCATTTCATCATCAAGTTGAGTAAGAACAAACTTCTGCGTATCGGCCAAAAAAGTCATTGCTTCTTCAACCGAATCGCAGGGTGGAGTGACTAATTCAAGTAGGGCTTCAGAGTAGTCGGTAGTGATATAAGGGTTAGTTAAGGCTGAGCCTAACTTTTCAGGATGCGATGTCTGGGAAATACTACCCTGAGAGTTAACTCGTAAAGTCTCTTTTTCGAGGCCAATACGGCTACTGACCAACAGGCGTGCAGCAGAAATTTTTTTTAATTGCGCCAAGCGCTGTTTAAAACAGGAATACAAAATACCGAGTCCAGACCAGTAACCCTATTGGGATACCGGATATTAGTCATTAAGGTAACGAATAATATACTGCCTGCTTGCCAGGGTCATCCCTGATTAACACTGAACTAACTAATATGAGGATCGGAGACCATAATAACATCGTGACCATCAGCTTGCTCTTGATCAGCAATTCTACGTGCCTGTCTCATAGCATCATGATTGTTTTTATAGGTAGCAACATACAGCACTCGCCCATTACAGCAGTGAGCTAACGTAAATCCGTAGCTTTCCTCGCGCACCTCAATAGAGTGAGTGTCTTTGGGCACTTCGCTTAAATTAAACATACATCGGCGCTACTCTGAATGAAGCCTGTCTTACTAGTAGCTATCGACCAATCCAGCAAAAAAATTAGCTCTAAATTAAGTAGTAATGAGGATATATCTGACTCTGCCGGTCTTTATTTACTGATATGCCAATCGTAAGCACAATCGAGGTGAATGCGTACAGCAACGATACTATTGATGCCATCTTCTATCATGGCATTAAGTGGAGTGCGATCTTTAAAGCGGTAATTAACTCGGTTCATCCACATGCCGCCTGCGGCTGAATTACATGGGTTAGATGTCGCCAAGGCATCATCAATACCCAGAATATGATCAAGAAATTCATTAACACGCGAATCATTCTCAGGAAAAACCGACGAACCTTGGCGGTAACTACGGATCTGACGTGTCCGTGTAGCATCCGGTAAACCTAATAAAATGACTTGATCACCATCTTTTGCCTTCCATCCATCCAGTATTTCGATGACATAACGCGTAAAATTAACTTTTTCATCTTCATCCATAGCTTTCATAGGAGAAGCTGTGTTCTGGCTATCTGACATTATTAACTACCGTTCTCTTCATATTAGAAACGATTGTAGCATAATCATGAAATAACTCAGATAAGCCCCTGTTTTTTATGCGTGAATAGCCATACTTTACTATGCATAGGCAACGCCCGTGCCGCCTAAGCCACAGTAACCATTTGGGTTCTTAGCAAGATATTGTTGGTGATAATCTTCTGCATAAAAATATTCTGGCGCCGACAATATTTCCGTGGTGATTGAACCTTGCCCCGCCTTCGCCAATGCCTGTTGATAACGTCGCTTTGATTCATTCGCGGCCATTTGTTGTTCGTCGCTATAAGTGTAAATACCTGAACGATATTGAGTACCGGCATCATTACCTTGACGCATTCCCTGGGTTGGATTGTGCGCTTCCCAAAACACCTTAAGCAAATCTTCGTAGTGAAGTTTTTCTGCATCAAATATCACCAATACCACCTCATTATGCCCTGTCTGTCCACCACAGACTTCTTGGTAAGTTGGATTCGGCGTATAACCTGCCGCGTAACCTACTGAGGTTGAATAAACACCGGGAATTTGCCAAAATTTACGCTCTGCCCCCCAAAAACATCCCAATCCAAACATGGCCATTTGCATATTGTCAGGGAAAGGCGCTTGCATAGGATTACCATTAACATAATGTTTAGCTGCTACAGGCATTTTTTTATCTCGTCCCGGCAGGGCTTTATCTACGTCTGGCATTTGTGATTTTTTATTGGTCATAAACATAACCTGAATCCTTTTATAATAATTAATGCCGTATAGCCTTTGTCGTCAAAGTAATTCAAGCAATCATCGCCTTCTCTGCACGTCACCAATACGGTATTAGTGGGTAAATTGTATCATCTTAAATTGACCATTCTCATGCCAACTGGTTCCTTTACAAACAACCATTCCATGTTAAGGTTATCGGTAAATACTACTGGAGAATCTCATGCCTCATTCCATTCTAAAACTGACATTATCGCTCCTTATTGGCTTAAGCCTAATCGGTAGTTCACAGGCCATTGCCGGTTCCAAGGTCGAAATAAACTTCGAAGTGAAACAAGCACTACAACGCTTCAAGAAAGATGTCATCGCATCAGATGAATATATCAAGCTTGCTAAAGGGATGCTGGTATTTCCAAGCATTTTCAAAGCGGGTTTTGGCATTGGTGGCGAATATGGCGAAGGCGCTATGATCATTAATGGAAAAACGGTTGAGTATTACAGCACAGCAGCCGCTTCTATAGGATTCCAACTAGGTGCCCAAACTAAAACCGTTATTATTATGTTCATGTCCGACAAAGCGCTAAAAAAATTCCGTCGCAGCGATGGCTGGGAAGCCGGTGTTGATGGTTCAGTCGCATTAATTGATCTTGGTGCAGCAACAACGCTTGATACCAACACGGCTAAAAAACCCATTATCGCTTTTGTCTTTAACAATAAAGGCTTGATGTACAACTTGTCTCTTGAGGGGTCTAAGTACAGCAAGATAGATCCATAAATATCAGGATAAGTTTTCATGCCCGTACCTTTTTATAAAGGTACGGGTTTTTTATTGGGTTATAATTAGCAAACTAACAGAATATGGAAATGTTTTATGTCTGATTCAGACAGCCAGCGCCGATTCATTCTTGAACACACCAATGTTCGTGGCATTCTTACGCGCCTCGATAACAGTTGGCGCACCATGCTCGAAGGACGGGACTACCCTCCTATTATTCAAGACCTATTAGGACAGGCTGCCACAGCTATCTGCCTGCTTAGTGCGACACTTAAATCAAGTAGTTCTCTGACGTTACAAATTCAAAATGGAAATCCCGTAACACTATTAGTCATGCAGGTTAATGAGTCTCAACATTTTAGAGGAATGGTCGAATGGCAAGATGAGATTACAGATTCTGCTCTGGAAAAATTATGTCATGGCGGACAATTGACAATCACTATTGAACAAGATTCTGGTGAACGCTATCAAAGTATTATTGATATGCAACAAGAATCTCTTGCTAAGGCACTACATAGTTATTTTCAACAATCAGAACAACTACCGACCGATCTTTGGCTGGCAACCAATTCACAACATGCAGCGGGGTTGTTGTTACAGGCCTTACCGAAGCGGCATGAAGAGGATGACCCCGATGCATGGAATCGTGCCTGCCAGTTAGCCAATACCATTACTGACGAAGAATTGCTTGAACTACCAACAGAAGAATTGTTGCATCGTCTTTATCATGAGGAAGATATACGCTTGTATGAACCGAGCCCCGTGGCATTCCGCTGTAGCTGCTCGCGTGAGCGTTTCGCTAACAATCTACGAAACTTAGGAGAAAAAGAAATTCAGGGTATTATTAAAGAACAAGGTAGTATCAGTGTTAATTGCGGATTTTGTCAGCAACAATACGATTTTGATCGTGTTGATGCGATGCAATTATTTACCAATAGTACTGCGCCAGAACTCCCACCAACTAAACATTAATCAATCCAGCCATTGTTCAAGATAAAATAATCGAAACCCTTCTGATGAACGTGAAGGACCAACAACTTTGGCGGCATATGATTTTTTGTCCGGATCCGCTTTAATACGAGCAAGCTCTTCCGATTCAACAACTTCAACACAATTTTCAGGGAAACGATCACGATGACGGCGTGGTGCATAGACCACCGCATAATGCTCCTCGACAACATCGCTGTCAGGATCAATGGGAATTCGGCTCATTTTATTCTCCGCACCTTGATGAATCTCCATTATAAGCGGTAAAACTGCGCAAATACTAAGTAATTGAAATAGATCTACACCCTAGTCAGCTGGTATAATTTCGTAAATTTAACTTTACGTAGCCAATTATTTATTAGGAAACTCCCATGAAAATAGCAGAAAACAAGGTCGTTACGATCAATTACACCCTACGAGATGACAACAAAAAAATTCTCGATAGCGCCCAAGATAATGACTTCTTATACCTGCATGGTGCGCAAAATATTATTCCTGGTCTGGAAAGTGCCCTAGAGGGAAAAGCGCTCAATGACGAATTATCTGTCAGCATCGCTCCTGCCGATGGCTACGGAGAACGTAACGATGACATGACTCAAGTTGTACCTAAAGAGATGTTTGGTACAGAGGAAGGGATCGAAGTCGGCCAACAGTTCCATGCGGCATCACCGGATGGGCAAGAAATCATGGTTACCATCGTTGCTGTTGATGATGAAAATATCACCGTCGATGGCAACCACCCTCTTGCCGGCATGACACTACATTTTGAAGTCCAAGTAATGGATATTCGTGATGCCAGCGCAGAAGAGCTTGAACATGGTCATGCCCATGGTCCAGACGGGCATCATCATCACTAAAGATTGTTTTTATTTAACCTCGCCGAATATTGATTGAATATCATTATTCCAGCGTTGCAAAAGATCTTTCGTGTTTTCATTATCTACAAGAGCAGAAAACTGAGTCATATTTGATGCGACCAACAAGGTTTCATTGTTCTCGGAAAAGATCACTATCTTCAGTGGTAAGTATGGAATAAGTTGCGGTTGACTCTGTTTAACCGCTCTTATTTCACTGCTCTTGCCAAAGAACACAATACGATATTTATCCGTTTTATAACCAGACTTCGTCAAACCAATATCAACGCGTTGTACACGGCTTACTGTATAACCATGTTCACCAATTGATGTTTGTAACGCTAACATCGCTTCAGGGAAATTTTGTATAGAGCGATGCAAAATCAAACCGTCACTTTCACTTGCCACGGCCGATACAGTTGATAAAGCCAACATCAAGATACCTGCTAATAAATGTCTCATAGTGTTGCTTCCTCAATAATGCTGGTATAAATATCAAGCATCTTATCGCAGAACTTATCCAGCTCATCATTGTTATACATCGCACTTAAGTAACGTGGATTAATCGCCATCACTTGCACCTTACCTTCTCGTTCAACCACAGTAACTCTGCATGGCAAGAATAAGCCTACACGGGGATCAACTCCCAATACTTCATTAAGGGTCTGGAAATTGCAAAAATATATCATCACCTCTCGACCGCTTTCGGTGCCTTTTTTAACTAAACCTTCTTCCAGATCTTGCACGCGAATAATTCTAAAATTCTCGGCAACTGCCGCATTCTTAATGTTTTCTACTGTGGTCTTTAGGTCATTTGGCGAATCGAAAACTATAGTGGCTGATTCCCCAGTAAACTTCTTTTTGACAGCTACATTTTCAAAGCTACGAACATAACTAACGACATCATCAATATCTTTCGCGCTTAATCCCATTTTAGAGACTGACTGCATTGGCGTACCTTGCCGTCCATTCATTAATACGGATTTAATCATGTGATCTGTTGCGGCAAGAAGAAAACCTGAGTTACTGATTGATGGTGCAATAATCGGCAATTCACGTGGCCGAGAGAATGTCACTCCAGTACCTTTACCGCCTTCACCATTTGCTCCATGACAACTTGCACAGTATTGGCCAAATAATTTTTTTCCCCGTTTAATGTCACCATTAATTGAGGCATGTAATGATTCAGGATGTTTTCCCGGAGCGAAGCTACGTAGATGCGCAACAATCGCCTGAATCTGCGCATCACTCAAATGTTTAAAGGGGGGCATCACTCGGCCAGGTCGACCATAGCGAATTGTTTTTTCTAAATAGCTATTTGGCACACTATGTAAAAAACTGGGTAGCGAAATTGGCACGCCAACACCACCTTTGCCATCACCACCATGACAAGAGGCACAATTGTTTTCATACAAAAGCGATCCATTTGGTGTTGCGTTTGCAGCAACGGAGAGCAACATCAAGACAGGAAGCAACCAATAACGAGTTACTACCTTTATTCCTAATTCTAGCGACATATTTTCAAACTCCTTTGAAACCCTATATTAGCAAATTCTAATATATTTTCATAATCTCGCGTTGATCTAGATCATGTAATGATTTCCGAATACCCATCATTCACTATATGATATCTAGAATGAATTCTCTGCTCCTACATACCAAGTATCCTAGCATCTTTCTTCTGCTAATTTGCACGCTGGCAACGAGTAACCTACAAGCAGCGCCAAAACGTCATGTCGTTGAAAACCCAAAAATAAGAATGGTAGTTATCCCTCGCACCGCACAACAAATGGCTGCTTTTTATGAAGGCCGTGAATTTCCAGTCAATGCCATTAATGCAACCGGCGATGCCTGCTTCTTTACTGTCGGTATCCATAATAAAAGCCAACATATTTTATGGCTAGACACCGATAAGTGGACACTAACTAGCGCAGGCAGAACGCTCTCGCTACTGAGTCGAGCTTACTGGACTCAACGCTGGAAAGAATTAAATTTACAACAACGCTTTCAATCAACTTTTCGATGGACATTACTACCTAATCAACTCGACTTTCAGCCAGATGAGCGCGAAGGTGGAAATATAACACTGGCAAGAATAAATACCCCATTCACTCTAAGCGCACATTTTACGACGAAGATTAATAACCACGACGAAGCTTCAATTATCACTTTTAACAATTTACGCTGTGCGCCATGAAAAAAATACTGATTTTTATATTTTTGCTGTCTCTACCCATATCAATATATGCTGCCACTGATGCACCAAAAGGTATTATCAAAATCACACCAAGAACTGCGCCGCCACTTAGCCTTGAAAATATGGATGGTGATAAATTTACCCTATCAACAAAAAACCGACGTTGGAGTTTTGTTCATTTTTGGGCTAGCTGGTGTGGCCCTTGTCGCAGAGAAATGCCTACCATTCAATCCGTAATCCAGGCAATGAGCAAAGACAATATTGATTTTGTCATCGTTAATACAGCTGAATCAGAAGATACTGTTTTTAGTTTTCTGGGTGCTGTGGCTCCCGAGGTCGATACACTCTTAGATCGTGATGGCTTAGCGACCGAGTTATGGAAACCACGAGGCTTGCCTTCTACTTATCTTGTCGATCCATATGGGCAAATACAATATGTTGTGATTGGCGGTCAAGATTGGCAAAAAGAACGCTATCAAACCTTTTTGAGGCAGTTATCAGCGGCTAGAAACACAAGATAAACCAAAATACTATTTACCTCTCATGCCAACAAGTGCAAACTGGCTAAGCTGTCACAAAACAGCATAAAATAAAAAGATCTCTTAAAGGGATAAGAATAATGGAATCAAGGAATTGGCAACGACGCCAAATCAAATTTGATGTTGAAATCCGTCTTTGGCACAAAGGTGGCGAACAAATTATCGCCTGCAAAACCCAAGATGTCAGTATGGGTGGCGCTTTACTCTTAACAGAAGAATTGGGTTTTCCAAAACATCGATTACTTGAAATATCTTTCCCTGCATTACAACATTTACAACTAAAACAACCTGTCATTATTGCACGCGCTATTCGCAAACAGAGCAAAGGGCTTGCTGTACGTTTTAGTAAAGCAGATCGTGAAACCATTCGCGCAATGCATAAAATGTTGCAGTGGCGAAGCTATTACCCTATCGAAACCAAACAACGCCGTTACTTAAATCCAGCGAAACCAAAGAATCTCAGCTAAGCATTTTTGTATTTCATTAAAGTTTTTTCGATTACTCGCGCAGCCGCAATAAAACCAAACGATGCGGTCACCATAGTTGAAGAACCATAGGCAAAATTACAATCCATAGAAACACCATGGATGCCTGGTTTTTCAAAACCAACCTTGCCTCCTTCCTTTGGATAACGCGGCTGTTCTAAAGAATAGACACACTCAATACCAAAGTAACGTTGTGTATTACGGGTATACCCATATTGCCCACGTAAAAAAGAACGCACCTTTGCGGCTAAAGGATCATTGTGCGTCTTATTAAGATCCCTGATTTTAATTTGTGTTGGGTCAATCAAACCGCCCGCTCCACCTGTTGTAATAACAGGGATTTTATTTCGCTTACAGTAATAAATAATTCCTGACTTAAATTTAATGCTGTCAATCGCATCAATCACATAACTGTAACCACGATCGAGATAGTCCGCTAAGGTTTCAAGCGTAATATAATCATCAATAATGGTCACATTACAATGCGGATTTATAGATTTCACTCTGGCGGCTAGTACTTCGGACTTTTTCTGTTCCAAGCTATCATTCGTGGCGTGTAACTGACGGTTAATGTTGCTCAGTGCAATCGTATCGTAATCAATCAGCGTCAGTTTACCAACACCGGTCCTTGCTAATGCTTCAACTGCCCATGAACCTACGCCGCCTAAACCAATCACACAAACGTGCATCGCCTGAATGCTGCCTTGCTCGGCTTCACCATATAAGCGCTGGATTCCACCGAATCTTTGTTGGTAATCTGATTCACTCATGGATTAATTTAATGCCAGCACGTCAATAGCATTTTGTGTTGTTTGAGCTGCAATCTCTTTAGCGGACTCGTCACGCAACTCTACCAAGGTATCGAATACATCAATTAAATATTCAGGGCTATTACGTCCGCCGTGATGAGCAGAAACCACCATATCTGGGGCATCGGTTTCTAAAACAATTGCTTCAATTGGCAGGTTTATTGCCAAACGATGAATTCTTTTTGCTTTTTCATAGGTCATGCTGCCGCCAAAGCCTAACTTGAACCCCATGTCGATATATTTTTCAGCCTGCTGGTCACTACCGCCATAGGCATGAACGATGCCACCTTTTATTTCAAACTTCTTAAGTGTTTTAATAATCCGATCATGCGCCTTACGCACATGCAGTATTACTGGCAAATCTGCCTGTTGCGCAATATCTAATTGGGCTTCAAAAAGTTTCTGCTGGCGTTTTCGATCTAGCTGTTTATCATAATAATCTAGGCCAATCTCTCCCACCGCAACAACTTGTTTACGATGATCCTGTATCCATTTTTCTAATAATTTAATATCGCTGTCTTTATGTGAGGCAATAAACATCGGATGCAAACCCAACGCTGGATATAGCCCCTTTTGCGTCTCGCAAAACATTAATAATTGCAACCACCCCGACTGTTTGATCGCGGGTACAACAATCTTATCAACGCCGAGTTCACGACAATGCTCAATAACCTCAAGCCTGTCTTTACTGAAGACGTCTTGGTCAAGATGACAATGTGTATCAATTAATTGCATAGCATTATTATCGTCTACTAAATTAAGTCAAACCAAGTTATCGCATAGTAGCCAATCACAACAAAAATTGTGATTACTCCCCAGAAAGTCAACCACTGCTGTTTCCCGTAATGCCCCATGGCAATAAATATAAAAGCCATAATTAACGTATAGGCAACGGTAATATCGCTAACACCATCCGTTAATGATTCTTCTTGCAAGTTATTAATATCCTGCCCTTCTCTATATCTCATACAATCACTTCTTTATTCGTTAACCATTAAGTAAATGCACATCACGTTGCGGGAAAGGAATTGTAATCTTATGCTGTTTAAATGCTTTCCAAATTGCCAAATTAATATCTGACCTCACGCTGCCGACACCATCTTCAGGATCATCCAACCACAAACGTAATTCAAGGTTGATACCACTGTCTCCAAACGCCAACATGCGTGTCTGTGGCTCAGGTTGTGTTAACACACGATCACTTACGGCACAGGCATCGATCATTAATTTCATGGCTTGCTCTGGGTCATCATCATAGCTAACTTGCACGGGGATCTTCACCCGTACATGTTTATCACTATAACTCCAATTAACCACATCGGAGGTAATCAAATTTTCATTTGGTATCAATGTTTCAACACCATCTCGATCGCGGACCACGATGTAACGAGCATGCATTGCAACGACCCAACCAAAACGTTCGCCTATAGTAATGACGTCGCCAATTTTAATTGATCGATCAAACAACAATATAAATCCGCTGATGAAATTACTCGCGATACGTTGCAAGCCAAAACCAAGACCGACACCCAGAGCACCACCAAATACGGTTAATGTTGTTAGATCAATGCCTACACTATTCAACGCAACCAAAATCGCAATGGTATACAGCAAAACCTTGCTGAGCTTACTCAAACCAACTTGCATACTGACACTGAGATATTCAGAACGTTTAGCGCGCTGCTCAATGTAACGAGATAACCAACTTGCCACCACCATAAAGACCGCTACAGCAAAGCCAAGCTGCAACACGGAAAGCAAAGTAATTCTATTTGCACCAAGAGTAATACCAATTCCATCCAGCGTAGTTAGTACATCGGGTAACCAGCCAAGTATATGTAACGCTGCCGCACCCCAAATAAAAGTTCCAATCAATCCTTCCCATGCACGTAAAGCGGGGCTTGGACCAAAGGCACGGCGCAAGGCATATACAATGACGCGTATCGCTGCCAGTGATAATAATAGTGGGACTAATAAATCGAGTAAGGGGGTAATAATATTAAACTGAGACAGAATGCCCGCTGAAATTTGTATCAGGATCGCCATTGCTAAGGGGAAAACAACTCTCACCGAGCCCCGCATCGCCATGCGCCGAAAACCACGTTTCTCATTTACACCAATTTGGCGAACAATAAATAATTGCCAACGTCGATGCGCTAGCCAGCCCACTATTCCGCCAACAATAATACAACCTAATTGCCAAGCACCCGCAGGCGTTAGCATCACATTAAGCCAGTCTTGTAAAAACCTTAAAATACTATCACGCCATTCCATACAATAAGATTACCGTATAAATTGTTAGAATTCTGTGACATAAGTATGCATTTTTCAATACGCTAATACCATATATACAAGTAGTTTGGGTGTCTAAATAAGCATAAATCAGTTGTATTAGCATATAATAGCCAAACCAAATAAATGGAATGAAATATGTCTGACGAACGCATTGAATTGAACAGTGAAGAATTGCGCCAAAAGATCAACCTTGAAACTGGCTCAATTGAATGGGGTGAATTGGTAAAGCATTTTGCCAAGGGAATGGTCGTGGTCATTGGTACCGACCTGGACTTAATTGAAGTTGCCGAACGTTTCGCTGCCGACGATCAGGCTCAAGTTGCCCAGTGGATCGAGGAAGAAAAGATTTCACGCGCACAAGATGATGATGCAAGACGTTGGAATGAGCACAACACCGAATTTTGGTCTGTTGTCGTTGCCCCTTGGGTCTTAGTGCAAGAAAAATCTAAAGATTTAAACTAAATAGGTAAAAAATCAAACTGCTCAGCAAGCGCCTGTTTAACTCTGGCAACCATCTTTTCTAATTCACTTTCAGAATAAGGCTTCGGCGGATGGGCTCCCCATACAGGTGCTGGCCAGACAGCATCTTCAGTGAAGCGTGCAATATGGTGAATATGTAATTGCGGTACGATATTACCCAGTGCGCCTATGTTGATTTTATCTGCATTAAATTCTTTTACTAACAACTGTGCGACGCAACTTGATTCTCGTAGTAATTGTTGTTGATCGGCTTCATCTAGCTGGAATATTTCAGTAATGCTATCACGATCAGGAACCAGAATTAACCAAGGATAATTTGCATCCCGCATCAGTAATAACTTACTTAGCAAAAATTGCCCAAGTACCACACAGTCTTTCTCTAGCTGAGGATGTAATTCCGACATTATGCGATTTTATCATCCGCAACATGATATTTAGGATCTTCCATCACATTAACCTCAACCAAATCACCCGCCTTGGTTAATAATATTCTGCACTCTTCACTAAGATGACGAAGGTGTAATGATTTACCTAACTTAATGTATCGTTCGGCTAAAGAATCGATCGCTTCAATCGCTGAGTGATCCGCAACACGTGAATTTTGGAATTCAATAATGACATCATCGGGATCATTTTCAGGGTCAAATAATTCCATAAAACTTTTTACTGAACCAAAAAATAATGGCCCATTTAGTTCGTACACCCGTGAGCCGTTGTCATCATCATAGCCTTTCACATTGATATGACTCGCATGTTCCCAAGCGAAAGCCAGTGCTGAAACGATAACGCCAACCACCACGGCGACCGCCAAATCAGTGGCAACAGTAACACCTGAAACAAGAATCAACACAAATGCATCTGTACGAGGAATTTTCCGAATAATACGTAGGCTAGTCCACTCGAAAGTTCCCAGTACCACCATAAACATCACACCAATTAGAGCTGCCATAGGAATAAGCTCAATCAGAGCCGAGGCAAATAGGATAAAACACAGTAAAAACAATGCTGCTGAAATACCCGATAGACGTTGACGTCCACCTGAATTCACATTAATCATACTTTGGCCGATCATCGCACAGCCACCCATGCCGCCGAACATTCCCGTCACCGTATTAGCGATCCCCTGACCAACACATTCACGATTACCTCGTCCGCGTGTATTAGTAACTTCATCAATAAGACTCAAGGTCAGGAGTGATTCAATCAAACCAATTGCTGCAAGAATAATCGAATAAGGCAAAATGATATAAAACGTTTCCAAAGTAAACGGTACCGCAGGAATATGGAACGTTGGCAAACCGCCTTCAATAGAAGCTAAATCACCTACTGTTGTGGTATTGATATCAAAACCGATAACAAGCAAAGAAACAATAATGATCGCCGCCAATGCCGCAGGAAAAGCCATCGTCAGTTTTGGCAGGAAATGCATAATCGCCATGGTCATCACAATGAAGCCAAGCAAAATCATCAGCGGTTCAGCTGACATCCACGCTTTTACGCCAGACGCATCAGTAATCTGAAAATGTTGTAACTGCGCAAGAAAGATAACAATCGCAAGGCCGTTTACAAAACCCAGCATCACCGGATGCGGCACAATACGAATATATTTGCCTAATCGCAGTGCGCCTGCCAATATTTGAAACAACCCCGCTAACACCACGGCGGCAAACAAATACTCAACGCCATTCTCAGCAACGAGAGCAACCATCACCACGGCCATCGCACCTGTGGCGCCGGAGATCATACCAGGACGACCACCAAAGATAGAGGCGAGTAAACCAACCATAAAGGCGGCATATAAACCTACCAAGGGTTCAACACCAGCAACAAAGGCAAAGGCTACAGCTTCTGGAACAAGCGCTAATGCAACGGTTAAACCAGAAAGAATTTCATTTTGAAAACAGGCGCGATTAGCGCAGCCAAGCTGGAACATGCAAAACCTCGGGATATTGGTGTCTAAAATGCTGATGCATCATAACACAGGCAAAATAAAGGGGTGCTAGTAGCACCCCTTCAAATTCGTCAACTACGTAATAGTCTAGGTCTAACTACAACCTTTCGGACGTGGTAAGCCACCAACCTTGTTAGCGCATTTAATCAAGCCTGTTGGGAACAATGAATAAATGTACTTCTGGCTACTACGATCTGCGCCAAACTTCTTTTTCATAATCTTCGTGAACAAACGTGGTTCAGCAACAGTGCCATTTTCTACAAAATATTCACGTGCAGTGTTAATGATATCCCAATGTTCATCAGTCAATTCTGCGATTTGCTCATTCTTGGCAATCTCATGTGCCAATGCTTCACTCCATTCTTCCAGATTCAATAACCAACCGGCTTCACTGAGTTCAATTACCTTGCCATCTACTTCTGCTTGCATAATGCCTTGCTCCGGAAAATTTAAACGAATAATCTTGAGTGATTTTATCGGATATAAGCCACCTATGTCTATATAAGTAGACCGTAATATTTGATCTATATTAAACGAAAATTTTCTATGCTATATAAATCAATAAGTTACAGATTTATTATGGCAAGATATTTTTTACTAAATCCTCTAATATAGCGCTCCCAAAACCCCCATTAATAAGTAAGAGTAGAGCAACGTGCAAGAATTTATCCCCGGACAGCGCTGGATTAGCGAAGCAGAACTACAAATGGGTCTTGGTACCGTGCTCGAAAGTGATTTTCGCACTGTAACCTTGATCTTCCTCGCTAGCGGAGAAAGCCGTACCTATGCTCGTGAATCTGCGCCACTCACCCGTATGGCCTTTTCAGCTGGTGATATCATCAACAGTAAGGAAGACTGGCAACTCTTAGTCGCTTCGATTGAAGAACAAGATGGCATTCTTAGCTATCACGGTAAACGCCTCGACAGCGGCGAAGCTGCTGTACTTAAGGAAACCAATCTCGATAATTTCATCCAATTAAACCGCCCTGCCGAGCGTTTGTTCAGTGGCCAAATTGATAAAGAGAAATGGTTTGAATTACGCTATGCGACCCTACAGCACGTAAACCGACTCGCTCACTCTGATCTTCGTGGTCTAACCGGTTGTCGCACTAGTCTTATTCCTCATCAAATGTATATCGCCCATGAGGTAGCTAATCGTTATGCGCCACGTGTCTTACTTGCCGATGAAGTAGGTTTGGGTAAAACCATTGAAGCCGGTTTAATCCTGCATCACCAATTGCTTACGGAACGTGCTCAACGTGTATTGATTGTTGTACCTGAGACACTCATACATCAATGGCTAGTCGAAATGCTACGTCGTTTCAATTTGGCTTTTAGCGTATTTGATGAACAACGCTGCCTCGACATGGAAGAGAATTTTACTGACGAAGAAAAACTTGACCCGGATAACAATCCATTTCAAAGTGAACAGCTTATTCTCTGTAGCCTTGATTTCTTAAGCACCAATCCACAACGATTCAAACAAGCCTATATGGGTGATTGGGATTTGCTTGTTGTTGATGAGGCGCATCATCTTGAGTGGAATGAAGAACAGGCAAGTCTCGAATACGAGCTGATCGAATTACTCGCAACAGAAACACCAGGGGTATTACTACTCACAGCAACACCAGAACAACTTGGCAAAGCCAGTCACTATGCTCGCTTGCGTCTACTTGATCCAGATCGCTTCCCCAGTTACGAAAGCTTTCTCAAGGAAGAAGATGACTATCAACCCATTGCTGAGGCAGTAGAAACATTACTAAACGATCAAGTGTTATCTGACGAACAACAGAAAAACCTGCATGCGCATTTTGATAAACAAGGACAGGCTCTTGATCTTGACGAAGCACATAACCCAGACACACGTAATGACTGGATTGAACGCATGCTTGACCAACATGGCACTGGTCGCGTCTTGTTCCGTAACACACGTAATGCGGTTAAAGGTTTTCCTTCACGACACGTGACCGCCTATCCTTTAGCCGCTCCTGACGATTATCTATCCGAACAAGCTGATATTCAATTACAGCTCTGCCCTGAACTTGCCTATCAAGAACAAGACATAGACACTGAGGCATGGACAAGTATCGACCCGCGCATCGATTGGCTACGAAAACAATTGAAAGCCATCGGTAACGAGAAAGTATTGCTGATTACCGCCAGCGCAGAAACCGCTATGGATATTGCTGAAGTACTACGCGTAAAGGCGGGTATTCACGCCGGTGTTTTCCATGAACACATGACGATTATTGAACGTGACCGTGGCGCGGCATTTTTTGCCGACATGGAATACGGTTGCCAATTACTGGTTTGTTCTGAAATCGGCAGTGAAGGCCGTAACTTTCAGTTTGCTCATCACCTGATATTATTCGATCTACCATTAAACCCTGATCTACTCGAACAACGTATCGGTCGCCTTGACCGTATTGGTCAGGCAGAAAATATTCAAATCCATGTACCTTACCTTGAAGATACTGCGCAACAAACTATCTACCAATGGTATAACGATGGCCTCGGTGCATTCGAGCATACCTGTCCTGCTGGTCATAATGTTTTTGTGCAAGTTGAAGAAGAGTTATATGACGCGCTTGCAGTTCCTGATTCAAACATCAATGACCTCATCGCCAAAACGGCACGCTTGCATGATGAGCTAAATGAAGCGATGCAAAATGGTCGCGACCGCTTGCTGGAGTATAATTCATGTCGCCCTGCGATTGCCGCCGATCTTTATCAATGCGCTCAAGAACAAGATGATACCGAAGAATTATTGGCTTATTTGGAAAGTGTTTATGACTGCTTTGGTGTTGATAGTGAAGTGCACGGAGAAAACAGTTTTGTTATTCACCCAAGTGAACATATCCAAAGTGATGGTCTGCCGGGCTTAAGTGAAGAAGGTATGACTTATACTTGTGATCGCGATACCGCTCTCTCAAATGAAGACATGCAGTATTTTAGCTGGGAGCATCCGACTGTTACGGGTTCGCTAGAACGCGTACTCGCCAACGAGCTTGGCAATACCTCAGTGACTTCTCTCAAGTATCGAGGCGGTAAGGCGGGAACTCTCCTAATGGAATGTCTATACACACTTGAATCCGCATCCAGTCAATCACTGCAAGCAAGCCGTTACCTACCACCCACCACCATTCGTGTTGTTGTTGATCAACAAGGTAATGTGAGCAGACCCGATATCCCGCATAAGTTTATTAACCAGTACAGTGAACGGGTTAAGGGCAAAACCGCCAATCAGATTGTCCGTGCTTACAAAGATATGATGAAAAACATGGTCGATGCCAGCAAGCAACTTGCTGAACAACAAGCGCCAGCCATTCTCAAAGATGCGCACGAAAAAACACGACAAATGCTCGCGAAAGAAATTGAGCGCCTGCAGGCTTTACAGCAGGTGAATCCGAACGTACGTGATGAAGAGATTCAATTCTTCCAAGATCAATGGCAGGCACTTAACGATATTCTCGACAACGCATCATTGCGTCTCGATGCATTACGCGTAATTGTCGTCACTTAAAACCGCGCGAATCATTCATTTTTTTCTATTTTGAAGGCGATAACCCTCAATTTAAGTGCTGATCCACTTCAACAAGCCATGTTCAAAGCTTAACAATCCATGTTTATATAAGGATAAACATGGATATATTACATATAAAACAATATGTTATAAATTAATCCCTTTATTAAATATTTTTATTACCCTTATACAAATAATTATTAGTAATTTCTAATATTATCTATTGCTAATATTAGAAATTACTAATAATATGGCTCCACGTTGTAACTACAACAACGACAAATTTATTAAGACAAAACATTTATTAAATATCAGTAAAAATAACTCTAGAGGGAATGGATTATGAACATGAATAAATTATTAGTTGTTGCTGCAATCGCTGCTCTTCCAATGGCTTCTGCGCAAGCTTGGTGGGGACCTTTTAACAACAACAATGGTTGGAATAACAACAACAGTGGTTGGGGCAACGGCGCTGGCAACGGCGACATGTCTTTCAACATGAATGCTAACGCTCGCGGTAACGCACAAGGCCAAAATGCTTACAACAATGGCTACAACAATGGCTACGCTCCTGCTCCTTATGGTTATGCTCCAGTAGCACAGCCAGCACCTGCACAAGCACAAGCAGCAGCTAAGACTGAAACTGCTAAAGCAGCACCTACTGCACCAGTAGCACCAGTTGCAAATGCACCTTATGGTTACGCACCTTACGGTAACCGATACAGCAACAATGGCTACGGTAATGGTTACGGCAACGGCAACGGCAATATGTCTTTTGGTTTCAACGCCCGCGGTAACGGTAACGCACAAGGCCAAAATGCTTACAACAATGGCTACCAAAATGGTTACGCGCCATACGGTTACGCTCCTTACGGTTATGCTCCAGTAGCACAACCTGCACAGGCAGCTGCCAAGTAAGTTTCTGTTCGCAGAAAATTAAAAGCCCGATGTTTCGGCATCGGGCTTTTTTTTTGAGGTATAATACAGTCTCAATACAACGTAGTGAATAAGGTTTATATGACTAAAAAATGCGACACTACATGCACTGCAAATACGCTAAAGGCTATCTCACACCCTTTACGGCTGAAGATATTATGCTGTCTGAATGATGGTGAATTATCCGTAAATGAAATCGTCGAAAAATCAGGTTCATCACAAAGCAATATATCTCAACACCTTACCTTTCTGCGTAATAAGGAAATTCTTTCTGCACGTCGTGATGCTAATCGAATGTTTTACCGCATATCCAAGCTTGAGCTCATTAGTATCATTAAAATGATGCAAGAGCTGTACTGCCAACACGAAGCGGCTTAGTTCTCAATACCCTTACTATGTAGATACTCTTCATAGCTACCATGAAAATCCACAAGACCTTCATTTTCCATGTCAATAACACGCGTTGCGAGTGATGAAACAAACTCACGATCATGACTAACAAAAATAATAGTACCGTCGAATTTTTCAAGCGCCATATTAAGTGACTCGATCGATTCCATATCCAGGTGATTCGTTGGCTCATCCATCAATAATACATTCTGGTGTAGCTGCATTAATTTACCAAACAACATACGACCTTGTTCGCCACCAGAAACCACTTTCACCGACTTAAGAACGTCGTCTTTCGAAAATAATAATTTACCCAAAGTGCCACGAATTGTTTGTTCGTCTTCGCCTTTTTGCTGCCACTGACTCATCCAGTCAAACAGGCTCATGTCTTCTGCAAAATCGGCCGTGTGATCTTGTCCAAAATGCCCCACATCAGCATTTTCTGACCATTTTACATTACCGGAATCAGGATCAATTTCACCTGCTAATGTTCTAAGTAGCGTCGTTTTACCGATACCATTCGGCCCAATAATCGCAATGCGTTCGCCGGCCTCAACCATTAAATTCATGTCGGTAAATAATTTCTTATCGTCATATGCTTTTGAAAGCCCTTGAACTTCCACGGCCAAACGATGTAATTTTTTATTTTGTGAAAAATGAATATACGGGTTCACACGGCTCGAGGGTTTTACATCTTCCAGTTTAATCTTTTCAATCTGCTTGGCACGCGAAGTCGCCTGACGCGCTTTAGATGCGTTGGCCGAGAAACGTGCAACGAATTGTTGTAGCTCAGCAATCTGCGCCTTCTTCTTGGCATTATCAGACATTTGCTGCTCACGCACCTGCGTTGAAGCCAGCATGTATTGATCATAGTTACCGGGATAAACACGTAACTCACCGTAATCCAGATCAGCCATATGGGTACAGACACTGTTCAGGAAGTGACGATCATGCGAAATGATGATCATCGTGCTGTTACGCTCGTTTAGAACATTCTCTAACCAACGAATCGTGTTGATATCCAGGTTATTGGTCGGCTCATCCAACAGCATAATGTCTGGATCAGCAAATAATGCCTGTGCCAGCAATACACGTAATTTCCAACCTGGCGCAACTTCACTCATTGGGCCGTTATGTTGTTCCAGAGGAATTTCCAGGCCAAGTAATAATTCACCCGCACGTGACTCAGCGGTGTAACCGTCCAACTCGGCAAACGTCACCTCGAGCTCGGCGACTTTCATGCCATCGTCTTCACTCATTTCAGCTAGGCCGTAAATACGGTCACGTTCTTGCTTTACTTCCCAGAGTTCCGCATTACCCATGATGACGGTATCAATAACGGTATACTCTTCGAAAGCGAACTGATCCTGACCCAGCTTACCAAGGCGCTCATCTTGATCAACCGCGACATTTCCAGATGTAGGTTCAAGGTCGCCACCCAAGATCTTCATCAAAGTGGACTTGCCGCAACCATTGGCGCCGATGAGGCCATAACGGTTACCTTCACCAAATTTAACGGAAATATTTTCAAACAGAGGCTTGGCCCCGAATTGCATAGTAATGTTGGCTGTTGAGATCACGATTTGGTTCCAAAGTCTGTGGTTAACAAGGCAGTAAAGCCGCGCATTATCACATAAAACCCCTCTCTTGGGCGAGTCCTAGTCAGATCTATCTACCCGCCCTCGCAGATTTTTAACTTTGCCCCGCTGCTGCTTGCTTTCAAGGCGTTTTTTGACTGAGCTACGGGAGGGGCGGGTTGGCCTGCGAGGCTTTTTACGTAGTAGAGCCTTATCTAGCAGCGACTTGAGGCGAGCTAGGGCCTCCTGACGATTCTTCTCTTGGCTACGATGCGTCTGAGCCTTAATGACAATAACGCCCTGTGAGCTAATCCGTTGATCTGATATGCCTAGTATTTGCTGTTTTATCTCAACAGGCAGATGGGAGCGATGCACGTCAAAGCGTAGTTGTACTGCCGACGAGGTCTTATTAACATGCTGACCTCCTGCACCCTGCGCGCGGATAGCACTGAACTCTATCTCATGCTCAGGTATCACTAGCGTGTTGGAAAGACGAATCATTATCTGCTCTGATTTAATTTATACTGCATATATTACGAAAATATTTGAACAAACAGGAAACTTATTATGCAAATCGGCACCCCGCTTTCTCCTTCGGCCACTAAGGTCATGCTGTTAGGTAGTGGTGAACTTGGTAAAGAGGTGATTATCGCGCTACAACGCCTCGGTGTCGAAGTTATTGCTGTAGATCGCTATGCTAATGCACCTGGCCATCAAGTTGCCCATCGCGCCCACGTCATTGATATGACCGATGCCACGGTCCTGCGCGCACTAGTAGAAAAAGAAAAACCCGCGTTGATCATTCCTGAGATTGAAGCCATCGCCACCGATGAATTAGCACGTATCGAACAAGATGGTTTAGCCCGTGTTATTCCTATGGCCCGAGCCACTCAGTTAACCATGAATAGAGAAGGCATTCGTCGCCTTGCGGCTGAAACGCTCGGTCTACCGACCTCTAAATACGCCTTTGCTGATAACTTTAAAGAATGTCAGCAAGCTGTCACTGACATTGGACTACCGTGTATCGTGAAACCGGTGATGTCCTCTTCTGGTAAGGGACAATCAACTATTAAATGTGAAGCCGATATCCAAACAGCATGGGATTACTCTCAGAGTGGTGGTCGGGTACAAAATGCACGCATCATTATTGAAGAAATGATCAACTTTGATTACGAAATCACTTTGCTAACTGTTCGTTCACTCAATAATGATGAGTCCCAGACTTCATTCTGCGAACCGATTGGCCATATACAGAAAAATGGCGACTACGTTGAAAGCTGGCAGCCACAGGCAATGAGCGAAGCTGCACTGGCGAAGTCACAAGAAATCGCCGCCGCGGTAACAGATAACCTCGGAGGCCTCGGCCTGTTCGGCGTTGAGTTATTTATTAAAGGCGATGCGGTCTTCTTCAGTGAAGTGAGCCCTCGCCCGCACGATACCGGCATGGTAACCATGGTTACGCAAATGCAAAATGAGTTTGAACTGCATGCCCGTGCAGTACTTGGCCTACCTGTTTCTACAACGCTTCGTACTCCCGGTGCCAGCGCGGTAATCTATGGCAACATGGATGAACAAGGGATTAGCTTTGATAATATTGAAAAGGCCTTAGCGCTCCCGCAAACCGATTTACGTTTGTTTGGTAAACCCGAAGCCTTTACGCGCCGCCGCATGGGCGTGGCACTCAGTTATGCCGATGATATAGAATCTGCACGCACGCAAGCTAAGCTGTGCGCGGGTATTATCACACCGACAAAAAACTAATATCACCTCGTATATCCTAAACAGAGAGAATAATAATGTTTGATACCAATGAATATTTTGATGGCAAAGTAAAATCAATTGCCTTTAAGACGAGCAAATTACCAGCGACTATTGGCGTAATGGCTGCGGGAGAATATGTGTTCAATACTGCTGAAAAAGAAACCATGACCGTCGTCAGCGGTGGATTAAAAATCAAACTTTCTGATGATGCTGCTGAAGTCACTTATCAAGCTGGAGAGTCATTTAAAGTGGATGCAGATAGTTCATTTAACGTTACAGTGTCTGAAGATACTGCTTACTTATGTGTGTATGGGTAAGTGTGAGGAGTGAGGAGATTTTACACTTAACACTTCACTCCTAACCCCTAACAAAAAAAAGCCCCGCCAAATGGCGGGGCTTTTTTACAACAGCTTACGAAAATTAAGCTACTGTTACGTTCTTAGCTTGTGGACCCTTAGGACCACTTTCTACTTCGTAATTTACTGCCTGATCTTCAGCCAGTGTACGAAAACCTTCTGAATTAATTGCAGAGAAGTGAACGAATACGTCAGCACTACCATCTGAAGGGGCGATAAAACCAAAACCCTTAGACTCGTTAAACCATTTTACTGTACCAGTTGCCATGTTATGCACCTTAAAAATTTAAAATAAAACTTATTGCATTTCATAACGGGGCAACTTAGAAATAACCTAAAAGTAACGACCGAGTAGTCCTGAATCCATGCAACGCTCTTAAAATTACAAGCTTTGTAGCCGTAATACCCGACGTATTTTGTCGAGTGCCTGCGATTATCACTAAAAATCCTTATAAATACAAGCCCTAAGTCCCTTTAGGGAGGGATTTTAGGCCACTATAACCCCTCACTTAATTTCACACCTAAAAACAGAATTATGGCCGTACACAACAAAAAATACTCAAAAAACACAAATTTCGCAGATTTTATAGCCATAATCGATACGATTTAGCCAAATAATAGAAATTCAGGCAATCCAATCCGTATATCAGCCAACTATTTATTAACAAATTCTAATGCTGCACTACAGAAAATGCCATTTAGGCCGATAAACACTATGAAGTATAAAACACTGAGCAAGGCTAAACCGGACGGACAATTGGACACACAAACAAAACCTGGATTCTTCTCTTTTGGTATTCGCCAAAAAATTGGTCTCGTGCTTATCACTATACTATTGCTGTCATTAGGTCTCGGTGGTTGGCATTCATTGCATCAACAAGAAGAACTCATAATTGAAGAAACCAAATTACGGGGCAGTGACTTAGCGCGCTTTACATCCAGATCGGTTGCTTATGCTGTGATTGGTTACGACTACCATAGCATTCAGTTATTACTCGATGAGTTAGTCAATTCACACGACATCAACTATGCAAGAGTTATTAATAAGAAAGGCAATGTTATGGCCAGAGCCGGCCGTCTTTCAGTAGAAAGTGATATTTGGACTTACTTTGAACAAGAAATTACCCTGGATGAAAATACTATCGGTTCACTTAGTATCCAATACGATAATAGCCGTATTGTTGAAAAATTATCTCGTCAGCAGGATGCGCTTATCAAGAAAGAAATCATACTAATACTGGTAATTGCTATCTGTGAATATATCGCTTTATCAATTTTTATTATTAGACCAATAGTCTCCACCTCTCAAAGCATAAAACAAAGTATTAATGGTGCTGAACTGTTTACAAAAAAAATTGCTTACCGAGCAAAAGATGAATTAGGATATCTCTTTTCACATTTTAACACTCTGCAACACCATCTGCACGTTGCCACCAAACAATTAGAATCGGAAATAAAGGTCGTCAACCAAGAAGTACAAGAACAAAATCTACTTTTAAAAAACCAATCGAATGAATTGCAAAAGACTAATGAAAAGTTAAAACTATTAAGCATTTCCGACCCATTAACCGATTTATTTAACAGAAGACACTTTGATATCCTGTTAAAGAAAGAAACCTCATTTGCTCAACGTCATGAGAATAGTGTCAGTCTAATCCTTTTCGACATAGACCATTTCAAAAAAATAAACGATCAATACGGACACAGCGTAGGCGATGCTGTGTTATGTGCGATTGCAAAAAACATTCAAAACAACACTCGAAAATCAGATATTTGTTGTCGTATTGGTGGCGAAGAATTTGCCATTATTTGCAAAGAGACCGATATAGAACAAATACGTTTAATTGCCGAAAATTTAAGATACAAACTTGAACAAGATACAATCCGTAGCAATAGAAATGAAATAAATATCACTGCCAGTTTCGGCATGATGACATATTCATATACCCCAGAACAACCGTTATCCCCTGATGATATTTATCATTATGCAGATATGGCCATGTATCATAGTAAAAACAATGGTCGCAATCGCGCCACCTATTTCACTGACATTGATGCCCCTCAGGCCGCTGCAAACAAAACATAAAGGTTATTACCATGTTAAATAAATCATTCTTAATTTATGCTTTCAATTTGTTATTAATCTTTTCCATCGGAATAGTGAACGCAAAGGAATTGAAATTTGGTTCTGTTGCAATGGATATTCCCGCCGTTATGCATAAAAAACTAACTCCAATGACAGATTATTTGAGTCAAGCCATCGAACAACCTGTTTTATTACGACTATCACCCAATATGGCTTCTGCAATTGATGCTGTTGCGTCAGATAGTGTTGATCTTGCTTATTTAACACCGGTTGCTTATTTAAAAGCACATAAAAAAGGTCAGTCTGAGATCATTGTTAAAACGGTCACAAACAATAAAGCATCATTCCAACTAATGATTGTGGTTCGCCAAGATAGTGCAATCAAAACTATTGCTGATTTAGCCGGATCTGAATTTGCCTTTGGTGACAAAGCAGCCTTGCTTCAACGGGCCGTCGTCGTTGGTGCCGGTATGCCGCTAGATAAATTGGGTAGCTATAAATTTATTGGTCACTATGACAATATTGCACGTGGTGTGCAGAACGGTGATTTTGATGCTGGTATTCTCAAAGACACCAAGGCATTTAAATGGCAATCAAAAGGCCTTCGCATCTTATACAGCTCACCACACCTCCCTCCCTACAACATCACTGTCAGTAAAAAACTAGATAAAGTAACCCGTGAAAAATTAAAAAAAGCTTTTCTTGCTCTTAATGATAAAAACCCAAAACACCGAGAGGTGATTAAATCATTAAGTAAAAAATATAATGGCTTCGCGCCAGCCACTGATGCCGACTATGATGTTGTTAGGGATTTGATTAAACCATTTAACTAATCCTGTTCCAGAATGCTCTAATTTCGTTCAAGGTTTAATCACTTTGTACCAAGCTGGTGCGATGTTCACATCGTAATACCCTCACTGCCTACTCTGCCTTTACAAAAAATCTTTTACTAAACAGCCTGTTAAAAGCACTAAATAGTTTTATCTCCAGTTGGCACAAATATTGAAGTAAATATACTGAGACAAAAATTTATGGGGGCGGGAGAATAATGACGGTACAACTCAATTTTTCTGATGATGAAAAGTTTTATGAATATGAAGATGAAGCTAGTAATGAGCCATTGTGTGCAACAGAGGAGGTAATGTATGAACTAGACTTTTTGGACACCTTAATTTCAAACAATTTAAAGTTCTTCTCTTCTCACTTCAGGTGAGTATATTTACCTAGTTCGGATAGCGGTCCGAACTAGGTATTTTTTTAAACATTGAGTCCGGCAACGTAACCCGAGGACCAAGCCCATTGAAAATTATATCCGCCAAGATGTCCGGTCACATCAACCACCTCACCAATAAAATAAAGATCGGGACGTGTTTTACTTTCTAGTGTTTTCGATGAAAGATCATTGGTATCCACGCCACCCATCGTCACCTCGGCAGTTCGATACCCTTCAGTACCTGATGGCTTAATAAGCCAATTAGAAAAACATGACGCTATTTCTTCTAATTTAGAATCTGTTATTTCGGCAATAGCTGTCTCTTTCTCTTTTTCCCACCAGAGTAATTCACATTCATGAACAAGTTTTTTGGGTAAATATTTAAGCAAAATACTTCGTAATAAACTCTTCGCCTGTTGTTGCTTTGCTTGCGTCAAGATATCTCCGATATCCTTGCCGGGCAATAAATTAATACTAATCGTATCACCGGCCTGCCAATAACTCGATAATTGTAAAACAGCGGGACCACTTAGACCTCGATGTGTAAATAACATATCTTCATTAAAGCTTTGTTGCTTACACGAAAGGTCAACATGCACGGCCAAACCTGATAACCGCGACGACATTTCTTTAAGCGAACCCGATAATGTAAATGGAACTAGACCTGCACGATTTTCCAGCACATTCATTCCATATTGCCGAGCCAGCTCATAACCAAAACCTGAACCACCTAATGTCGGAATTGATAAGCCACCCGATGCAACCACCAGTGATTCACAATGTAACTCGCCCAAATTAGTCGCCAATCTAAAACCATGATCGCATTCAACGGATTCAATCTCACAACGAGTCTTGATTTCCACGCCAGCTTGCGCGGCTTCATCTAATAACATCGCGACAACTTGTTTTGCCGACTCATCACAAAATAATTGGCCTTTCTGGATCTCATTACCCTCATTATCTCGATGAGTCTTTTCGTGATAAGCAATACCATGTTTATTAATAAGCTCTATAAAATCCCATTGCGTATAACGTGACAATGCCGATTTACAAAAATGAGGGTTGTTAGATAAATAGTTCTCAGGCTCAGCATACATATTAGTGAAGTTACAATGCCCGCCTCCCGACATAAGGATCTTTTTACCAACCTTATTGGATTTTTCCAGAATCAATACTCGGCGACCGCGTTGACCTGCCGTAATGGCACACATTAGTCCGGCGGCACCCGCACCAATAACAATGCAATCGTAACTTAATTTTTCAGGCATTAGGCTGCTTGCAACCGATATAACCATGCAGGCATAGTACGCCAGGCTTTCTTTAATTGTGTTTCATAGCTTCGATAATCAGGAAGGTAACTCTCAAGTAATTTATAAAAAGAGGCCGAGTGATTTAGGTAAACCGTATGGCAAAGTTCATGCACAAAAACATAATTCATCATTTCAGGAGAAACAAATAACAATTGATAATTCAAATTTATCGAGCCTGTACTTGAACAACTCCCCCAACGGGTACGTTGCCCACGTATTGTCGCCTTGCTAAACGGTAACCCACAATCTTCGCTTGCTTGCATAAGTTGTGGCAGCAAGCTTTCTTTAGCCCGACGCATCAACCAACGTCGTAAAGCCTTTGCACAGGCTCCACCATCATCAATATTCCCCATGACTTGTAATCGCAATGACTCCGACTCAACAGCACGAACAGTACTTGCCTTGGTTTGAATATAATCAATTGTCCAATATTCATCTAAAGCAGGCAGGTGAATAGAGCCGGGTAATTCAGCATCGCTATGTAAACAAGGTTCTTCTGCAAAACGACTAAAGACTTTCTTTATCCAGCTACTGCGACTGGCGACCAATTCATCTAATAGCTCATGATTTTTAAAACCACGTGGCACAACCACCACCAATCCCTCTGCCGGTGTTATCTTCAGACTCACATGCTTTGCACGTGACGAAATTTTTACACTGTAATTTGTCATTTATGCACGCGACATAAAGTTGCCATTACCCGTATGTACCTTCACAACTTCACCAATCTCAATATATTCAGGCACCTGTATTTCAAGCCCAGTAGTCAGTGTCGCAGGCTTAGTTCTTCCTGCGGCCGTCGATCCTTTAATGCTGGGCGAGGTATCCGTCACCGTCATTGCCACCGTTGCGGGTAACTCGATGCCAATGATCTGGCCATCCATTATTAAAGCAGTAATACCTTCCAGGCCTTCAGTGATGTATTCACGCTGGCCTTCAAGCTCACTTTCAGAAAGATTGTGCTGAGTATAATCTTCCATATCCATGAAGATCATCATATCGCCATCGGTATATGAATATTGCACCTGAGTTCGTATGCAGTCAGCATCTTTAAGCAGATCATCACCCTTATATGATTCATCCAATTTCTGACGCGTTTGTAAATTATTAAACCGAACTTTATAAAGCGTCGCCGCGCCACGTGATGATGGGCTTTTACATTCAACCTGCTTAACGGTATGTGGCATCCCGTTAATTTCAACAATCATTCCACGTTTTAACTCGCTTGCCTTTGGCACCGTTTTCTCCTAATTCTTGATACGTACACTACGGCGTAGTATACCTTGCCTTCGATCATTTCGTAAAAACCCCAGAGAAACAAGCATTTGTATGCGACAGAGCAAGATCGGGACAAACATCATGAAAAACTTATATAATAGAGTTCTATACAAACATTTAGGCACCGGTAAAGTCAGATGAAGTGGTTAATTCGAGCATTTTTTAAAACTCTACGGGCCATCATTGGTCCAATAATGCTACTTGGCGATAAGCTCACAACACCACGTGGGATCCAGCGTAGTGATGACGCACAGCAACAAATCGATAGCATCACAGCAAATATGACGCTTTACCAATTCAAGACTTGTCCTTTTTGCATCAAGGTTCGTCGTGCGATTAAACGCCAATCATTAAATATCGAATACCTTGATGCGCAACACAATAATCGGTATCGCGACCAACTTCTACAGGGTGGCGGAAAAATTAAAGTACCTTGTCTCAAAGTAGTTGATGACGAAGGCAATACCAATTGGCTTTATGAATCAAACGATATCATTGGTTATTTACGGGACAAAGCTGCTTAGTTAATTGGATACACCTCTCACTTCCGATCCCCAGCTATTACTCAAGCTCGCTGATTACCGCATGCCGTTTGGTAAATATGCCAATCGGCTCCTGATTGACCTACCTGAGCCTTACGTTATCTGGTTTGCCAATAAGGGATTTCCTGATGGTGAATTAGGCGAGATGTTGAAGATTGTGCACGAAATAAAAATCAACGGTCTCGAATACCTTTTCAAATCACTGCGTAACAGAACCTAAACCTCATACCCTTACAGTCCACATGACTATGCTGCAGCGTAATTCCATGTAAAATAACCAACCTTCTTACTAAAGAATATAGCCCGATGACTGCCCTCAATAAATTAAAATTCAACAACAGCTTTGCACGTTTACCCGAAGAGTTTTTTAGTGCGGTGGATCCACAACCTCTTCATCAGGCACATTTGGCAAGTCTTAACGAAGACGTCGTTAAACTACTGGAACTTGAAGGCATCGATTTTTCTGATCCCGCTCAACTAGCGGCTTTCTCTGCACAAGAATTACACCCTGATATGCAACCGATCGCACAATGTTATGCCGGTCATCAATTTGGCCAATTCGTACCTCGCCTCGGTGATGGCCGTGCGATTATGCTAGGTGAACTGGAAACTCAAAATAATGGCAAATGGGACCTGCAAATAAAAGGCAGTGGCCCAACACCTTATTCACGTAACGCCGATGGTCGCGCCGTGTTGCGTTCCACCATCCGTGAATACCTATGTGGTGAAGCCATGCATAACCTTGGCATCCCGAGCAGCCGCGCCCTGTGTATTATTGCCAGTGAAGAAGAAGTTTATCGCGAACAAATCGAACCTGGTGCAATGTTATTACGCGTATCTCCATCACACATACGATTTGGTAGCTTTGAATATTTCTATTACGCCAATCGTTACGATCATGTTAAAACACTCGCCGATCATGTCATTGAATCAAGCTATCCAGAATTCATGGATACCGACGATCGTTATATAAAATTATTAGCCGAAGTCATTAAGCGCACCGCTATCCTGTTAGCCCGCTGGCAAGCCGCTGGTTTCTCTCATGGTGTAATGAATAGTGACAATATGTCGATCCTTGGACTTACTATCGACTATGGGCCTTACGGTTTTATGGAAGCCTACGAACCGGGCTATATTTGTAACCATTCAGATCACCACGGACGTTATGCCTTCGACCAACAACCCAATATCGGTTTATTTAATCTAAGTTGCTTGGCTCAAGCCTTGCTGCCCTTGTTTAGTGACAACGGCGAAGAAGCGGCAAACTTGGCACGGGCCGAACTTGAACTTTACCAACCCGCTTATGTTGAAGAATTTTCCAGGCTCATGCGTGGCAAACTTGGCTTTACCGTGCAACGAGATGAAGACCAGAGCATCATGCAAGAACTACTCGGGCTCATGGCTGCTGACAAAGTTGATTACACTATTTTATTCAGAAAACTATCGCAGTTTTCAACTATCGAGAGACAATATAATTCCGAACTTCGTGACATGTTCATTCAACGCGAAGTCTTTGATAGCTGGGCTGTAAAATATGACAGACGCCTCAAACATGAACCTACGACAGATACACAACGCGCTGTGGCAATGAATAAGGTGAATCCTAAATACATTCTGCGCAACTACATGGCCGAAGCGGCTATTCGTAAAGCCGAAGATGAAAAAGATTATTCAGAGATTGATCGGTTACTCGCATTGTTACGCAAGCCCTTTGATGAACAACCCGAGAATGAACAATACGCAGGACTACCACCCGATTGGGCACAGAGTATTTCCGTTAGTTGTTCTTCGTAAGTCATTAGATAACAACTCACCATCAGAGATAGCCTGTCTCCTTTGATGATTTTACTTCGTAAAATCGAGGCGTCGACATACCATCTCTGATACCTATAGATTGCTTCACTTTATTCGCAATAACAAAAACACAACAACGTCAGTGATTCGATGATGGTGAATTGCGAGTAGGCCGCAGGCTGCTTGCTGAGCCAGCAGCTAATTACGGGCGGCGTGACACTACACTTACTTGGCGTTGTTTAGATTTTTCTAGGATTTCTAGCTGCTCGACATCATCCGCCATTCCCCAGCGAACAATCTCATCGACATGGCGAAAACACCCTATGCAGATATCGTTCTCGTCTAGGCAACAATTCCTAACACAAGGTGATGGAACAGAAATGCGTTTAGTCTTTATAGCGACTGAAGATCAACGTGGCGTTAGTGCCACCAAAACCAAAGCTATTCGACATAACCGTATCAAGCGTCACACCATCTTGACGTTCGCGCACAATCGGTACACCTTCCGCTTCAGGCTCAAGCTCATTCACATTTGCTGTTGCACTTATAAAACCTTCTTGCTGCATTATCAATGTATAAATAGCCTCATTAACACCTGCCGCACCAAGGGCATGGCCGGTTAATGATTTTGTTGAGCTAATTGCCGGAACCACATCGCCGAAAACTTCTTTAACCGCTTCCAGTTCTTTCAAATCACCTGCGGGTGTACTGGTGCCATGCGCATTAATGTAATCAACAGGCGTATCAACTGTTGCCATTGCCTGTTGCATACAACGTACTGCGCCTTCACCTGATGGAGCCACCATATTATAGCCATCGGATGTCGCACCATAACCTGTGATCTCAGCATAAATTTTTGCGCCACGTGCCTTGGCGTGCTCAAGTTCTTCAACCACCACACAACCACCGCCACCAGCAATAACAAAACCATCGCGAGTTGTATCATAAGGACGCGATGCTGTTTCAGGTGCATCATTATATTTAGATGACAAGGCACCCATCGCATCAAATAAATCAGTCATGCTCCAGTGTAATTCTTCACCACCACCGGCAAATACAATATCTTGCTTGCCCATTTGAATCTGTTCCATCGCATTACCAATACAATGCGCACTGGTCGCACAGGCGGAACTGATTGAGTAATTAACACCTTTAATCTTAAATGCGGTCGACAAACATGCTGACGTGGTACTGCCCATAGTACGCGTCACCATATAAGGACCAATTTTCTTGAGCCCTTTTTCACGCAATGTGTCTGTCGCAATAGTGATGTTTTCGTTTGAGCCACCACCTGAACCAACAATAATACCCGCCCGAGGATTCGATACCATTTCCTCTGGCAAACCAGAATCCTCAACTGCTTGTTTCATTGCAATATAGTTATAGGCCGCTGCATCACCCATGAAACGCATCAACTTACGGTCAATATTTTCTTTAAGATCAATCTTAACCGGTGCATGCACATGACTGCGAAAACCTAGATCCGCATATTCTTGTGAAAATTCGATACCAGAACGCCCTTCACGCAAGGACTCGGTAACTTCTTTAGCGTTATTGCCAATACTGGAAACAATGCCCAGCCCAGTGATAACTACACGTTTCATGTAAATCTCTCTTAAAATTGTTCGGTCGATGTAAACAAGCCTACGCGTAAATCTTTCGCGGTATAAATCACATTGCCATCCACTTCCATACTGGCATCAGCAATACCCATAATCAGTTTTCGCATAATGACGCGTTTCAAATCGATACGGTAGGTCACTTTCTTATTCTTTGGTGTAACTTGGCCGGTAAATTTAACTTCACCCGCACCCAGCGCACGACCACGACCGGGTCCGCCTTTCCAACCAAGGAAAAAACCAATCAACTGCCACATAGAATCCAGTCCTAAACAGCCAGGCATCACGGGGTCACCTTCAAAGTGACAATCAAAAAACCATAGATCTGGCGTTATATCCAGCTCGGCAATGATTTGACCCTTGCCGTGCTCTCCACCTTCATCGCTAATGTGCATAATGCGATCAAACATGAGCATCGGTGGCAACGGTAATTGCGCATTGCCTTCACCAAATAACTCGCCATGACCACATTGAATGATTTCTTCCTTAGTAAAGGAATGTCTATCGGTTAAACCTACTACTGTATCGCCCACGTCTTGATTCTCCGGGAGGTATTTATGTCTTTTACAGGGTGCATATAATACCACAACCCTATTCTACTTGGCTGCAGTTAACCGAATAACTGGCTTACCTCGCTATTTTCTTCAATCTAAACAAGCCATTAATGCCGCTGTCGCTGGTAAAATAAAGTGCTCCATCAGGTCCTATAGCCACTCCAACCGGCCGGGCCCAACGACTGCCATCCTTCAACTGAAAGCCGGTCACCAGATCATCAACCCGCTGCGCTGTTCCATCTTGAAACCGTACAATCACCAATTTAGGCTCACGACGCGAGGCAGGATCGCCATTAAAGCTACCCGATGGCTTAGTCCCCCAAGAACCTTTCAAGGCCACGATAGCATCACCTGCGAAGCGAGCATCTAAGCCATTCGCTGGTACAAAGCTCACTCCCATTGGAGCATTCCGGGCAGGAAAGGTGGCAACAGGCAATGTCACATCGACAGCGGACCTTGGTGATGTGCTCTTCATACAGCCATCTCGACGAAGTGCCTTACCGTCATATTGGAACCACGGCATACCCATAAAAGTACCTTGTTCAAGACGGGAAAAATATTCAGGGGGGAGGTCAAAACCAAGGTGATCTGGGCCATTGTTACTCGCGTACATCACACCCGTATCAGGATGCCAATCAAAGCCAACCGGATTACGCAGGCCCGAAGCAAAAGTTTGCCATTGTGGTTGCTTGCCTCTTTCATCCAGCACCATCACACCGCCACGACGATCTGTAAAAGAGTATGACTTGCCTAGATATTGATCACTGCAATTACCAGAAATGCCAAGACTAAGATAAACACGCTTATCGGGGCCAATAGCAACGGTACGGCTATTATGCCCTCCCCCACCAGGAATTTTAGCGACCAAGCGTAACGCGCTTTCGTTAACCTTGTTCTGCTCAGGACGATAAGGAGCACGATATAGGCCATCAGTCGTTGCGATTAAGATTTCATTATCGCGAAAAGCGACATTATGAGGATAACCAGCCGTTCTAATCAGTACCTTCGTATGGGTATAAGGCGGAGTGATGCGATAAACATTCCCTGAACGCGAACCCGCAAACAGATCACCATTTTTGGTAAACGTCAGCAAACGCGGACTATCCATCTCATCGGTTAGTAGTTCAAGCCGCATGCCGACAGGGAGCCTGACGCTAACCTTGCCGCTCGGCAAGACTAAAACTTGTTGTTGATAATCAATATTCGTCGTCCCGGCTAAACTATAAGCGGGTAATAGTAAGGAGAAAACAATTAGACTCACTCGCATCATCATTTTCCTTATGTAAAAACTTATATCTTTACAGCAAACTGCCTAATCGTCTTCAGCACAATCAAGACCCACGGAGAACCGTGCATCAGTAAATCAAATATATCAATTGGTCGCGCTAAATTCCCTGCAGACAACATTTTTAACTTTTCAATCACATGAGGTTCTGGTGCAAACGGCGCAAGACCGATTGTTAGTGTAAATCCAACAACCATAATCCAAGGCAATTTATCTAACCATTTCATATTCAAACTCTTATATTATTTACGATATTCAGATAACACTTTTTCAAGCGTCGGACGAACATATAGTTTACCACTAACATCCACAACAGGAAGGTTATACCTACGTGTAGAAATACCCGATGCTGTCATACGTTTATGCAGACGGTCTGCAACTTGTTTATCATCAACAATGAGATAGTGATGGTTAATTCTGCGTTCCGCCAAGCCTTTACGCATCTTTTGAGTGAAGCCACAAGTGCTCCTACCGTAAACAGCAATATAGGAGCCCGTATATACAGGCTCTACTTTCGGTAAATTATAAGCCTCATAGCCTTTGAAGGCTGCAAACAATAAAATAATATAAATAAATATTTTTTTCATAGAAGTTATTGTTTGCTCATGTATTCTTCAATTAAGACAATAAGCGTCTCTTCTATTTCCGCTTCGAGTTCATCAATATTCTTTTCAAATAACTCAAGGTATTTCTTCGCTTGTTCTCGAGACAAGCTTCTACCAGCCAATTTGTACTGTAATTCTGATAGTGATTTATCCGTTCTAGGAACAACATGCCAATTAATTATATTAGCTTCCCATGAGGAAAATTCTTTACTTACAAAATCACAGAAACCATCCACATAGTCATCACCGACAGGGCCGAGGCAACCGCCTTCGACTCGGCATTCAACGATCAACTTCTTTTCTTGTGGCAATTCAATTTTCATATTAACAAGTCATAAACACTTAAAATTATCTCATTAGATGATTTTAATATAAATACTCATTCTAATGAAATGTTTATGATTAAATTCCTTCTAATTCTTCAGACGCAAGCATCCATTCTTCCTCTGCTTCTACAAGGTTTTTACTAATACTTGCTTGCTGTTCCAACAAATCCTTGAGCTTATGTTTGTTAGCCTCGCTGTAAAGGTCATTGTCGGCGAGTTGCTGTTCTAGCTTCTCTTTATCTTTTGATAAAGAATCCATTAACTTCTCACATTTTTTTATTTTGTTACGCAATGGTTGAGTCAACTTACGCTGCTCAGCAGCATTCTGGCGGTTTTGCTTACGATTATCTTGCGTGGGTTCTTTTGTGTTGGTATCACCACTATGAACTTGTTGACGATTTTGCTCTTTAATCCATTGACGGTAGTCATCTAAATCGCCATCAAAGGGCTCAACCTTGCCATGTGCAACCAATAACAAGGCATCAGTGACCGTTTTTAATAAATGCCGATCATGCGACACAACAACGAGTGCTCCTTCAAACTCTTGTAAGGCAACCGATAAGGCATGACGCATCTCTAAATCTAAATGATTGGTGGGTTCATCAAGTAGTAATAAATTCGGCTTTTGGTATACCAGCATCGCTAATACAAGACGTGCTTTCTCACCACCCGAAAAAGGCGCAACGGGTGAGGTTGCCATATCGCCATTAAAGGCAAAGCCACCTAAATAGTTTCGTAAGTCTTGTTCACTGGCTTTTTTATCCAAACGTTGCAGATGCAATAAAGGGCTGGCTTGTGGGTCAAGTTGTTCTAACTGGTGTTGAGCGAAGTAACCTATCTTGGTCGAACTGGCAAACTGACTCTTACCCGACAAGGCTTGCAGCTCACCGGCAATAAACTTAATTAAGGTCGATTTACCCGCACCATTATGACCAAGCAAACCGATACGGTCACCTTCACCGATTATTAATTTCACTTTTTCAAGTATGGGCGTGCCGTTATAACCAATTGCGACCTGCTGCATCTTGAGTAAGGGATTAGGAACTTCATCTGCGGCACGAAAATGGAAATCAAAGGGTGAGTCAACATGCGCTTGATTAATGACCTTCATGCGCTCGAGTGCTTTAACTCGGCTTTGTGCCTGCCTAGCTTTAGTTGCTTTGGCTCGAAAACGATCAACAAACTTTTGCATATGCGCAATTTCACGCTGCTGGCGAGCATAAGCAGCTTGCTGATGCGATAATTGTTCGGCACGACGTACTTCAAAAGCGGAATAATTACCTGTGTGCACGGTCAGTGTTGTTTGATCAATGTGGCCAATATGCGTTGCTACCGTATCGAGAAAATCTCGGTCATGCGAGATCAACAGTAACGTGCCTTCATAATTCCGCAGCCAACCTTCTAGCCAAATCACCGCATCTAAATCCAGATGGTTGGTAGGTTCATCTAATAGGAGTAAATCAGAACGACACATCAAAGCTTGCGCAAGGTTCAAGCGCATGCGCCAACCACCTGAGAAATTATCTACCGGTTGTTCTTCTTGTTCGGCGGTAAAACCGAGACCATGCAATAGACGGCCAGCTCTACTACGAGCTGTATGCCCATGTATCGTATCTAATGCTGCATATAACTCGGCTAATTGCTCACCATCATGATTTTCTTCTGCTTGTTGTAGCTTCTTCTCTAGCTTACGCAGCTCAATATCGCCATCCAATACGTATTCAATCGCTGCAACACCGGTTGCCGGTGTCTCTTGTGCAACATGCGCAATCACCGTGCCCGGGATAATCGAAATATTACCACCATCGGCATGAAGTTCGCCCCGAATAAGCGCAAACAGGCTCGACTTACCGGTGCCATTGGCGCCGGTAATGCCCATTTTCTGTCCCGCGTGAATCGTGCATGTCACATCATGCAGTAATTCACGCACACCGCGACGTAGGGATAATTGTTCGAGTCTCAACATGCGCGGCAGTGTAACAGCTCACCGTATAAAAAAAAGATTCACAAAATGTTTTGCTGTCGTACCATGGGACTCAGAAAATCACACAAAGTTTAGACAGGAAGATCAGACATGACCGTTGAGCAATTATTAATACAATTACGCAATAACCCGGAACAAGTTGAGTTTAATGAAGTTATTGCCGTTATTGAGGCGAATTACAATTACCAGCCCGCCAGCTTCACCAATGGCTCAACTAACAACGCTGCTGGCAGCAATGAAGGCTCATGTAAAATATTCGCTTTCGCACAGCTAAATAAACTAGACCCTGCCGCAACTCTGGCCTGTTTTGGCCGCTATTATCGCGAAGATGTCTTGCAACATCCTGACGGCGATGACCATGCCAATATCCGTAATTTTATGGACTCCGGCTGGGATGGTATACATTTTGAATCTACCGCATTAACGCCGAAATAATCTCTATGATCCGCGTTGTTATCCCATTATTGATTCCGGCTGGTTTATTAATACTGGCGGCACTGCTTTATCCTGAGTTAGCCCAGCCCATTTTCGCAAAATCGGCTGTGACGCCGCTGCTGCCTTTTATTATTGGCGTTCCCGCATTGGGACTATGTCTACGATTTAATCGTAGCCGTTATTTCTTTTCGCTACTCAGTATTCTGCTCAGTTACTTATTACTGCATTGGTTTCTTTCTAAAGGGCAAGCCGGTTTAAATGGCGCCGGTTATCAGGCAATGGCGCTATTATTGCCTATAAATTTATTAGCCTTTTCATTAATCCGCGAACGCGGCATGTTAACCGCATGGGGTAGTAGCCGACTGGCACTTATATTAATTCAAATCGCATTTGTTTTTCTCATGTACACATTTTACCCCTCCATCCTAACCAGCCTTATCGATTATGAATTTATAAGTACCACCGCAACCCGTTGGACACATATTCCGCAACCCGCGCTGTTAATTAGCTTTGTGGTTATTTTAATTCTTAATGGTAAATTATTTGCTACGCCCTCAACCGCTGCCGCCGTTGCTTTCTGCTCGCTAATTAGCAGCTTGGTGATGTTGCACTTTCATCTTGAAGAGAATCTGGTCATTGCCTTTGCGACTGCAACCAGCCTGATGTTTACCATCGCCATCATTCAGGAAAGCCATCGCATGGCCTATATTGACCAGTTAACCAGCCTGCCGGGGAGACGGGCGCTTAATGAACAAATATTAAAGCTCGGCAATAAATATTCAATCGCCATGGTTGATATAGATAAGTTCAAGAAATTCAATGACACCTATGGTCACGACATTGGTGACCAGGTATTACGAATGGTCGCATCAAAACTCGCCAATACAAAATCAGGAGGTAAGGCCTTTCGCTATGGTGGAGAAGAATTTTGTATTATTTTTGCCGGGCAAGATATTAAAGAGACAATGAAGGCACTTGAAGACCTTCGCGAAACAGTGGCCAATAGCCATTTTGATTTACGCAAACAAAATCGTCGTGTCAGTGATGCTAAAAAGAAAACCAAAACCAAAAACACCGTTCAAGTGACTATCAGCATTGGTGTTTCTCAACGTAGCGAGAAGCTCATTTCACCTCAGGCTGTCATAAAAGCTGCCGATAAGGCTCTTTACCGTGCTAAACAAAAAGGTCGTAATCGCGTTTGTAAATAGCTGTAATTACAGCCCTTTTTAATCCTGAATTTTAAAGGGTATTTGCAGAGCTTCTGACAAATTAATTAATGATACTGAATAGTCTGCCGATAACAGTAAAACTCAATTAATTCAGGAAAAATCATGGCTAAAATATTAACTGTAGATGACTCAAAGGTCATTCGTGATTTAGTAACGGCCGTCCTTATTCAAAATGGCCATGAAGTTGTTACAGCAAATGATGGCATAGAAGGGCTCTCCGCTACGCGTAATAAGCAATTTGACATGATACTTTCTGATATTAATATGCCTAACATGACGGGCATTAGTATGGTCAGTAAAATTCGAAGATTAGAGGGATATGAGTACACCCCTATTATTATGCTTACAACCGAAAGCAGTAATTTCAAAAAAGAAAAAGCAAAAAAAATGGGCGCGACAGGCTGGCTTCAAAAACCATTTGACCCTGATAGACTTATGAAAGCTGTTAACAAGCTCATTTGTTAACTTTCTTATCCTTCAGTTAAATCATTAATCAGTTTAAGCATTGGCAACATATTTAGATAATCTATCGGCACTTGCCAATTAGACTTGCCTACTTGCAAGACCAATGACGGAAAATTTTCCACGTATAATTCCCGTGATAATGCCATTTCTTTTTCAAGCTTCTGTTGTGTATCAGCAGATGCTATATCCTGTTTGAACAGCTCCACATCTAACCCCAACTCATTTGCCAAGCCCGCCAACATTGTAAGGTCAGAAGGGTTTCTTGCTTGTAAATAATAAGCTGTTTGAATTGCCTTCGTAATGCCTTCATCAAACTGTTCTCCTTGCTGACGCGCGGCAATCACCGCACGACAAGAAGGATAGGTAGAACGGCGTGGTTGACACTGCGACCAAAAATCAAAGTTGAATTTTGTTTCCGGGATCTTGATTTCAATCCGTCTCCATGTTTCCTGCAACATGGTTTGCATACCATCAGGCATTGGCGCATCGCTATCAACCGCCAAACCACCCAGCAATCGTTTAACCTCGATATTTACAGGTAAGTTCTCGAGCAATTCTTTTAATACCGGCGCAAAACCCCAGCACCAACTGCACATTGGATCATGCACATAATAAAGCTTTGTCACATTCACATTCCATTATTGAATTTATCAGTTTGCGTTGCACCACTATTACGAACCAACGCTAAAGCAGAAACATATTCTTTTAATATCCCCAATGCCCATGTAATTCGCTCCCGGTAAAAACTATCAGAACGCTCATCATTATCCTTGCCGTCATCATTCAATACTTGTTCAACGTTACGGATAATAATTTGCTCGGGAATATAACAAAGCCGATTATTTTTATAACTACTCATACGTAATTCAGCGACAGGATAAGCGCCCCCATCACCTGACGACACCGCAATGATCATCGCCGGCTTATGACCAAGCTCATTTTTACTGCTTAGTAAAAATAGATTTTTAAGTCCTGCGGGGACCTGGCCATGCCATTCCGGTGTAATTACGATAAAACCATCACTTGTCGCTAATTGTTCACGCAACGGTGTCAGTAAATTCGTCCACTTGTCATCACCATCCCAAACACCTTGATCCCATAAAGGTAAAGGATTATCCGCCAAGCTCAATATTGGCGCTTCATCGCAAATACCGGCTTCTAGGGTCTTTTGAACAAACTTGGCAATTTTAAGACTTTGCGCTTCAGCACGGTGACTTCCGCTGATAATTGTAATTTTCATAACTATTCCTGTTTAAAAATGAGATCTTACGGCTATAGTACGTAAAGTTTATTACTTATCATACTAGGCATCGGTATTATTTAGACTATGATTAAAACCATATAGAAACTAAAAGAAAACACATCATTATGAAGCTCTACCTAGTACAACACGGTGACGCGTGCTCAAAACAGGACGATCCGGAACGTCCATTAACCGAAAAAGGCAAAGCCGATGCAAATCGACTTGCTGTTTTTTTACGACAAGCTGGCGTCAAAGTCGACCATATTGTTCATAGTGGCAAGTTACGTGCCGAACAAACCGCTACTCGGCTCGTCAATGCCATCGCACCCGGTACTAAAATTGAAACTCACGATGCGATTAACCCTAATGATAACCCGGTGACCTTTGCAATACGTCTCAAAGAATTACCCGGCGATAGCCTGATTGTTAGTCACCTGCCATTTATTCCGAGTTTAATTGCGCATTTATTGGTCGGTAATAAAAACTCGCTTATCACGGCCTATACACCAGGTTCAGTGGCTTGTCTGGAATTCACACCTGAAAAAAATAACTGGTCGCTGAACTGGATGGTTCGGCCCGAGTTATTTAACTAGTTCCTCACCCAGTAACATCGAAAAGAAACGCTGTCGATTTGATTTTGTCAGATTCCGATACACACTGAACCGTGCGTGCTTTTGAGGCTTCGCCGGATCAAATTCAATACCCCACAATGGCAGCAAGCCATCAGGCTGAATCGAATAACGCATATCCGCTAGCACATTCGGTTTCTCCGGGTGGGCAGCAATATAACCATCCGAGAAAAAATTAAACCGCTGCATATCTTTATACAAGGTAGATGCTTTATCTAATGATGGGTTATTGCGATCAATATCATACAGGGAAATTGAATCACCCTGATATATCTTAGGCCGCCATGCCATTCTCACTGCATCGACATACAAGCGACCATCTGTCTTATAGATTGAACGCCACAATAAAATATTACCAAACGTCGGTTTCACCACCAATTGCGTTGGCGTATGACCGCGTTGCATGGCTAGTTGCTGAATAGCCGAATCTGCCCGTTCCATTTGCACATAACCTACGACTAAATAGAGCGCGGCAAACATCAATCCGAACTGCGCAACCTTTGCGCACCGCTTACGATAAGCCAGCACCACCGCAGCAATTAGCGCCAAGGTAAATACGGGATCAACAATTGATATTAAATGATAACTAACCCGTTCATCCGAAAGCGGCCAGAACAAATGCGTACCATAACTGGTGCAGGCATCAATAAAACCACTCAGGCTATATCCCAACAAACAAAAAACATAAAGCCGTTTAAAACTAATCCGCTTGCGCAACAACGGCCAAAGGATCAGGGTGGCTATCAATGCCCCCAGCGGAACAAAGAATATCGAATGGGTAAAATGCCGGTGATACTCAATCGTCAACAAACTGTCATTTGCCGAACGAATCAAGGCATCCGCATCGGCTAATAACCCCGTCGCAAAACCAATACCACAGGCAAGCCGAGTCTCTGATTGTTTCGAGCCCGCTTGAGCCAGTGCCGCACCGAGCACGCCTTGTGTTAATAAATCCATTCTAACGCCTTGTTTATAACAATTGCGTGTCATTATCCATTAAACTACGCAGCTTAAACAGTCTGAAATATCTGGAAATAGCATGGCAATTCATTGGTACCCCGGCCACATGCACAAGGCCCGTAAAGAAATGATCAAGACCTTACCCAAGGTCGATCTTGTCATCGAAGTACTCGATGCGCGCATACCTTATAGTAGCGAAAATCCTGTCGTCGCTGATATACGGACTAAAGACGGGTATACCAAACCCTGCATTAAGCTGCTGAATAAATCTGATCTTGCCGATGAACAGACTACCCAATCATGGTGTGACGCCTTTGAGCAAGATCGTAATGTGAAAGCGCTGCCGATCATGGCAACCCAAACTGGCCAAGTGAAACCACTCATCGCCGCCTGCCGACAGCTGTTTCCTGATCGTCAACTCGATAAACCAATCCACGCCATGATCATGGGCATCCCAAATGTCGGCAAATCCACCCTCATTAATGCCTTGGCGGGAAGGATGATCGCCAAAACCGGCAACGAACCTGCTGTAACCAAAAACCAACAACGTATCGATCTGGGTAACGGCATTGTGCTGCACGACACACCGGGCATACTCTGGCCAAAGATTGAGAATGAAAACAGCGGCTACCGCCTCGGCTGCATCGGTTCAATTAAAGACACCGCGTTAGATTATGACGATGTCGGTTTTTACCTTATCGAATATTTATTAGAAGCCTACCCCGGCCTGCTCAAGCAACGCTATGACATTACCAACCTTCCTGGCGAACCACTCCATTTCCTTGAGCACATCGGCGCAAACCGAGGTTGCCTTGGTGGTGGTGGTCGTGTCGATCTCGTTAAAATATGCACCATCGTTGTCAACGAATTCCGTAGTGGCAAACTTGGGCGAATCAGCCTTGAAACACCCACGATGATTGAAAAAGAAATGATCGAAGTTGAGCGGGTTATTACGGAAAAGGCTGAGAAGAAAGCGTCGAGGAAGAAGAATTTCAAGAAGAAGTAATGCTATACAGCGAGCAATTACCTAATAAAAGGGGTTGAGGTATTAAAGAATGAACAAATTTAGCACGCATTCAAAATTCAGCTCTTCCGCTCCCTTTATTTTAAAATTTATGTTTATTATTGGCGCTGTCGTTGATGGTGGAATTGCAATATCGTGGTTCTTGATAGCATCCGGATGGAAAATACCAAATATTTTAAATGGGTATATTGGAACAGGATTTGACTATCAATTAGCAATGTATGGTGGCGCCATGTTTATGGCCGGGTGGACTGTATTATTAGCATGGGGTGCATTAAAGCCAATTGAGAGAAGAGAGCTTCTTCTGATTACCTCTGGGTTCCTTTTACTTTCGGTCATTATCGAGTTCATATTTTTTAATGACATGCTAGGAGGATCAGTCTTTGTCTTTGGAGTAACTAAACGCTTAATCTTAAGTTTGTTGTTTATTTCAGCCTATTTCTATTCATTAAAAATACGAGAATAAAAAGAAGCAGGAATCAAGGAGGCACATGAATTACGGACTTGCAAACATATTAACCTTACTCGGTTCTCTCGGCCTTTTTCTTTTTGGCATGAAGCTAATGAGTGATTCGCTGATGTTACTGGCGGGTAAGCGAATGCGAAGCATTTTAGCAACAGCAACCTCAAACCGTTTTTTTGCAGTGCTTACCGGTTTTTTTATCACCGCGTCCATTCAATCATCCTCGGCAACGACGTTAATGCTAGTGAGTTTTGTTAATGCGAGTCTACTCACATTAACAGAATCGGTTGGTGTGATTATGGGCGCTAATATCGGTACCACGGTGACTGCCTGGTTGATCACGATTCTTGGTTTTAAGGTAAAGATAAGTGCTATTGCACTGCCATTGGTTGGCGTTGGTTTTTTACTTAGTCTGTCAAAGACAGAAAATATCAAGCACTGGGGGCAATTTATTATTGGCTTCGCAGTGCTATTTATCGGATTACAGTTTTTGAAAGATTCGGTACCTGACATTAGAACCAGCCCTGATGCTTTAGCCTTTCTGTCCGCGTACACCACTAAAGGTTACTTATCGTTATTACTATTCTTATTTATTGGCACTGTCCTCACCTTGCTGGTGCAATCATCAAGCGCAACGATGGCATTAACGCTTTTGATGACCTATGAAGGTTGGATTCCTTTTGATATGGCAGCCGCAATGGTACTGGGTGAGAATATTGGCACAACAATCACGGCGAATATGGCTGCGTTTGTTGCTAATTATCATGCTAAACGCGCAGCACGCGCACACCTGATTTTTAATTTGCTTGGTGTAACATGGATCTTGTTATTGTTTTATCCGTTTATCGGTGCTGTCGGCAGTGTCGTTGAACAAATAGAAGGAGTATCACCCTTTGTAAGTACCATGGCGATCCCTGTTGCTTTGTCGTTATTTCATACCAGTTTTAACATCCTTAATGTGATTTTCTTAATTGGGTTTATTCCTTTTATCGTCAAACTTGTTGAACGTATGGTACCCAAGGTCGTTGATGAAACCCTTGAAATCGATGAGCCTAGATTCCTGAGCGATTCTTCGATGAAATACTCACAAACAGGCATTAAGGCATTAACAGATGAATCGGTTAGGTTGCTAGAAAATGCTGCCTACATTGTGCTCGCACATGGCCTTAGCGCACATCGAGAAGATTTAGAAAATAAAGAAGACATCTCTGATTTATTATCATCGTCAGAAGTTATACCTGTTGATATTGACCAGATTTATACAACAAAAATAAAAATAATCTATAGTCGAATTCTAGATTATGCAACGCAACTGCAAGACAAGCGCAACTTGTCAGAGCACGAAATAGAAGTAGTACGAAATATATTGCTTGCTGATCGATTACTGGTACAAGTTATTAAGCGTATGAAACCACTACAGATCAATATCGCGAAATATTTGGTTTCTAATAACGAGGCGATACAAAAAGAATACAACATTCTGCGCAGAAGAATTCTCAAGGTAGTACGGGATATTAAAAGAATTGGTCCACCTGAAAATCTTGCGGAGCAACTTGGTAACATAGAAAGACACCGAAGCAAAGCAGAAAAGTTGGACGTACTCATGACCGGGCATATTAATGAGCTTTTATTAACAAATGATATTACCAATGAAATGGCAACGTCCTTGCTCAACGACAGTTCAAATGCTGAACATATTACTAAAAAGCTTGTCGATATTGCCATGATTCTGTATGCGCCAGGAGATGATTTAATTGAAGCAATTGATGAACAAAATACACAAATTTTTCTCGATGATACTGAAGTGAGCATGCCTGCTGACGATAATCGGGCGCACTAGCCGGCAAATAAATAAAAGGCAATAAATAAGGATCCGTACCCTTTTACTACTTACAAAAAACACCCTCAAAATTTAAACGACACCAGTGATTGGACGATGCCAAATTTCAGTCGACCATAGAGAGATTGCTTAGGCAGCGGGTAATTACTGGTGACGTTAAACCTAGATTGCCGTGCTGCGCTCGCAATGACAACACAAAAAAAGAATAAAAGGGATCACCGTTCAAACTTTAGGATGTGCCCTTTGAATTTTTCATCGAGATAATCTGTGTGACTTGGTTTTTGATGCGAAGAAGTAAAACCGAACCCCATCATTCGAGCGCTTAGTTTATTTTTTCTTCCGCGCCCAGGATCAACAATAATAACTTCGCAGGCTGGTTTTGCATGTCCTTCAATGAAACTGGCAAGCAATTCAATATGGCTGTCCTCATACAATAAGTCGCTGCCAATTATCAGATCAAAAAAACCGAGCTCGTCTTTTTTAGCAGCCCAATCTACTTGCTCAAACGCAATAATCAGGTCTTCATTAAGCAATGAGTTTCTTTGTAAAAATTTCTGCGCCTCTGGGTGATAATCGGTTGCAGTAATGTCAGCGCATTGTTTGTTAAGGAGCAAACTGGATAGCCCCATGCCACAGCCAACTTCCAAAATTCTTTTCGAACCCGTGTCATAGTCACTGATGAAGTGAGCCAGTACTAAACTCGACGGCCAAATTACGCCGAATAGAGGCCAGGTTGCCGAAGATATTCCTAGCTCTTCCGCTATACCCGTTGGGTCGTCAAATTCTTGTTTGTTACGTAGTGTACAGAGGTGAATGTCTGTTTTTCCAAACTCAACGGTTTGGTAGCATAAGCGTAGATTTGTCATTGGCCGTCTCAATATTGAGCGCTAGGCCAGCTATCGAAGATAAATGACGAAACGAAGATATTCTAGGTTATAGCACTTGGCTAAAAAGGCAATGTATTTAAAAATTCAGGTCGCGTGTTGAGGCGGCGGGTAATTGCTGGTGGCGTTAAGCTATTGATATGGATTCCGGCCTACGCCGGAATGACGGCTGGCGCAAAGAACCCCTCGGGTTCATTATGCGTATCCTAACTATCACCGATAGGTCAGGCTAAAAAAAACGGGGCATGATTTTCATCACACCCCGTCTAATACGAACAAAAAATTGGAATTTAGTGCTTAGCCAACTTTTGCTTGAATCGCTGCAACAACTGCATCACTTGATGTCGCGTTCACAGAAAGCAACATGCCTTCGCCTTCGTAGAAACCAACTAGTGGAGCGGTCTTTTCATTGTAAGTTTCAAGACGGTTGCTGATCGCTTCTTCCGTTTCGTCATCACGCTGGATAGTTGCGCTACCACATTTATCACAAACACCTTCAACCTTAGTTGGGTTGCTCTTGGTGTTATAGATAGCCTGACATTCTGAATTTGAACATGTACGGCGAGTTGTTAAACGATCTAAAATCACGTCACGTGGCACATCAAGGCTAACTGCCATATCCAGTGTCACACCAATTCTTTCTAACAATACTTTGAGTTCTTCAGCTTGTGGAATTGTGCGTGGGAAGCCGTCAAGTAGGAAGCCTTGCTTGCAATCATCTTCCAACAAACGTTCGCCCATGATGCCCATGATCAATGCATCAGGAACCAAGTCGCCTGCATCCATGTAACCCTTAGCTTCTTTACCTAGATCTGTACCGGCTTTAACTGCGCCGCGAAGAATGTCACCTGTTGAGATTTGTACTGAACCGTCAAGTTCGGTCAGCATTTTTGCAACGGTACCTTTACCTGCGCCTGGTGCGCCTAAAAGAATGAGTTTCATGGATGGCTCCTTACCTATATATAAAGTTAATTGTGACTGCCGCCAATAAGACCACAGCGTAGAAATTCAATCGCGCATTTTGCCTGCAAGCAGGCGATCTCACAAGTAAATCATTTTGCGCTAGCCATAAAATTTTTGCACATGTCGCATAACTTTTTAACCTATTGATTTTGCTTCATTTGTTGTTTATTCGAAATCCCTTCATATCATTCAGGTTCTGTTCAGTGACAGCCGCGTAGTCTGCACGCATGGTTCAGAAAGAGCTGAACCAACGCACAACGAACCTATTTGGAGGTTATTATGAACACTAAAAAGATTTTCTCTACATTGGCATTAATAGCAACTATCAGCATGCCAATCCTGTTTTCTAATCAGGCGCAAGCCGGCGATCGTTACTATCAAAACCATGATCGTCATGCATATCATGATGGTTATCGCGACGCCTATCGCCATGCTCGCAAACATGAACGTCGTCATTACAAAGAAGAAAGACGTCATCGTCGACACGCGCGTCGTCATTACGATTCCCATTATGATCGTCACCACCGACATCACCGACATCACCGACATCACCGCCGTCATGGTCGTCATGCTAACTACCGCAACCATGGTTACCGCAGTGGCATCGACCTAATCTTTAGATTTTAATGTGGATTGCCACGGTACCACCCGCCTTACTTGTCTCGATTTCGCTATTACAAGTGGGCGGGTGGTTTCTTCAATAAGCCAGTTACGTGTATGCTAGGACTATGAAATTTATAAAAACATCGTTACTTTGCCTGCTGTTATTCGCACTACCAATAACACTGGCTCATGCCGACCGTCCACACTGGCATGGTGGTTTGCTGGCGCAAAACAATGCAGTGTCTCCAAACGACGCCGCGGCGCGTGTACAAAGTAAATTAGGTGGTCGTATTCTCGCTATTGAAACTATCGAGGGTAAAAAGCAAACCTTTTATCGCATTAAAATACTGACCGGCAAAGGTGTTGTTCGCGTGATTAGGGTCAACGCCAACACCGGACGTATCCGCTAGGCTCTCTTATGCGCGTACTTGTTATAGAGGACGAAGAAACCATCCTTGAGCAGTTACGGACACAGCTTGAAGCCGAAGGCTATATGGTCGATTGCAGCCGTGATGGTGAAGATGGTTTATTCAATGCACGTGAGTACCCGATTGATGCCGCTATTATCGATCTTGGCCTACCTAAACTCTCTGGTAGCGATGTTATCCGTTCGCTTCGAGAAGATGGCAACACCCTGCCAATTTTAGTACTGACCGCTCGTGGTAGCTGGCAAGACAAAGTCGCAGGTCTTGAAGCTGGAGCTGATGACTACCTAACCAAGCCATTTCATTTTGAAGAGCTTATTGCACGCTTACGAGCGTTATTGCGCCGAAGTAGCTCGACCGCGACAGCTGATGAACTGCGTTGTGGGCCTATTAATATCGACTTTTCTAAGCAGCAAGTTAGCCTTAATGAAAACAATATTGAGCTAACAACTTTTGAATACCGTTTATTAGAACATCTCATACGTCATACTGGCGAAATCATTTCAAAGTCAGCATTAGCAGACTATTTATACCCTCACGACGATGATCGCGATAGCAACGTCATCGAGGTCATGATTGGGCGACTACGTAAAAAACTCGACCCTGATGCCAAACTGCAGCCTATTGAAACGATGCGTGGTCGCGGTTACCGATTCACGCTCAGCGCGAGCTAATGAAACTGTCCATCAACACACGTACCGTGATTGGTGCTGGCTTGGTGCTCAGTGTGTTTCTCGTTTTAACGGGTTGGACCCTGAATCGTGCCTTTGAAGATTCGGCTCGCGCCGCCATTCAAGAACGCCTGCGAGGTCAACTCTATCTTGTTATTGGTGAAACCGATGTGAGTGAAACGGGCAAGATCAGCTTGCCAGTCAAATCTGCTCTGGCGCGACTCAACCAGCCTGATAGCGGGCTTTACGCAAGCGTCTATCTCGACAATAAACCCGTTTGGCAGTCCCTATCACTTATCGCCACTCAACCGCCTTTTATCTCCCAACTTAAACCCGGTGAAGAACGTTTTGAGTTATTAGGCGCTCAAAATAGTTTTGTACTTGGCTACGGTATCGAGTGGCAAACTGCAACGGAAAATATCTTATTAACCTTCTCGATCATAGAAGACACTCGCAGCTTTCGCGCACAAATAAACCAATACCGAAAAACTCTTTGGGGCTGGCTCGGTGGCATGGCGATTCTCTTGTTACTCGCTCAATTATTGGTTTTGCGTTGGGGGCTACGCCCCCTGCGCACCGTGGCCAACGAACTCATGCATATTGAAAAAGGCCAACAAGAACAGCTCCGTGCAGACTACCCTGCGGAACTACGTGGCCTCACTGATAATTTAAATACCTTACTTAGTCATGAGCGCGCACAACAACAACGTTACCGTCATGCGCTCGATGATCTGGCGCACAGTCTTAAAACACCTCTTGCCGTACTACAGGGCGCGATTGATGAACCTAATACTATCCGTGAGCAAGTGGCCCGCATTCAACAAAGCATCGACTATCAATTACAGCGCGCCGCCACCGCAGGGCGCTCTGGACTAAATGCACCAATCCCATTGAAACCTGTTATTGACAGTCTGGTGAATGCGCTGCAAAAGGTTTACCGGGATAAACAACTGCAATTTAACGTATCCGTCAATACGAATTTGCTTATCCGCGCTGATAAAGGCGACCTCACCGAGTTGTTTGGCAACCTGCTCGACAATGCCTGCAAATGGGGACAACACGTAATCAAAATAGATGCCAAACAAGTCGGCGATGTGCTCAATATAAGTATTCACGATGATGGCCCCGGTATTCCCGCCGACCAACTTGAACACATTCTGCAACGTGGCGGCCGTGCCGATGAAGCGGTTACCGGTCAAGGTATTGGGCTTGCCGTAGTACAGGAGATTATTGATGCCTATGCTGGCAAGCTAACACTCCAACCTCATACCGATGGTGGCTTGATCGTTTCATTAACGTTCCCTAACAAACTGATGTAAGACAAATTTCACCTACTTAATTGTTTGCGTTACACTCACACAACAATGTTTATTTCAAGGAGGAATGATCATGGACGACCTACTCACAGTAATCGGTGTCGGCCTTGTTGGTATTGTTAGTTTTTTCCGTTTCAACATCCCCCCCGCCACCTTACTGCATAGCAATGATGATGAACCACTTACTAACCGAGTAAAACGCTGGTTCAGTTTCAGTAGTACGCGCGGACCTCTTTTCCCGCCGCCACGTGCTAACACAACCCTATTTAAGTTCGCGGTATATCGTGCAATCTATACGATAATTGGAATAACCGTTTATTTTGCTCTCATCAAGATTGAAGGTCTAAGTGGCTCTCTCGACGCAGTTATTGAACTGTTCAATGCACAAGTGCAAGACATACCAAGCCTTGAGAAAAGTGGACCCTTCGTACTCGCTGTGATCCTTTCTGTGATCTTGCCAAAGATCCCTCCTATTTCAAGCGCCGACAATTTCATTCGTGGCCTTTTATATGAGCGTGCTGCCATTCCAGCACAGCAATTTAGAGAGTTGCAGCGGCTCAAAGAAGCGCGCTTTATCCCTGACCAAGCAATGCTCGACCAGGTTCGCATCAACCTGCCCATCGAAGGTTTCAATATCGATGATCTTCATTACGATGACACGCCAACAACCTGCTCTCTGTGGACCAAAACCGCTGTGTTAATGCGGCATATTGAGAACTGGGCCTCAGAGGATCGCTACCAAACGGCCTTTGCCGTACTTACCGAGGTGGGTGGCTCGCAACGCTCAATAGACAAGCTGTGTGAAATGTACAAATCATTGCAAGGGGATGCGAAAATCATCCTCAAAGAACAAGGCAATATGTCAGAACGAGAAGTACAGTTTCGTGACGCGGTAAAAACATTGCTCTACCATATCTACAATTTACTCAGTCGCGTTTCGCTTCATGCTCACTACAGCGAGGCAGAGCGCGTTACACAAATGCATAATATTGGTTTCCAGCTCAATCGCCGTTCTAAGTCCAGTTCACCGGATGCGAATGATCTTGTTATGTTGATGCTTATTATTGGTGCAGTGTTCGTTGTCCCGCTTTCCCTTTCAATGAAAAGCCCAGCACTGGCGCCACTGATTGGTATTATTATTTATAGCGCGGTATTAATACCTATCATCATCGCCAGTGAATTTCCGGCGCTGGCAAACCGAAACAGTGATTCAAACACTCCCGATGTGGCCTTCCCTGTATTGTGCGGATTACTAGCTGCCTTGTTTAGCGCCACGCTCATTTGTGTTTATCATTACACCAACACAGGTGATGTCAGTGAGGCCTTTACTCGATACTCTTCCCGTGCGCCTTGGGGGCTAATTCACGCTGGCATTGCCATCTTGGTTGCTTGGCGCATGCGCATTCCACCCACCCATGCGGAACGGCAGGCGCAGACCCAGCATACTCGTACATGGGGCAGCCTCACTGATGCCGTCATCTTCATAGTGACCAGTCTCGGCCTAGTTGGGTTGGTAATTTCTATGCTCAATTCACTTGGCTCTGCACCATCAAATATCTGGCGTCCATTCCTTATCATCAGTGTTGCCGCTGCCGCAATTGGGTACTTTATCCCCAGCTGGTATCGAAACAATAATTTTAGACAAGATGATCGTCGTGGTGATAACCAAGATAGGCAGGCATACACAGCCAAGATGCGGCGACATTTAACAAGCTCATATCACAACTAAAACTCTAATGGTGATTAAAGTAAATCTTGCTTAGCGAACATATTTAACCTGATTTCTAACTTTAATCACCTAAGGGCTTGTGTCCTTTTCAAGTTTCCATGTTATCCACAAATTCTGTGGATAAGTCTGTGGATTAAGTTAATTTTAAAACCATTTTTTACATCATATATTGCATTTTTGTTAAACTGACTGTTTTTTAATCAATCGATTTTTACCATATAAATCAACGTGTTTCACGGTCTTTGTAGCATATAAAGTATTTTCCACACTAATTCCCCGTAAAAAGTGATGATTGTTCCACGGCCTGTGCATAAGCCTTTCATGATGTAGCTATAAAACACTTAATGTTGCACCGTTTTGAATCATCTTCCGTGAGAAAAATGAGCCAATCTCTCTCTGACGCATACAAAAAATTTGCTAGAGAGAGACTCTGTCCGTATGGTCACTGCACAAAACATCACCTTTAAGTTCGATATGACCCCAACGTCTACAAAAAGACAGCAAACATTCAATAAACAACGCGGCCTATCAACCCAGGCCAATCTGAACCGTTTTTGTTTTAAAATTTTAGGACAGCACTTGCCTGTCATAATGAGTTGGTGGGCATTAAAACTCTGGTCACGAACATGCCGCTTCTCGGCACCTAAGCGAGAACATCGGATGCAACTTCGCGCAAGTGAGTGCCCACTTACGGTTAATGGTTTAAACATTAAGGCATGGAAATGGGGTAGCGGTCCTGGTGTATTACTCGTGCATGGCTGGAATGGGCGAGGCATGCAACTAGGAAGATTAGTCGATCCACTCCTCAGCGCCGGCTACCAAGTCATTACCTTTGATGCGCCAGGACACGGCCAGAGCGACGGTATACAAACTAATCTCACTCAGATAAGCGATGTTATTAAAGCGCTATCAAAGCAACACGGGCCCTTTCATTCCGCTATTGGCCATTCTTTTGGGGTTGCCTGTCTCAGTGCAGCCATTAGCAATGGCATGATGATACCAAACCTCATCGCAATCAGTTCACCCGGTGGTCTAAGCAACTTAATCGGTCGGTATTGCCAAGCGATGTCTATTCCTCTGCAAACTGAACGATATTTAAGACAACGGCTCGAGAAACGTATTGGCTCCGAGCTTTGGCATCGATTTGCTGATAGCTATCCTCTCGACAGTGGCGTGAAACGCTCGCTCATCATTCACGACAAAGATGATAAATGGGTAGATTGGCATGAGAGTGAACAACTCAGTCAATGCTGGCCAGAGGCTGAGTTAATCTTAACGGAAGGTTTAGGTCATCAGCGTATTTTGCGAGATCCAAGCCTAGTACGAGAAATTGTTAGTTTTATCGATCTTGGTGATTTATGTGATCCTTTAGATTAAGGCTACAATTTCTGCTCAAATGGCCGTTAACCTTAATAGATTATCGAAATAAGGTACGGGCTTGCATGGTATCTGGTCCAATCTCAATTAATGCCCCGCGCTCGGTGCCGCCGCCGCCAACACTGGCAGCGACAACGATTAATCCTGAAGCAGCAAAGACTCAGGATAAATCGGAACTTCCGCGTACCGTTAATAGCAGTGAAAAGGTTGAGAATCCAAGCTTAGATCAAAGCCGAGAGAAGAGTAGCCAAAAGCCCAATTTCACAGCCCCTGAACTCGAACCCGCTGAACAGCGTGTACTCGAACAACTTAAGGCCAGAGATCGTGAAGTACGCGCACATGAGCAAGCGCACCTTTCTGCAGCCGGAAATTTGGCAACCGGTGGCGCAAGTTTTACCTATCAAAAAGGTCCTGATGGTCAACGCTACGCGATTGGTGGCGAAGTTGGGATTACTAGCGCGAAGGTTCCGGGAGATCCTGAAGCAACCATTAAACGCGCCCAACAAATTCGTCGGGCGGCACTCGCACCAGCGAGTCCTTCAGCACAAGACCGCAGTGTTGCTGCCAATGCGACCGCAACAGAACAAAAAGCTAAGCTGGAACTTGCACAACAAGTACAAGAAGAACGTGGGCAATCCGCGGTTGCCGCATTTAACAGCATACAAATTAATTCAGAGACAGAAAGCCCAAACGAAGAAACTAAACCCGCATCAACAACCGCACCTATCGACACCTTCGCCTAAAATATAGTTTTCTTAGCCCACCGTTTGGTAATACAAATTCTGCGGGTGATTCGCTTGTGCAAAGAAAAACCAACGCTCTGCAATCAAACCAATATACTGACTAACGAACGCAGCACTTAATAATCCAATACTCGCTTCGCTAAACGCCGCAGTTAATAATATCACTGGGACAACAAAGACCAAGATCAAGAAAATCCATTTCATGGATTTCATAAACAATATCGACATGCCATGGAAATATTCGCGAGTATTAAAAGAACCACCCATGAAACCCATCGCTGTCTGTTTAATACGATTATCTCGCACACCAATTGCGGTCTTTAGTGAAGACTTATGACGAATCTTCGCATTGCGCATTAATGAGGCTGTGCGCGTAATCAATGCGGCAAGCGTAATAATAATTGCCCAACCGGCATAAAAATTAACTAAATTGGGTGCCATATAAAAAGCAAATGCCGCCGCAAAGGTAAAGCCTGACGCCACACCTAACAAGGTGTAATTGACAACGGTTAAGGGTGTTGCCCATTCTTGTAGAAATTTAATACATGCGTAAATCATTGCCGTACAAAGAAATAACAAGAAGGTAACTACCACGCCACCAAGGCCAAGTATTAACGTCAGATCGCCTGTTACACCGGTTTTAATACCAAATGTTGTCAAGTCCCAACCCAATGCATGCACACCACCATAAACGGCAATAGCACCAATAACGGTTGGTAATACAATGACTTCTCGCGACAACCATGAAGTACGCCACATTGTTGCTGTACGCCATGCGCGTTCGGGATGTCCCAAGTGGAATATCGATGAAATCAATCCAGCGATCAAAAAGGCTACCGAAATCACGCTACCCCATACATAAAAATCTTGAGACTGTGAAGGCAGTACATTTACTATCGCGTAACTCTCACCGGTATAGAGTGCTAAAAATAAACCTTGGCCGACACCGATTAATGTCGTTAAAAAAATTACTGAAAAAGCGGGATTCATTATCTAACTCCTTACCAACTCGTAACATCATCAAGAGTATGACTATCGTCGTCGATCTTAGGACGTTCGCCTTCTTTCTTGAGAGGGTTATCTGCACGCACCAATTCGTCTTCATGAATACGGATCTTGGTCTTACGACGCGGCAAGTAATGATTTGCAGGTTTCGTACCCCACTCAGGCATTAACTGGTAGCCAGCCGCTTCACGAATAGTTTCTGATACAACTGACTCTGGATCATGTACGTCACCAAACAGACGCGCGCTAGTTGGGCAAGCCAACACACAAGCCGGTTTACGTTCTGCTTCTGGCAATGTTTCATCGTAAATACGATCCACACACAAGGTACATTTTTTCATGACCTTCTGATGTTCATCGATTTCACGAGCTCCATATGGGCAAGCCCATGAACAATACTTACAGCCGATGCATTTATCGTAATCAACTAATACAATGCCATCTTCTTCACGTTTGTAGCTTGCGCCTGTTGGACAAACAGGGACACACGGTGGTTCTTCACAGTGCAGACACGATTTTGGAAAATGAACTGTTTCTGTTTTCGGGTACGTGCCAACTTCATAAGTTTGTACGCGATTAAAGAATGTACCCGTTGGATCAGCTTCATAGGGATTATCATCCGACATATAACCAGCAGGTCCTGATGTATTCCATTCTTTGCAACTGGTCACACAGGCATGACAGCCTACGCAAACATTCAAATCGATAATAAGTGCTAACTGTGTCATGACTTCTTCCTCTTACCAGCAAAATATTTCAGCCATGATTTACGTTTTTCCTGTCCTGGCACCGGGTTATAGGGCTTAAACTGTGGAGACGTTTCCTGTGGCTCATCATCGCCAGCCTTATAAACACGAACACGCACATCGTACCAACCTGCCTGACCCGTCACCGGATCAGAGTTAGAAATATGTTTACCGTCTTCGTGCTCAGGTAGTTCTTCAGAGATAATATGATTCAATAAGAAACCTTGTTTTGCTTCATTCGCATTCGGCGCTAAATTCCACGCACCAGCAGCTTTACCAATCGCGTTCCATGTCCAGATCGTACCAGGCTCGACTGATTCAGAGAAACGACATAGTCCTTTAACCTTGCCCCACTGTGATTCAACCCAAACCCAATCACCGTCTTCGAACTCGCCCTGACGGCCGAGTTCGGGGCTCATGTAAACATAATTATAGGTATGGATCTGACGCAGCCACGCATTCTGAGAATCCCATGAGTGATACATCGCCATTGGACGTTGTGTCAGGGCATTCAATGGATACTTCTGCTTGTCTGAAAGCGAAGACTCCAGGGGTTCAAAATAATAGGGAAGCGGTGTGAAATAGGTTTCAACACGCTTACGCAAATGATCAGGCGGCTGCTTACCTTGCGTTTTACCTTGTGCAGCAAGACGGAATTGTTGCAACACTTCCGAGTAAATGTGAATCAGAATCGGCTCGTCGTAACGTGTTAATCGGTGTTCCTTGGCCCACTGCAAGTACCCCTTATTCCAATTACGCATGTATTGGTAAGACTTCGGCATCTCATAATGATAAACACAGTTGTTCTTTTCGTACATTTGCCACTGATTCGGATTCGGCTCACCTTTCATGAACTTTTCGCCGCCCTTACCACGCCAGCCGGCAAGGAAACCAATACCTGAACCCGGTTCGGTTTCGTAGTTAGTGACAAAATCTGGATAGTTACGATATTTCTTCTTGCCATCGTCTTTAATAAACGCAGGCAATTTCAATCGTGAACCGAGTTCAATCAATACTTCCTGGAACGGTTTACATTCACCTTTTGGTGGCACAACAGGAATGCGCACTGAATCCGCTGGGCCATCAAATTCTGAAATCGGACGATCCAGCATCGACATCACATCGTGACGTTCAAGGTAAGTCGTGTCTGGTAGTACCAAATCAGCATAGGCTGTCATTTCTGACTGGAAGGCATCACAAACAATGATGTATGGAATCTTATACTTGCCATCATCGTTTTTGTCGTTGAGCATCTTACGTACTTCAGTGGTGTTCATTGACGAATTCCAAGCCATGTTCGCCATAAAGATCATTAGGGTATCAATTGGGTAGGGATCGCCACGCCATGCATTGGTGATCACATTGTGCATCATGCCGTGCACTGATAAAGGATGCTCCCAAGAGAAGGCCTTATCGATACGAACTGGCTCGCCCTTCTCATCCACAAACAAATCATCGGGATCAGCCGGCCAACCCAAAGGCATACCCGCGAGCGGGGTTTCAGTCTTAACGCCTTCCGGTCCTGTTGGCGTTTTCGCACAAGGTGGAATCGGACGCGGGAATGGTGCTTTATGACGGAAGCCACCCGGTGTATCGATGGTGCCGAGCATACTCATTAAAATAGACAGCGCACGAATTGAATGGAAACCATTCGAGTGTGCAGCCAAGCCACGCATTGCGTGGAAGGCAACAGGATTACCCGTGACGGTTTCATGATCTTTGCCCCAGACGTCGGTCCAGGCAATTGGCAATTCAATTTTCTGGTCGCGTGCAGTCACACCCATTTCATAAGCAAGACGACGAATCGTATCAGCAGGGATACCCGTAATACCCTCTGCCCATTCTGGTGAATATTCTGAAACTTGATCAACTAATAACTGGAAAGCAGGTTTGACTGGTGTTCCGTCATCTAATTTAAATTCACCTAATAATCTCGGCTCAACATCATCAGTATGCGTCAAAATTGCTTTGTTAGTTTCAATATCCCACCAAAGTTTGTTTTGTGGATCAAAACAACCTTCTTCCTCAGGTACTTCAGCACGAACAAACATGCCGTATTCAGTGCTGTTCTCATCCATATTGATGAGCTGCGCACTATTTGAATAACGCACGAGGAATTCTCGATCAAATAAACCCTGCTTAATAATTTCGTTAATCAACGACAATATTAATGCGCCGTCAGTGCCGGGTTTAATCGGTACCCATTCATCCGCAATAGCGGAATAACCCGTACGTACAGGATTAATCGAAATAAATTTACCACCATCACGCTTAAACTTAGAAAGCGCAATTTTCATTGGGTTGGAGTGATGATCTTCTGCCGTACCGATCATGATAAATAATTTAGATCGGTCTAAATCAGGACCACCAAACTCCCAAAATGAACCACCAATGGTGTAAATCATACCGGCAGCCAAATTCACCGAACAAAAACCACCATGCGCAGCATAATTAGGGGTGCCATATTGTTTCGCAAACAGACCGGTTAAGGCCTGCATCTGATCACGACCTGTAAACAGGGCGAAATTTTTAGGATCGGTTTTACGAATTTTACTTAGACGTTGCTCCATGGTGTCGTAAGCTTCGTCCCATGAGATGACTTCAAATTCACCCGCACCACGTTCACTACCCTCTTTACGCTTTAAGGGTTTAGTCAGTCGTGCAGGGGAATATTGTTTCATGATGCCAGAGGCACCCTTGGCACAAATAACACCCTTATTAAGCGGATGTTCGGGGTTACCTTGAATGTAACGAACGTCACCATCACGCAGGGTTACGCGAATACCACAACGACATGCACACATGTAGCAGGTGGTGTTTTTAACTTCGATACGCTCGTTATTCGCAGCTGAAATATCAGAGGCTGTTGCGGACATGTTTCACCTAATTCTAAAAATAAGGCCCGTAAGATTATACGAGCCAGCAACTAAACAGAAATTAATGATTTCGATAAGTATATAAGAAAATCATTATATTCTAAAATATAATAATATTATTATAATTCAATCGTTTGCAAAAAGACAATCACCTATAGATATTACTGACTTAGGCTAAATAGATACAATCCCTTATCAAAAACAAGGACAAGCTGACTATGTTTTAGTTTTCGACACCGCCTTCGAGCACACAAACCTCCCCAAATGACATCCAGTGCTTGAACCAATGTAGTGAAAAACCGCTGTGCACAAAGCTGCTCAAGAAAACCACTGTTATGAAATACTAAAAAACCTCGCGCCGAAAATAGCAAAGAGTGGGAGGATATTAATGAAAACATCTTTCTTCTTATGTTTAATATATGTCCTCGCTCAACGCAATTATTGCAAGGTACATAAATTTATGAATAAAAATTAGGTGAAATATTTTAAAAACATATAAGTTTATTTCCGTAGTCACCGCTCTCAAACAGCATTTTAAAATCATTTAAACCCAACTGGGATGCTGAAGAACGGTAAACAATTGTGTCTCAATTTAATCTATTTACAAAATATTAGCGGTAACCACCTGTTAATATTAATTTTCTTATCAAAAAGTAGTTTAAACACAGTCTTATCTGTAACAATCCGACACAAAAACCTTATTTACATTGTACTAATTCACTCGCATAGTGAAAGCCATACCGTGAACGGGAATTTGTCGTCTCTAAAATTCATTTTGAAATTACCGATCACACTTCTTTACCGCTTGATAAAAGCATTGGAGTAGTACAATGAAACTATCTTCTCGTTCACAATACGCCATTACTGCCATGCTGGAACTCGCATTGCATGATGCCAGCCAGCCAATTACTTTATTTGATATTTCTCAAAAACAGAAAATTTCATTATCGTACCTTGAGCAATTATTTGCGCGACTGCGTAAACAAAAACTTGTCCGTGGACGCCGCGGCCCAGGTGGTGGTTATGTGCTAGCCCGCGATGCCGACGATATTAGTGTTGCCGATATTGTTGCTGCAGTTGATGATGTGCCTGTAGAAAGTAACGAAGAAGCAATCAGTGAAGATGGCGTCAGTAGCGATATTCTTTGGCATAACCTGAGTAGCCAAATTTATAGCTATCTTCGCGAAATTAAATTAAGTCAGTTCTTACAGCAAGGTTCTTCAACAACAGAAGGTGGTGCCGGTTCAGAGGCTACTTCGCAAGGATGGAAAACTGAAGTTTCTTACCACAGTAGAGCTTAATCGTAGAGTTTGCAGGTTTCTCCCCTGAAGTAATATTAGCCGCTGTAATTACAGCGGTTTTTTTTAGCGGGAATCATCGAAGATCGTTGCGATATGCATAATGAAACTCGAAGAGGTTCTATGCTCAGTCGCGAACCATCGGAGATTGCCTTGAGCCATTGGAAATGGCTAAGGTACTTGCAATGAAGCTCGTAGAGATTCTGCAAGCATCCTTAAATTGAATGAAGCTCGAAGAGATTCTGTAAGCGGTGAAGCTATAAGCCACAAGAGCAAAGGGGACGGCGCGGAAACATCCGCCCCAATCAACGGAGATAGTTACTGGCACACTGAGGCCCGAAGGGCTTCTGTGAGTGGTGAAATTCCATCCCACGGAAGCTAAGTAGAAAGGACAAAAGTACATCGCCACAGATAAACTCAACTAATACTCACCACTTAAATCAAATAAATCCGCATCGGGATCAGGCTCTACTTCATTAACTATCTCATCGCCATCTGAGCTAAACTGGCCTTGCATATCAAAATTCTGAGCAGGTGCATCTGCGGGCTCAATTGTCATCTCATCCCATTCATCCAGTGTGATTTCAACGGTATCAATCTCTTCCTCTCGACGAATAGTAATGATGCCTTCGTATTCATCCATATCGACCACAACAAAATCAACTTCAAGATCCGTGTCTCGATAATATTCGCCAGGAGTTGGCTCAGCTGAAAATGACATACTTCATACCTCTTAGATCAATGTATCTGTAATTAGGTATATAGCAAAGATTTAGAAAACGTCTAGTGCAGTAAAGAATTATTTTTGTACCAGGACTTAATTGATGGAATATATCCCAATATCCTTACTAATTCTCAGGTTTTGGTAATCGAATCCAGATAGGTAGATGGTCACTCACATCGTGCTCGTACTTTACTATTAGCGCCTTCTTTTGCGCCTTTGTCAGTACTGAATAAGGTTTCTGGTGCAAGGCTTTAGAGAATAAATCACTAAAATTAAACACACCATAATCAAAGCCATCTTTTGTGGTTCCTGCTGTCGCATTGTCATCAGGCGTTGGTAAACGATCATCATGACTAAACAGTGCTATCTGGTCATACGTTTCCTTTAGACGCGCGGTACTTCTGAACACAGCCTCTTCATCTTTATGTATGTTAAAAAAAGGGAAATTAACTGTTGAGGCATTGGTTGAACGTAGTTCGCCACCATTTAAAGATTTAATTTCATTTTCTATTATCGTTCGGCGTTCATCTACCTTGGTGAAATTGAGATTTAAATCTCCCATTAAAATCAGATTTTTATGGTATAGCTTCTTAACCTTCTTAGCCCTTCCCGTTAACCACATCATCAGCGCATAAAACTCCATCTGGCGCTCCAGTTTCTGCTTGTTCTTATCGCCGTAAAGCAAATGCGCGTTCACGGCGAGAAATTCATATGGATCACTACCAGGGCTGCCAGGTATTCGAAATGACGTACACAATGGTGTGCGAATAAACGTTAGAAAATTAGAAAGTACAAAAGGAGGTTTCTTCGATTTTCGCGACTTACCTTCATTCTTCTGCTCCCAAGTCGCAAGATCAGCCACCCTTTGCTCCAGATCTTGCCATAGGTCTGCCCGACCTTTATATATACCGTTTAACACTTCGGATCGATCAAAGGTGAGATCTGAACTGACTTCGGTACGTTCCACTCGCCCTTTTCTATAGAGAAAAGCCAGCCTTTCCACCATGCTATTTTTAGATGAAGGACTCCATCCCGTAATATCAGAGGCGGTCATACCGTATTTTGATTGACTACCGCTCTTACCCAGCAAATCCCGCAAATGATTTAGACCTGACAAGTCATCTTGTACTTCTTGTACCGCAACTAAATCACAACGGTCACAAAATAATTTTAAAAATTGCCAAGACTGATTGCTTTTATTAGCGACCTTGCCAATTTTACGAATATTAAAAGATGCAAGGACAACAGATTTGCTACGACGCTCTGGCAACCCGAAATCATTACCGTTGCTTTCTAACAGAGTATTAATCTTATTCCATTCGGCAGAACTGAATCGCTTGGCCATGTACATTATCTCCCATCCCTTGGGTACCTGCACAATTTAGCATGCAAAAAATGATTGCCAAAGAAGTTTCTATCACATAACCATAAAAGAAAGCTGTCGCACAATTATAGTAACTGTCAGGCCCTAACCTTTCATAGAGGCAGAAGATATCATCGGGACGAGGGGTTTCCGGAATTGACCAGAGCGTGCGGAACAAGATCGGTGAATAATTAATGAACCTCGGAAAGGTTCTAAGTGAAAGTCTGGCAGTTTTTTGTTCATGTGCAGCATGGGCTTTTCCCGCAACGCGGGAGACCTACTTATAAAGCCACTGTCAGGCTCTAATTTTTCATTCATGCAAAAAGAAACCCCGTAACACAATGTGCTACGGGGTTTCCGGAATTAAAGCCTGGCAGTGACCTACTCTCACATGGGGAGACCCCACACTACCATCGGCGCAAATGCGTTTCACTTCTGAGTTCGGGATGGGATCAGGTGGTTCCACATTGCTATTGCCGCCAGGCAAACTGGTTGACGTTAAAGACTTTTGTCTCAAACATCGAATCTGGAAAGCTGATTAAAGGCTTTGGGTATATTGCATTAGCTCCAACCGAACGAACACCTTTCAAACTACTTGGGTGTTATATGGTCAAGCCTCACGGGCAATTAGTACAAGTTAGCTTCACACATTACTGCGCTTCCACACCTTGCCTATCAACGTTGTAGTCTCCAACGGCCCTTCAGGGGACTCAAGGTCCCAGTGAGATCTCATCTTGAGGGGGGCTTCCCGCTTAGATGCTTTCAGCGGTTATCCTGTCCGAACGTAGCTACCCGGCAATGCCATTGGCATGACAACCGGAACACCAGGGGTTCGTCCACTCCGGTCCTCTCGTACTAGGAGCAGCTCCTCTCAAATCTCAAACGCCCACGGCAGATAGGGACCGAACTGTCTCACGACGTTCTAAACCCAGCTCGCGTACCACTTTAAATGGCGA